>Ga0316201_10001079_pt1 | contig 17641 bp, 15 predicted proteins | sample CS6wburrow_MG_FD_204516 | JGI IMG/M metagenome (GOLD analysis project Ga0316201, IMG submission 204516) | Coastal sediment microbial communities from Delaware Bay, Delaware, United States - CS-6 worm burrow | ecosystem: Environmental > Aquatic > Marine > Coastal > Sediment | place: USA... | reverse complement strand
GCGATATCCTCTTCTTTGGCTATTACCTTACTCATGGACGGGTCCTTGAGCACATTGTTGAGATCGTAGTCCTCGACACTGACATGGTCCACAATTTTTCCTGTCGACAGCTCAACCACGAGAATCTCGACCTGTTGAAATTGCTCCTCAATATCCTTTGCAGGATCGTAGAGACCTGCAGAATTGAGAATATTCTTCTTACGATCCAACAGCTTATTTCGCTCCTGTATCGGCTTGAGTACCACTGCCGCGGTCGACACCATGACCGAGCACACCAGACACAGTGAAATCGTCACGATCAGCACATTAGCGATGCTGTCTTTCGACCGTTTGTTTTGTACGCTCTTTTCTTCATACATTGCGTCGTATCCTTCTGCGTATATTGGCCTGCTCAACGCCATAGTCGATCAGCGGAGCAAATACATTCGCGAACAGTATGGCCAGCATCACGCCTTCGGGAAAAGCCGGACTCGCCACTCTGATCAACACGATCATAAAGCCGATCAGGGCACCGTATATCCAGCGGCCGGTATCGGTAATCGACCCACTGACCGGGTCGGTCGCCATGAACACCATACCGAACGCAAAACTGCCGAGCACCAAGTGCCAGTGCCATTCAACTGCGTACATCGGATTACTGCCGTCATCAACCCAATTGAACAACAGCGTGGTTGCGATCATACCGATCAGGACACCGGCCATAATGCGCCAGGACGCGACCTTGGTGTAGATCAGCATAACGGCCGCCAGTAGACACAGCAGCGCCGATGTTTCCCCTAAAGAACCCTGTATGTTGCCGATGAACATTTGCATCCAACTGATATTGGCCGCTTCCAGCGCTTCCATGCCACCTTGATTGATCAATGCCAGTGGCGTGGCGCCACTGAATCCGTCAACGGCTGTCCAGACCGAATCGCCCGAGATCTGGCCGGGATAGGCAAAGAACAAAAAGGCGCGACCGGTCAGTGCCGGATTCAGAAAATTCTTGCCAACACCGCCGAACACTTCCTTGCCGATGACCACACCGAACGACATCCCCATCGCCACCTGCCACAGCGGTATCGTCGGCGGAACGATCAGCGCAAACAGCAGCGATGTCACCAGAAAGCCTTCGTTGACATCGTGCCCGCGAACCCCCGCGAACAGCACTTCCCAGAAACCGCCAGCGGCCAGGGTGACGATGTAGATGGGCAGAAAATAGAGTAATCCATGCCAGAAACAGGCCCAGATACTGCCAGGATCGTATCCGATCGCTAACAAATCCAACACAGCCCCACGCCAGCCCGCGGCCGCTTCGATGCCCATCTCGGCCATGGCCGCATTGGCCTGAAAGCCGGTGTTCCACATGCCGAACAGCGCAACCGGCGTGGCCGCAAACACCACCATGATCATCAGACGCTTCAGATCGATGCCGTCACGCACATGCGGCGCACCGCGGGTGACATTTCCCGGTGTATACAACACCGTATCGATGATTTCGTAGAGCGCGGACAACTTCTCGAGGCGCCCACCTTTGGTGAAGAGAGGTTCTATGTTGTCCAGATATTCTCTCAGTGAGCGCATCAACCTTCCCTCTCAATTTGGGTGAGGTTTTGTCTGAGTATAGGCCCGTACTCGTATTTACTGGGGCATAGGAACGTACACAGGGCGAGGTCCTCCTCATCCAACTCCAGGCAGCCCAACTGCTGCGCACGGTCGGTGTCGCGAACCAGCAGATAGCGCAACAACGGAACCGTCAATATATCCATCGGCATCACGTCCTGATACGACTGAATCGGAATCATCGCCCTGGGGCTGCCGTGTTGTGACGAGGAGAATGAAAAGGTGCGCTTTTTGAAAAACGAGGAGACAAATACATTGGTCGCCGAATAGTCCTTCGTACCTGGCGCCAACCAGCCGAGAAAATGGCGCTCACCGCCTTCGCGAATCACCGACACCTGGGTATGGTAACGCCCCAGATAGTTCGCCCAGCCCGCAGCCCTGCGTCCCGACAGCACCGAACCCGATAGCACCCGGCATTCCTGATCTTCGAGTTCGTCTTTGACCAGGGTTTTAATACTGGCGCCCAGACGGGTACGCAGCAATCGAGGCCGCCGCACCATCGGACCGGCCAGCGAGATGATACGGCCGGTGAACAGCTTACCAGTAGTGAACAGCTTACCGATGGCGATCACATCCTGGTACTGCACATGCCAGACCGTCTTGGTTGCACTGATCGGGTCGAGAAAGTGGATGTGGGTACCGACCAAACCACAGGGATGGGGGCCCGAGAATTCAGCCATAGTGACAGCATCGATTTCATCGCCGGGTACTTCGGCACCAGGATATTTGCAGACGAAAAGTCTGCCTGTCGTCAGTTTGGCAATCACGTTTAGGCCGTTGATGAAATCCTGCCGGTATTCGTTTATAACCACATCGCTGCGGACAGCGAGTGGATTGCTATCCATAGCCGTGACGAATATGGAACGTGGTTGGGTATCGGGGTTGGGTATCTTGCTGTAGGGCCGGCTACGAAACGCCGTCCACAGGCCGGATGTCAGTAAATTATCGATGACCTGCTCGGTAGACAAACCACTGAGCTGGTCTGATTCATACGATGCGAAGGTCATCTGCTCGTCACCGTCGCGTTCGATGATGACGGACTGCAGCACACGCTTGGCGCCGCGATTAATCTCACGAACCGTACCCGCGGCAGGCGCAGTGAAGGAAACTTTCGGGTTGTTTTTGTCCGTGAACAAAGCCTGACCCAGTTTGACGCGATCGCCCTCAGCGACCAGCATGGTCGGCTTCATACCCACATAATCATATCCGAGCAAGCCCACAGAATCGGACTCTGGCCCATCGTATATGACCTGCTCGGGTTCGCCGCTGACAGGGATATTCAAACCTTTCTTAATTTTCATCGTCCTGCTCATAGCGCGTTAAAACCGAAAACCGACAGCTGCAAATTGTGAAACAGCCTAGTAAAAGTCGTACTGCTGTGCAATGCACACATCAAGAAATGGTGGTTCAGAGAATACACAGAATCGAAGCCGGTGAGTCTCATTTGACACCCTCTACACTGCCACACCCAAGAGGTTCTGGATCGATTTTATTGTTGTTCGTTGCGAACGAAGCCTGCTAAGAACAGACCCTTGAGTGCAAAGTTTTCTACCCCGATAGTTAAGTCCAGCCCGTTATGATCAAACTTGACAGTCATTCGTATTCAGAAAGTATAAAAGCCCCATCCGAAAAAAATCAACCGTTTAATAGCTAAAAGCATACAAAAAGTGTTGGCACTATCAACAGGCCCGTACTTATCGCCAGGGTGGCGAGATCTAACGCGGCCTGAAAACCGCCTGCCGGAAGCGATAATGGAGCAATATGCCGGCAAAATCCGAAAAATCGAGGATCCTGATGTAAATTGAATTCACGACCGGCAAGAACGGGTAGCGCAGGCGTAGTCAGGATGTAACCAATTGCAGGGTGCGCCGAGCGCACCATTTTGTCGGATATGACGCATTTGAAACGCCCGGTGCGCACGGCGCGCCCTACTTGGCTTGGGAAATCTAGCAAAGGCTTACAGAGAAATCTTCATGGCTAGAGTCATTCTGACCCTGTCTGTCAGACTCCATCCGGGCGATTACAGCTTATTTGATAATGAAACGCATATTAACGATCTCATGAAAGTCCCTCAGGGTCTTGCCTTCAGCCTTGTGCTTGTAGATCTTCTTCTCGAACTCGTTGAGCGCGCGCAGTACCCGGCGGCGGGTGACCAGACCCACAAACTCGTGCTTCTTCTTCACCACAGGCAGGAGCTGGCAGCTTTGACGCGTAAACAGACAGGCCGCCGTGAATAAATCCGTTTGCGGGGTGACACAAAAAGTATAGCGCTGCATGATCGACCTTGCGGTCACATCCGGATTACCGTAATAGATCTCGTTGGCGAAATACTCCACGCAGTCCTGCTCGGTAATACAGCCCAGCATGTCGATCGTATCGTTCACTTTCTCCACGACAGGCGCCGCAGGTATTTCGTGCTTTAACAGCGTGGATATGACGGTATCCAGACTGTCATTCGGAGAGACCATCACGAACTTTGTCATCAATAAATCCTTGACTTTAGGTGGCACCAGCTTTTTCGTCATATTTAATCCCCCAGGGTTGAACCCGTAAGCGCCATTTCATCCGCCTTCTTGCATGATGCGGATGTATATTCGATCGTCAGATCCTGTGCAGACCCGAGCAAAACCCTTCGCGATAACGCGCGTCTTGCATTTTTGGTACAACCTCATTTATGCAAAATCAATCACTTAGTGTCACAATAAACCAGATGATCTGTACCAGTATACAGTGATTGCATGCGCATAGCGGCAGTTCTCGGCTAAAGCAACACGGCCGGGGCAGGCAACGGTGTGTAGGTTCATACGCTCGAAAATGATTACGCCGACAGGTCGTATGGCTGCCCAGGTTAGGTACTGTTCGACAATATGCGCAATTTGCCGAGGAATTTCAACACAAACCTGTCGATCATGATCGCTCACAGCCATTTCTTGATCTTGACGAACAAAGTAATGATAATGCTACGGCGTTTCAGATGCTTCTAACCCGGGCTAAATCCCACCAACCATAAACCGATGGAGAAGAGTAATGCACAAAAATAACGAAAAGATCGAGATCACCGAAGACATGATATACGGCTGTTTTGCTGCTGCGAGCCTGTCTGATGACAGCAGAACAACTGCTGAATCCTTCGTTGATGTTGAAGAATATGAAAACCAGGTTATGTACCCTGAATTCGCCCGCTGGGCTGAGAAGGCCGGCTATCCGAAGCTCGCCAGTCTGTTCAGGAAAGTTGCAGGTGAGGAAAAACTGCACGCTGTCTGGCTGAGGGAGCTCTACGACGATATAGGCATGCCTAGCAGGGGTGAAGATACCCAGCGTGCGATCGACGCGCTGGAGACCATTCAGAAAAACTGCGACGATTTGATCAAGTTGAATCCTGACGGCGTGGTTGAAAAGGCGCTCAAGGTGGCAATTTCAGTCGAAGCCCGCGAAGCACAGGATATCTATCCGCGTTTCCGCGATCAGGCCCTCGAGCGAGGCGATCAGGCCACTGCTGATGTCTACCAGCGCGTGGTCGATTCAGAGCGTGAACACATGACCTGGTTCCAGTCTGCTTTGAGTGACCTGCAGTCCGGCAGAATGGCTGTCGCATAAATCATTGGCGCCTTCCCGAGCGAGTAGATGGCAGGCATTAAATCCTGCCATCTACCTTATTTCGGTTCTCCCGGGCCTGGCCGTTGTCTTACTGTCCGATCAACAATCTCTCTGGTCATTCGGCCTTGCATTAGCAACCCTTGCTGTCGTGCTGCTGCAGCACGCGATCAACGTGTTCAACGATCTCAGCGACTGGCGACTCGGTGCGGATATCCACAAGATGGACTCATGGGTACGCTTTCACCAACTCAAATTGTCGGTCGTCACGGCACACGGCGCCATCAGTTTTGTCGCGGGCGGATTGCTGGGCCTATACGTGCTGCAACTATCCGGCCAGTACTGGATACTGGCAATCGCCATGCCTCTGGTTTTTCTCGGCTATCTGTACAACTCGGGCAATAAACCCCTTTCCTATAGCAGGGCCGGCGAATGGGTGACAGCCAGCTGTTACGGGCCGGGTGTTTTCGGTTGCCTGTGGCTCGTGTCCGGCCAGGCTGTCGATGAGTTCTATGTCCTGGGTTCTGTCGCTTTCGCGGCATTATCACTGTCATTATTGCTCTCTCATCAGCCACCCCAAATAGAAACTGACCGCCAGGCGGGCAAGTTTTCATTTGCGGTACGACACGGCGCCGAGAGTGCGTACCGGGTATCACGCATCATGCTGGTCGTCTGTCAGCTGTGCATTGTACTCGGGCTATACCGGTTACCTGCCAGTTATCCAGCACAGGCCCTTTACCTGTTCTTATCAGCATTACTCGTTATTGTGATCTACAAGGTCAATCCCCAACCAAAGATCATCACGCTGGGCAGCAGTCTGTCTATTGTTGGCGCATTGATACTCGACACCGCCATGGGTTAGCCATCAGTCAGGCAGGGTGCGCCGCGAGCACCACGCTGCAACAATCATGCTCATTGTGCTGATTTGGGTGCGCACGGCGCAGCCTACGATGTATACGCCTTATTTCATCAACGATATGCGCAACACATACACGCACCGTCATGAATTTGTCTTCAGCCCGAACAGCTTGTCGAACGCCTGTGTATTGTTCTCATTGTTGAACTCGCTGAAAAGAGCGGCAAATTCGTCCCTGGCCTGTTGCTGACGTTCCAGCAGGTCGCCAACCAAAATGCCCATTGCCATCAGAGCACTGGCAGGAGCGCCCTGTTCTTGCATCTTTTCAGCGAAAGACTCAATCGCCTCAGCCTGCACCTGAAGATCTTGAAAGTCTCCAAGATTATCCAGCAGCACCTTGATCAGTTTGATCAGCGCGGTGGTGTCCTGTTTTGGATAGAGGCTCTGAAAATACTCCATCAGATAACGCAACTTCTTGCAATCCTTGCGCAGATCGTGAAGTAATTCCGCGGGCGAATCGGGCTCGATCGCCCGTCCCTGCTTCAGCACCCTTTTGTAGATCTTGAAGATGCGCTGATCAGCCAGTTCGGCAATCGGGCGTGTCGCATTGGGCGCTAATGAGGTATCGGCGACGGACTGCTCGAGCCATTCACGCCATGTCTTGATCAGTTCGCGGAATTGGGGCGAATTGAGTTTTCTGACCAGGAGTGCCTGCGCCCGTTTGTGCTGGGTCACTAGAAAATCGTGGAAAGGATCCAGATCCGGTCTGATTTTGGCGGGTAGGCTGTGGCGATAGTGATCAAATTTTAGAAGGTACACGTCCATATCCCGGGTAGGCCCGGTCACCTGCCCGAGCCAGGCAAAACCTTTTTTGAAGGGCTCGAGTTCCCGCTCATCAAATACACCTTTGATCTGACTCATGGCAGACCGCGTACGGCGGGTCGCCACCCTCAGATCGTGCAGAAATTCGCTGTCCAGATTCGCCTTGGTGCCATCGATGTTCGCTTCCAGCGTATTCAACAGACTCAACATGATCTGCTTCGCGGTTGCATCACTGCGAGCTTGTGGATTGAGCTGATAGTTGAGTTTCGAACTGTAGTCGCCGGGTGCTCTGCCGATACCGGCAACGGCCGACTCGTAAAGACTCTGCGTCACGGGGTGCAAGCCAAGCGCGTCGAACTCGAGCTGCATTCGCTTTAGGGCCTTTTGATAACCCTTGAGGGGTTTCAGGACAACGCGGGCACCCAGGGGTCCCGACTGTTTGCCATCTGGAGACGAAAACTCGCTAGCCTGCAAGATCAAGCGCAGGACGGTTTTGTCATCTTTGTTGACCACTTTAAGGGTTTGCAATTGTTGTTGCACATGCACGATTGGCAGCAATTTACGCGACTGCAGTGCCCTGGCAATACGCTCGCGCAAAACGCCAGCGGGCAGCTCCGACGGAAATCCGGGCAGTTTATCGAGCGCGACGCATAACGGTGGTTCCAGGCTGTTTTGCTTGACCCAACAAAGCCGGTTACCCCGCCTTGAGTTTTCAAACTGCAGTTCGGCGCCAGCCTGCCAGATCAGCCAGTCGAAACTGTCCAGATAGGTCTGTTTCAACCGCAGCGTTTCAGCCTCTAACAGGCGGTTTGATTTGGCCAGATCGGCTATCAGCTGATCCAGATCCCGGTCATCGGGTAGTCGGTATTGAATGGGTTGCGGTAACATCTGGTCTGCCCATTTACGAAGCACCGCCTTCCCTTTCGGGCGGTTTACATCGATATTTAGACCCATCAGGTCAGGTCGATAGAAACTAGCCCGTATCAAGTTTAGCGGGCAGTTGGTATTGGCTGCCGATCAACCGCATCCAGACCGCTCATCGGCGTTTGGCGGACCTGCTGAATGCTTTTTCTTATCAAGCAACCTCTAAACACAGTAACAGGATTGTAACATTTTCTCAGCGAGCTTAATCAATGATGAGAGAAATCAATACCATGTGTCAGGCCGTTAGCCCGTATTTCTGACCCTGGGGCACGAAATGCAGGTTAGTTCTTATCGAAGGTCAGCACGAAGCTCACCGGTACGGCTTTGCTGATACTGTCGAGCCCAGCCACTTCACGCAGCTTCTCAACACCCTCCAACAATTCATAGTCAGCCACCTGCAGCACCACCGGTTTGCGACTCGATACCAGCAGCTTATTCGGCCCTAGTCGCGCCACTGCCAGCTCTGCAGTTACCGGGCCACTCTGACCGTGAAGACTCAGCTGACCTTTCAGGCTGCTCGTCAACATATCGCCAACATCAAGTGTGTTTACCTCACTCGCATCGATCGTTGCCGTCAGGACCGCACTTGGAAATGCGTCGGTGTCAAATAACATCTCACGCATGCGCTGATCACGTATGGGTATGGCTGTATCGACGCTGGCGAGCTGAATGGTCAACTTGACATTGCCTTTGCCATCAACGCTGCCATCGAGTTGGTCGAAGCGGTGCACCTCGGCGATATCGCCCTTCTTGATGGAGACAAAACTGAGCTGTGACTCGGCGTTGTTGAGTGTCCAGTCAGCCCAGGCAGGCGCAACAAACAACAACAGCACCGTAAACCAGACAGTGGAATGCAACGGACACCTGACAGGCTTCATCACTGCCAGATTGCGCAGCGGGCTAATGGAATGAATGTATCTCGCCGCGTGTTCGACGAATCTGTGATGATTGGTACTGGACATTTCTACTTCCCCCTTATCAGAAAATAAAATCCACTGTGCAATTGATCCGGTTGCTCTCAAGCGATATTGACACACCCACCCTGCCTGCAGTCAGCGATTGTCCCGACAGAGCTATCGTCGCAGAACCGAGAGGGTATTGTAGTATAAAAGCGCCCTATCAATACAATCAATCATCAGCCCGTATGTGCCATGAAGGATCTGGGTTTTATGGCCAAGCTGCACTGCCAGGTTGTTGGTCTCGTCCATGAGACTCGCCTCTTCGGAGCTGACGCGCTATTTTGTTCCAGACAAACGCGTGTTCCAAGAATCAGACAGGGCTAACTGTGAGAGCAGAAATCCGGTTGATTCGCCTGTGATGAAAGTATCGCTACATACACAATACAGGGTGTCCGACTTCGTGCAATTTGCGGGTTGGGTTAGACCAAGGACCACACTCCAGCAACATCAACACTATAATGCAGTAATTATGAATACCCCATTTTATGGATTTACCGGACCCGTACGCACGATGATCAGCCACCGTTTTCTACCTTTAATACTCTCGATACTGCTTGTCATGCCCGCAGACGCCGCAGCGAACCGGGACCGTGATATCTGGATCCTGGTGGATACCCAGGCGATGGTCCTTTCTGTACTGGAAGGCAACAGGGCCAGGCGTACCTACAACGAAATCGCCATCGGCCGTGCCGGTACCACGCAGAACAAGGTGTCGGGCGATAGCAAAACACCGCTCGGGGATTTCCGCCTGGTGCGGATAGCGCCGTCGGACGTGTTTCACCGCTTCCTGGGTATCGATTACCCAACCCTTGCACACGCTGAACGCGGCTTACGGGCTGGAACGATCGGTCGCGAGCACTACAACGCGATCCAACAGGCCTTGAAAGCCAAGGCCATCCCACCCCAGGAGACGCCGCTGGGTGGTTATATTGGTATACACGGCGTTGGTGCTGGTGATCCGGCGGTACACCAGAACTTCAACTGGACACAAGGCTGTATAGCGCTGACCAATCGACAAATTGATGATCTGTCAAAATGGGTGTATCTTGGAATGCGGGTCGTTATACGCTGATGCCTTGAACCTTTAAAGGCTTTCTTGCTCGTGATCCTGTGGTAGTATTCGTTGCTCTGTATTACCATATTCATTCAATTTTCAACTTAGGGAGTCACTCATGCATAGTAAAAAAACCTCAATCGCTTTCGCACTGGCCACAATCGCCGTACTCGGTGGTTGTGCTTCAACCGGTGATCTCGAAGAATTGCGCAATGAAATCGACCAGGCGAAGGAGTCCGCTCAAAGCGCATCCGCCAGCTCCGATGCTGCGAGCAGAGAAGCGGCTGAAGCCAAAGCCATCGCCGAAGAAGCCAAAGTCTCCGCGGATGAAGCCAACAGCAAAATCGATAATATGTTCAAGAAGTCGATGTACAAATAGCGCTTGACCGATTAAATCGCTATTTGTGAGTGCACGGCTGGGTCAGGTACTGGCTCAGTCGTGCACGCTACGGCCAATGGCAACCGGCATGCCGTCTTGCTTTTCCAGAGCCTCCTTCAGGGCTTCACGGTTCAGAACCAGTGGTCGTTGTTCTTTGACCGAGTAAATCAGGTCCGCAGCCATTTCCACCAGCACAGACGGGTCCTGGTGCTTTTCCTCCAGAGGCGGATGAATCTCGATGTACAAGGTATCGAAAAGCCAGCCAAGCTTGACCGGCTGATCGACAATATGTACAGAGGTGCCAACGGGCACCAGCGGAAAGAAGGTCTCAATATCTTCCGGATACATTCGCACACACCCGTGAGTCACCCGCATACCCACACCAAACGGTTTATTGGTGCTGTGGATCAGATAGCCTGGACGAGCAAGACGCAATGCATAGTTACCCAGGGGATTATCAGGGCCCGGGGGTATCACATCAGGCAGGGGCTCACCGCGCGCTTCCGCTTCTTCTAGAATGGATTTCGGTGGCCGCCAGCTGGGATTTTCGGATTTAGAAAGCACTTTTGTGTAACCGATTGGCGTTGCCCAGTCCATACGGCCGATACTGACCGGGTAAGTCAGCACCTGGGCCTGCTGGTCCGCCGCCACAGGGGGAAAATAGTACAGGCGCATTTCAGGCACATTCAGCACGATGCCACTGCGATCAACAGTCGGGAGGATATAGCGGCTTGGAATCACAACCTTTGTACCTGCTCGCGGCAGCCAGCGGTCCACATCGGGATTGGCGAGCACAATTTCATCCTGGCCGATGTCGAAACGACGTGCAACATCTAACAGCGTGTCATCCTCCCGGGCCTCGGTGATACGAATTTTACCGACCAGATCGACATCGACCGGCGGCAAGTCCAGCGTTTCCGCCCAAGCCTGCGCGTTGAATACCTGCGCTATCAACACCAGTATGAAACTGCAGTGTATCGAGTTTACGCGTTTTTTCGTGAACAATAGCACAGTTATTTAGCCTGCATGCTGCGTGAAGGAGTTAGCCCGCAAACCCCGCAGGGTGAACCTGACCAATGAGGCGGACAACCAGGCTGGCGGCTCACCCGCTGCGCTATTGGACAGAATCGAATAAGAAACGTTGCAGCTTGGCCAGCTCGGCAAGGCACGCACAAAGATCAGGTAACAGCGAAGGTCAGGACAACCGGTATAGCCATAACCGGTGTATGCATAAGCAGTGACACGGCTTCGGAGGAATGGGTCCAGATGCAGCGCAAGTTTGCTCATAAAACCCCGCGGGTCAACCTGCAACCCGATCAAAACGGGTATTTTTGCTTTGGGTGGTAAAAATTTCAATCAATACCACTCAGTTGACCGGAGTCTGCGTGTTATTGGCGGCAGCGGGTGTTTCCGAGATGACTTTACCGGCAAAGCCTTTCACCTGGTCCCAGTCGGTGTATTCATAGTCGCGTGAGATGTCTGTACCCTCACCTGCTTTGGTGGCGATTTTATGCATGATCCATTTAAGGGGTAGCGGGTATTTTGAATATCGAAGCGCCCCCGCCACCATCTCCAGCCTGTTGAAAGGCACGGGGATTTGCTGCCTGAACTTGTGCTCTGCATCGTGCAACCATGTTTCTCTGAGTTTCTTGTCTTTTGTCGCAGCGCTGAGTAGAACCAGAAAAAAGGATCGCGGCCTGGCACTGATCACTGTTTCATGACGGGCGATGAATGCTCTGATCTCTTTTTCGAGGCCACCTGCGTGCATCGAAGCGCCAAAAACGAGATGATCGAAATCCATCAGGTTATGCGTGAATGGCGCTCTCGCATCGTGCGTCTCGACCGTGACACCGCTTTCTCTGAGATGCTCGGCGAGTTTGAGAGCGATCTTCCGGGTTTGCCCTTCTCGTGTGGCGTACACAATAAGCGTGTTCATCAGCTTCCTCTCCCCCTCCTGATAGCAGTGTGTCGATCTAAACGGCTCATGTGCGGCGAAAGTAACGCACCCTCAACCGAATATCCCCCACAGATTTTACCCGCACTGATGAGCAGATCTATGCGCATCAACGTAATATAATGATTTTCATACCAACAAAAACAATGATCGCCATGCATGAAAATAGACATATTCTGGATGTAAAGAAAAATGAGCTCAAGCAGACGGTTCTACAGATGTCGAAAATGACCGATGAATCGTTTCAAAGGGCACTGCAATGCATAGAGCAGTGTGATCGCCACAACGGCGAAATGCTCATTATCAAAGATCAGCCCATCAATCAATACTATGATAAAACCGAACGCAGCGGATTCTATGTCATCGCTTCGCAACAGCCCGTTGCACATGACCTGCGCGAAATTGTTGTCGCGATGCGCATTGCCAGCGAACTGGAGCGTATCGCCGATCATGTTGCAAACATTGCCAAGATCCGCCTCGAGATCAGTCGCAGTGACATGAGTGGCCTTTGCGTAACCGATCTGATCAAACTCGGTCGAGACGCACTTTCTATCTACCAGCTGGCTATGACTGCTTATCGTGAGCTCGACACCGGTAAGGCGGAAAGCCTGAAAGAAATCGAAGCCCGGATTGATCAGACAACGAACACAATTACCCTCAAACTGTTCGACCGCATGAGGACTGATCCCGACTTGATCGAGGACGGTTCGAGAGCCTTATGGATTCTGCATACGCTCGAGCGCATCGCAGACCGCGCCACCAATATCGCGGAACAGGTGATCTATGCGGCTACAGCACATGAGGAAAAATTGAACGATTAAACTGGGTGTGAGAAATCACAGCTGGCCCGCATTTCTCACCAGGATCACGGGAGCAGGCGCAGGATTCGTGTTCGTAAGCGCCGCTCTGGATCGAAAAGCGTAGCAATAGCTTGGGCGAAGCGGCCGCAGGGTGCGCCGTGCGCACCGAAACAGACCAGCACACTGAGGATTCACGGTGCGCACAGCGCACCCTACGATCTCATGCAAACGAAGACCAGCCTGAACCGTGATAGGCCTGTTTGAATAACACACTGTATTTCTGATCATCTGGATACTCCTAAATGGACTAGTGCCTTATCAGTATTCGACGCCGCCTGGTGAGAAATGCGGGCTAGATCTTTAACTCGCCGAACAAGGGGCCCAGATCAACCAGGGTATTGCCACTGGCATCGGCGACCGCTTGACGACAGGGAGGTCTGTCGGCACAGGCAGGTTCGACCTGTGCCATCTGCGATTGAAAATCAGGCCGGGACAGGTCCTGTAGAAAGATGCCGACAGGTATGCGTTCACCCCATTGCTGGGCCAGGATCAGAGCCTGATTAAAGCGCTGCTGTACCAAAGCCGCATCCGTGTCTGGTGTGATCAATGCCTGGTGACCGTCGTCCTGCAGGGTGTAGAGTCTGTCTGCGTACCAGTCCCTGGTGTGGATGTCATTGTATTTGGGACAGGGTTGCAGCACATCGAGAAAGGCGATGCCCGGATGTTGTATCGCTGCAGATATCAGGCCGGACAGGGCCGCTACATCATAAGCATAACCACGTCCGATCCAGGTATATCCAGAGACCATGGCCAGCAGAACCGGGTTCACATGCGCCTGGATATTGCTTCGCGCCATACTTCGGGTTTTTTCACCGATTCTGAGCGTCGGCGCGGGCTGGCCTTTGGTCAAGCCATACACACCGTTATTGAACATGATGTAGAGCATATCCAGATTACGTCGTCCGCTGTTGACGAAATGCCCGGCTCCAATGGAGAGGCCGTCTCCATCACCCCCGATGGCAATCACATTCAATGCAGGATTGGCCAGTTTGGCACCGGCCGCGAAGGACAGCACCCGGCCGTGCAGCGTATGAACACCACAGGTATTAAGGTAATACGGCGTTTTACCCGAACAACCAATACCGCCGAAAACGGCCGTCTGATCTGTCGCCAGGCCGAGTTCGGCCATGGCCTTTTCCAGCGCCCGCAGAATACCGTGGTCACCACAGCCGGCACACCAGTCATTGATATAATTCGATTGATAGTCCTTGTAGGTTAATTCCATCTTGACCGGGTCATCTTTCATCGCAGACGCTCACTCACAGGCATTGCGCAGCACGATACGCGATTCAGCCTCACCGGCATGGATAGCCTGCAACACCGGGAACAGTGCTTCACCCGAGATGGGACGCCCGTTGTATTTCAGCACCTGGTGATCACAGCCTCGTCCTGCCTGCTGTCGAAACAGGGTATTCAGCTGTCCCGAACAGGTACACTCGACCAGGACCGAGGGTTTAGAACTATCCAGTAATCCCAGCACGGCCTCGGTGGGAAACGGCCACAACAGACGCAGTTGTACGGCGCGGGCACGGATACCCTTATCAGACAAGCGATGCATCGCATCGACGACAGCGCCTTTATTGGAACCCCAGGTAAACACGGTTAAGGCTGCATCTTCATCACCGAGGATTTCGAGTTTTTCGGATAACGGAATTTCGGCCGCAGCAAGCGCGAGTTTTTTCGCCCGTTTTTCCATCATGCTTTCTCGCAGCACCGGATCTTCGGTCACCTGCCCCTGCTCTGAATGTTCGACCCCGGTCAACCAGTGCTGGCCATCGACCTGACCCAGTAGCGGCCGTGGCGACAGCCCCGATGCAGTCAGGGCGAAGCGATCGATGCCCCGATCGTGCTGCGGTGCAGCGGCCAGTTCCCCGCGTTCAATCGCCAGACGCGACGTTTGAAAAACGGGCACGGTCTGCAAGGTACTGGTCAACGCCTTATCCAACATATGAATGACCGGCATCTGATAACGCTCGGCATAATCGAAGGCCTGAGCCGCATCATAAAAACACGAGGCCACATCGCCCGAAGCGAGCATGATACGGGGAAACTCACCATGACCGGCGTGCAACGCAAACAGCAGATCAGCCTGATCGGTGCGGGTTGGCATACCCGTGGACGGCCCGCCGCGCTGGTACAGTGTCACGACCAGCGGCACCTCGTTCATACCCGCCCAGCCCAGACCCTCGGCCATCAGCGACAATCCCGGCCCCGAGGTGGCGGTGGCACTGCGTGCGCCGGTCAACGCTGCACCATTAGCCATATTGATTGCCGCGAGTTCATCCTCGACCTGCAGCACCAGCGGCCCGGCCGCCTCGCCCGTGGTCAAGCGGACATCCGCATGAGCCTCCAGAAAGGTGCTCTCGTCCGTCGCGGGACTGATCGGATAATAACTCTGAAAGCCCATACCCGCCGCCAGTTTACCCAGGGCCACGCTCTGCGTCGCATTCAGCAATAGACGTTGTCCCGCAGCACCATTCGCAGGTACGCGTAGATCCTGCTGCTCAAGATGCGCCAAAACATACTGGTAGGCGATGGATACTGCCTGATGATTCATCTGGATGATGTCTGGTTTGTTGGCAAAGCTTGTATTCACAGCTGTCAGCAACAGCTGCTGCGGCAGCTTCAACAACGCGGCCGAGACAGCAACCGCAAGCATATTCAGCGTTGCGCTGACGGCTTTTTTGGGTAAACCGAGTTCTTCGCCCAGCAGGGACAGTAAACTTTGATAAGGCACGCGGATTGCGGTAACGCCGGCTTGCTCGACCATTTGCAGCAGCCCTTGCGTACTCTCGGGCAAGCGGTTTAGCCTGAGCTTGGCGCTGATATCATCACGCAGACGCTCATCAAGGTAGGATAGACGCTGAAGCCGGACATCGGCATCGCTATCCGAATAGAGTAAAAAACCGGATTCAGTCACGCTCTGGGCATGACGACACAGCGTTTCTGCATCGAAAGTCACCAGGACATCGGTCGACTCACGATGACTACTGACCGGCAACGATCCCATCAAAATGTCATTGTAACTGTGCCGGCCCATGATGTTGGAATGGTATTCACGACGACAGATCAACTCCGCACCCTGTGATGCGCAGGCACGCGCGAACAGCCTGGCTATGCGGTTAACACCGCTGCCCTGGGGACCACCTATACGCCAGGCCAGGTTTCTGATTACTTGGTTCACGACTGAAGAGCTGTTAATACTGTTGCGTTGAGCATAACAGATACGATGATTAAGCAGTACACCGTACCAGCGACGATCCTGTTTCCATCGCTGTCAGTCAATCAGCCAAGCTAGCTATCGAACGGGTGTTCTGCCGTTGGCGTTGAAGAGAGTACAGGCCACACCTGACAGACCGTGTAAAAAAAGTGGAATAAGTCAGTTTGGTAGCGCACGGGCGTATAAAAAGTTAACGAGGATCAAGCCTGCAACGCGGCTAACATGGTAGATATAGGCCTCGGACTTTCATTAAAAAAAAAGGTGAATACGCGCTATGGCTCAACGGGCGATACGGGAGTACGACGGCAAACGCATCATACACAATGACTGGTCGAGGCACTTTGGTCAGTTCAACTATAGCTTTAATTCAGTCAGTGTCGCCGATGGAAATGAGTTGAGAGCACTGGCCGCAAGCGGTGAACATGACTGGCTGCAAGCAGGCCCACTGGTCGCCAAACCGGATATGGTGTTTGGCAAGCGTGGGCTCAACGGTCTGGTTCTGTACGAGATCAACTCACCGGGTGACGTCCACCTGGAAGACGCGGCCCGCTGGATCGACGACAAGCGGACGCAAACCACCACTCTGCTCAGTGGCCAGAGCGGGATACTGAGCCGCTTCATCGTTGAGCGTTTCATTTCCCACGACAGCGGAGCCGAGTACTATATTGCGCTGGAAATGGGCGACAGCGGTGACATGCTCTCGATGAGCACGCACGGCGGCGTCGACATCGAGGACAACTGGGATACTGTTCGACAAATCGAAATTCCACCGTTTGTCACTGACGATGAATTGACCCGCCTGATCAAGGCTGCAGTACCTGACGCGGCCTCCGAACCGGACCGTTTCGCCGTTTTCGCCACTGACTTTTACCGCTTTTTTCGCGACCAGCATTTTACCTACCTGGAAGTCAACCCGTTCTATTTCGACGCTGATGAAGTCCATCTGCTGGACCTGGTCGCCAAAGTCGACGATACCGCCGGCTTTCTGATGGACAAACGCTGGGGCCCATTGTATTTCCCGACCCCGTTCGGCATGAAAGCACCGGGACCGGAGGAAAATCAGATCAAGGCCATGGATGAAAAAAGTGGTGCCTCGCTCAAGCTGACCGTGCTCAAACCGCACGGCCGGGTCTGGATGCTGGTTGCTGGCGGAGGCGCTTCGGTGGTTTACGCCGACACCATCACTGACCTGATTGGCGCAGACGAACTCGCCAACTATGGCGAGTATTCGGGCAACCCGAGCACCCAGGAAACCCGCGCATATACCGAAACACTGCTCGACCTGATGACGCGCAGCCCCGATCCACAAGGGCGCAACAAGTTGCTGATCATCGGCGGCGCCATCGCCAATTTCACCGACGTCGCCAAGACCTTCACCGGCATTATCCAGGCCCTGCGCAAATACCATGAGGCCTTG
>Ga0316201_10001077_pt1 | contig 17656 bp, 9 predicted proteins | sample CS6wburrow_MG_FD_204516 | JGI IMG/M metagenome (GOLD analysis project Ga0316201, IMG submission 204516) | Coastal sediment microbial communities from Delaware Bay, Delaware, United States - CS-6 worm burrow | ecosystem: Environmental > Aquatic > Marine > Coastal > Sediment | place: USA: Delaware... | reverse complement strand
GCAGAGGAAAGTTTTGTTAAATGAAAGAAGCCTTATGTACCTTTTCCTTTAAGCAGCACCATATATAAAAGTTATTACCGTTAATTCGTTAATAAATTGCAAATCGCCGTAAGTTATGTCATAGTACTCTGAGACGGTTGCGCTGTTCACATGGGGAAGGGGCAAGCAGGGTAACGTAGTCCACAAAGGAAACCTCGTCCGATACGACTAAGGATGGGCGCAAAAATAACTTGAACATCTTTTTAGATTTCTGTAGACTATTTGCATGAAAGAAAATTACGAAACAGAGCAAATTTTAAAAGAAAAATTCATTGCATTAAATCCAGTAATGAATGAGATGTCACGACGACGTTGGGCCGCTATTGAAGCTAGATCACTAGGTTACGGCGGTGTTTCTATTGTCTCTCGTGCGACAGGTTTATCTAGAAGCACTATTACAGCAGGATTAGAAGAATTATCAGCAGAATTTTCGATAATAAAGACTAATATACGTAACCCAGGTGGTGGGCGAAAAAAGTTATTGGCAAAATATCCTACTATTTTGTCAGCTCTTGAAAAACTTGTTGATCCTTCAACTCGTGGTGATCCAATGTCACCCTTAAAATGGACTTGCAAGAGTACCGAAAAACTGGCTAGTGAGTTGATAAAACAAGGCTATAGCATATCTGCCCGAACAGTAGCGAATCTATTGCATGACCTCAACTATAGTTTACAATCCAATCGTAAAAAAGAAGAAGGGAAACAACATCCTGACCGTAATGCACAATTCGAGTTTATTAACAAGGAAGTCAAGAAATTTCAAAAACGAAAACAACCTGTAATTTCAGTTGATGCAAAAAAGAAGGAGAACATCGGAAACTACTCAAATAAGGGGGCAGAATGGAACCCAAAAGGAGAACCTACGAAAACAAAAACATATGATTTGAAAGAATAAAGAATTAGGTAAAGGAATACCATATGGAGTTTACGATCAAACGCGTAACGAAGGATGGGTTTCAGTTGGTATCGATCATGATACCGCTTATTTTGCAATTGCCTCTATAAAACGCTGGTGGCAGGTAATGGGCAAAGCAGTGTATTCAAATGCCACAGAATTACTGATTACCGCAGATAGCGGAGGTAGTAATGGTGTAAGAGTTAGATTATGGAAAGTTGCCTTACAAGAATTGGCAAACGAAACTGGACTAAGAATATCTGTGTGCCACTATCCTCCTGGCACAAGTAAATGGAATAAAATTGAGCATAGAATGTTTTGTCATATAACCGAAAATTGGCGTGGCCGTCCATTAACGAGCCGAGAAGTTATAGTAAATTCAATCGCTAACACAACAACTACTTCAGTCTTGAGTATCAATTCTGAACTGGACGAATCAGATTATGCCACAGGTATTAAAGTCAGCGATGAAGAACTTTCGGCTGTGTGCATCACAAAAAATAAATTCCATGGTGACTGGAATTATAAAATTTCACCTAATTTGTCCAGGTAAAGTTGTTCAAGTTATTTTTGCGCCCATCCTAAGTCTGAATACAGCCAATCTTTGGAAACGGGGTAATTAAGTCTATTAGACTCACCAATATACACGAAGTAGAGTAAACGGTGAGTTGAGTTTATCAAATTTTAACAGATAGGCTTAACAGGATTGTATAAAAAGCTAATGCTCCTTTGTAATGAAGGGGATATGCCCACGTATACATTGTCAACTAAGAACAATATTATTAACTAAATAATTCAGTACCCAAAACATGAACAAGTTTCGGAATAGAAATGAAGCTTATGACGATATTGAATGGCAGGATATAGACTGGAAAGCTGTCAGGAAATATACGAGGCGTTTAGAGAATAGTATTGCAAAGGCTGTTGAGTATCATGAGTTCGAGAAAGTAAAGAAATTTCGTAGAATTTGGAACTCAAGCAAACTCGTTAAATTGTTAGCTGTTAGGAAAGTCACCCAAGATAATAGGGGTAAAAAGACAGCAGGTGTCGATAAAGAAGTAATAAAAACCAATAAACAACGGTTAGAATTAGCCAATAAATTGGAACTAGATGGTAAAGCAACCCCTTTAAAAAGGGTGTATATCCCTAAACCCAACGGTAAAATTAGGGGTTTAGGGATACCAACCATTGAGGATAGAGCCAAACAAGAACTTTGCAAAGGTAGTATCCAACCAATTTATGAAGTTATGGCAGAAGCCAACGTTTATGGTTTCAGGCCGGCACGCAGCACTCACGATGCAATACAAGCAATATTCAGTGGTATAAAGTCTAAACAAAAGTATGTGTTAGAAGGAGATTTGACTGCGTTCTTTGATAATATCAAACCAGAAGCAATTTTGGGGAGTGAAGTAATTCAGAGAACGGATAAGGAAACCCAAAAACAGATACAAGCTTGGATTGAAGCTGGGGCAATAGATAAAGAAGTATTCTGCAAAACATCCAAAGGTACACCACAGGGTGGAGTTATATCACCTTTATTGGCTAACATAGCTTTTATGGGTATGGAAACGATGTTGTACGAATGGGTGGATACATGGAAGGGTAGGAAAACAAATAATAGACACAGCCTGACCATTAGTATATACGCAGACGACTTTGTTATATTGCACAAAGATAAGGCAGTAATACTCGACTATCAAGTTTTTGATGTTATTTGGCTTTGCAAAGCTCTATTTTTGAGTCTTAAAATAGCCAACTCATTGATTTTTAACGTTATTTAGTTTTTAAGTCTAAAATTATATTTCTTTTTAAATCAAGGACTTATAAAAAACTTGATAGTCGAGTAATAGAGGAAGCCAAAGTAAGAATAGCCAAGTGGTGTATGGAAAAGATGGGAGTCGAACTAAATGAAAGTAAGACGCATATTTCTCACACATCCACAGGTTTTGATTTTCTAGGCTTTAATATAAAGCAGTACCCAGTGACAACCAGTAAACAAGGCTTCAAAACCCTAATTAAGCCCAGTAAAGATAGCATTAAGAAGCATTTAAACGCTATTCATGATGTACTCAAAAGAAGTAAAGCCGCCCCACAAGAAGCAGTAATAGGTAAATTAAATCCAATTATCAAAGGATGGTCAAACTATTTTAGCCACGTAGTATCAAAGGAAATCTTCAATAAGATTGACAGCGAAGTATGGCTAAAAACTTGGAAATGGGCTTGTAGAAGACATAACAACAAGGGTTTGAAGTGGGTTAAAGAGAAGTATTTCAAAAGAAGCGGCACTAGGAATTGGGTATTCATGGCTGAGGTTAAGGGCAAGACTTATGTCTTAAAGCAACACAATGATACAAAAATCGTGAGACATGTGAAGGTCAAAGGCACAAAGCATATATTTGACGGGGATACCACTTACTGGGTCAAAAGAGGACAAAGTGACCCAACGTTGAGCATAAGGGTTCAAAAACTTTTGAAGTCGCAAAACGGGAAATGTAAATGGTGCAATCTTGATTTTAGTTGCGAAGATATAATGGAAGTTGACCACATTAAACCAAAGAAGGAAAATGGTAAAGATGTGTATGTAAACATGCAACTTCTACATGGACATTGTCATGATATAAAAACACTTGAAGATGTTAAGAAAGCCAATAGAGCAATCCTTAACATAGGCGAGTGGGATATAGTCAAATAATAATAGTTGGGAAAGGAGCCGTGTGAGGTGAAAGTCTCATGCACGGTTCTGAAGACGAGTTCTCTATGGCGACATAGAGGGCTTAGTTTAACCTCTTCACTACTAAAAAACGCATACTGCCCTACTTGACAAGTATAAGTACTGAACCCTAAATTTTCAGGTATTTAAAAAAATTAAAAAATAAAGGGGCTTTATCACTATCGTAAATTTGTACCTCGTTCCTGAAACCACAAAACCGGCTCTTGCCACTTTTTGATATATTCGCTATACGCGATTTTTGCAGGGCAACGGATTGCCCCTACCCATCCAATGGTTTGTAGGGGCAATCCCTTGTGGTTGCCCTTTATCACTATCGGAAATTTGTACCTCATTCCTGAAACCACAAAACCGGCTCTTGCCACTTTTTATTATTCGCTATACGCGATTTTTGCAGGGCAACGAATTGCCCCTACCCATCCAATGGTTTGTAGGGGCAATCCCTTGTGGTTGCCCTTTATCGCTATCGGGAATTGGTACCTCATTCCCGAAACCACAAAACCGACTCAGGCCACTTTTTTGAGAACAAATTCTCAAATCGACACATCTAATCTAAGAGTATTATAGAACTCTTCTTTTCGCTCGCTTTCTTTTCGTCTTGAAAAAAGCTCGCTGGCGGAACGGTACCCGTTTTCTCGTAAAATTCTGCTGGAACAGTGCCACTAGGCATTCCTCTTTCCTGTTGGCCCTCAAACGTATAGATTTCATGCCGTCGAACCGCAAATTGGACACCAGCACGGTTAAAATGAATCCAAATTTGATTCCACACGTTTGGTAAAGCATCCCACCTTTCAGAATACTTTTTGATAGAGAAGCATGGCCAATACTCGGCTGCCCATTCATTAACACCTGCAAACATGGGCCAAACATCAACCACTACCTCAACAGACGACATCGCATCGGAGAGAAGTTTGTTGATGTACTCTGGCGGATAGCGGGGATCAACGTAAATTGACGGCCAAAACCAAATATTTTTTATGGTAGAATTAAAATTTTCAATTTGGGAACCCAATAAGGTGCTATTTGGCATCACCATATCTGTACCTGTGGGATTTGAAAGCCGAGTATCAAGCCAATTAATCCCCTGCACAACCAGCTCACCAGATGAGCCAACCTTGATTAAATCGCCGACGCGAAAGGGACGGCCTATTAAGATCAAGATACCACTGACAAAATTATTGACGATATTTTGTAAACCAAATCCAATACCAATACCCACAGCACCGGCAAAGACAGTCAAGGCAGTGGGATCTATCCCAATGGCTTTCAAGGCAATTACAAGTCCAATGATTATCACTATGTACTGAGTAAACACCGACAGGCTGTTGCGTAATCCAACATCCTTGATTCCCAGATAAATCCAGCGACTGGTTACACCGCGAGACCAACTGCCTAACCAAAATACGGTCCAGATAATCAAGATTGACAATAGCACACCTCCCACGTTGATATTGCTACCGTCGCCCAAAGTCACTAGGGTAAACTCAAGAACTTGCTTTATGTTGTCCCTAACTGCTGTATCGGAAAGCCAACCTGATAGCCAAAATAGGGTTATTATGGCGACTATAAACAAGGTAAAACCGAGCAATTTATGCATTAAAGGAATAATGTCTTCGCTCCACAACGAACCATAACGGCCACGTTTTGAGGTCAACTTTTTCAAGAAAGCCATCACGTCCGCTAACAGGCCCCGCGCAATCAACCAAGCGGTCAACACGACTACCAGTAACATCAAATTTTTGGCAACGGCCCAACCTAAGCTGATATAGCCAATGACCCCAAGTATGGCTACCGCTAGAATGCTCAAGGGGACTAATAACGTCATGAGCGTCGTGACCAAAAGCCAATAGCCTTCAATACTCTTTTGCAAAGTCGTCAACATGACTTGACGGATACGCAGAAGGGGAAATACCAGTAAGCCCAATAGGAACATAAACAAGGTATCAATCAGATCACGTACCATTAAGGAAAACTTTAACACATAGCCTTCAGACTCCACATGTACCAGTGCAGTAATGGCAGTCAATATACCGATGATAATAATCATCCAGCGCAGTTGCCGATGAATTCTGATACGAGGCGGGTCAAGTTTGAATAACAATGACCGGGATAGATTAATGAGCAGTTTACTCCCTAACCACACAAATAACAGAATAAGAGTAACCAGAAGGGTTAATTGAGTCGGTTGTGTCAGCCATAGCAATAATAAGATGACACCTGCTACCGCAATACTCCCGATATTCATCCGCAACAGTTGTAATCCCAACAACAGCTGATCAACCAAATGACTGCGTTCTTCGTCACGGCTTAACGCATTGATTATTCGTGTAAACACAGATCTCATAGCCTGCGTTAAAAATAACCAAATTAGCATGACAAGGCTGATAACAATCCAATTCCGCGCATTGCTTTGTTGAAAGGCTTGTACCAAACCACGTCCTGTGAGCAGAAACAGTTTCCCAAAGAGAGTGGGTATCGTCTTGATTTCATCGATTAAAATCTGCCATTCAGCCATGTTAGCGGGCAATTGCCGTGGTCTAAAGAGGGCGCGGCGCAGCTCTTCTTGATAAGTTTTTTCGGCCAGGCCCAACAGTTCTTCCGTATTAGCCAACAAGCTAGGCATTTGATCTAATTCTTGTTGCAAACTAGTGTTGAGTTTTGACAACACTTTTTGAGCGTCTTTGTTGTATTTCGATGCCTTGCCCTTCAAGTAGCTACCGACTTTTTTAACCACTTCTTGTTGTCGTTTCAAAACGGCCACTTTCTTTTCCAACAATTCTTGTAAAACCATCACCTCTTGTAATAAAACAACGGTTTCTTGGATCAAGGACTGGGTATTATCAAGCTGGATTTGAGAAAAAACTTCCGTCGTTTCTTGCTCAACGGCTGTTTTCCCTTGCTGTAGTTGCCCTTGGATGTGCCGAACCTTTAATTTACGCACAACCTGCTCTGCCAGTTCATTGGCTTCTTGAATTTTGACCTTAAACAGATAACGCTCAGCAGCATTCTCTTCTAAAGGGGCCAGTTTTTCTAATTGCCAGCGTAACTCGGCAGCATCGGCAAGATGGTCTTGCCGCTCTTTTTGAATTTGGGCTTCTAACGCTTGCTTTTGACGCAATTTATGCACGATTTGCACATTATCATGCCATTGTATCGCCAATTCTAACCGTTTTTCGGCCTGTACCAGACGCTGTTTGAGAATATCAAGTTGTTGTTCATCTAACTCAAGTGTCTTTTGTTGCAACTTGACTTGCTTCTCAAATTCTAAGACGCGCTGTTGTTGTAATTGTTCTTGTTCTGAATTTATAGCAGGTGTCTTACGGATCGTGTCCAGCTTTTCCTGATCTTCAGTGAGGATTTTGCCTTGCCTTTCCAAATTCGTTTCAGCACTTTGGATTTCTAAACCCATATTTTGGACATCAACATCGGTTGCATCTTTATCTAAGGCGGCTTTTTCAAACATTTCTGCCAATTTTTTGACGGGCAGTTGCGTCGCTTCCAAAGTGGCCATTTTATCAGGCAACTCTTTCTGCTTAGTCTGCAAAGCTTTTTGATTGTGTTCAAGGCCGACTTGTGCCTTAAGCATCACCACTTCCCGTTCTTTAATCCGCTGCTCTTGAGGCAAAGTTTGCAACTGACTATGCCATTGCATAGCGATAAGGGCTTGTTTAATCGCTACTTCACTGTGTTTCTTGAGAATGTCAAGATGTTGTTGTTCAAGTTCAACGGCCTGTTTGGGCAAAACAATTTCCTTCTCTACCGATGAGAGTCGCTGATTTTGAGCAACCGTTTGTACCTCACGCGGAAATTGGGTGAGTTCTTCTAACGTCGTTTGTAATGCCGTGAGACGTGTTCTTTGTTTATCCAGATTCTCTTGAACACTTTGGCGTTTTATCCGCAGTTCATCGATCTTCTGGTTAGCCGTTTCCCGCTTATTAGCCGCTTCTTCCACCCTCTTTTGGGTGATCTTATCCGTTTTTTCCGCCAAGCTGGCTTTTTTCTCTTGAAACGCTTGTTCCTCCGCTTGCAAAGCCTGGCGAGCCTTTTCTAAGGCAGCTTCTTCCTTCGTGATCAGCGGTTTCCGTTCTTCAATCCATTGTTGTGTCACAGTCTCAGCGTCAGTGCTTTCAGGATTCGCCACCTCTTCCGCATTGACAGGTAAGCCAACTAGGCTATATATAAAAAGAGAATACACCAAGAATTTAAATAAGAACATATTATCAAGTCTCCTAAAAAAAAAATGGGCAATCCCTTGAGGATTGCCCCGTAGGTTGGTATTAAATAGACCCGAGTTCACACTCAATCATCAGTCCATTGACGGATCACAAGTCAAGATTTCTGCTCACTTTGCCCTCTTTTGGCGTAAATCCAGACGGCACTTTGCCAACAGGGAATTTTCTTTCCTTGTTACCATCAAACGTATAAATTTCTTGTCGTCGAATAGCCAACTCGATACCTGCTTCATGTAGACGACTTAAAATTTCAATCCACACGTTTTCCATAACCTCCCATCTTTCAGGATAGGTTTTGATAGAAAAACAGGCCCAATACTCTGCAGCCCATTCATTAACTCCCCCTAAAAGGGGCCAAACGTCAACGACACCCTTAACAGACGACATGGCCTCTGTGAGGATTTTATTCACCAGTCTTGGCGAATGGCGCGGATCAACATAGATTGTAGGCCAAAACCAAATATTGCCCTTGACAGAGCTATAATTTTGAACTTTGGAACCTAAAATTGTACTGTTCGGAATCGTCACATCTATACCAGATGTCGTCAAAAACCGAGTATCAAGCCAATTAATCCCTACCACACTAAGTTCTTCATCGGATCCTATTTTGATTCGATCACCGATGCGAAATGAACGACCTATTAACAATAATAGGCCACTGACAAAATTATTGACGATATTTTGTAAGCCAAAACCAACGCCAATACCGATAGCACCAGCAAATACCGTTAACGCAGTTGGATCGATCCCAATAGCCTTTAAAGCAATTAAAAGCCCAACGATTATCACCCCATACTGAGTAAATACCGACAGGCTATTGCGTAATCCGACATCCGTGATTTTGATATAAACCCAACGATAGGTGACACCGCGAGACCAGCCACCTAACCAAAATACGGACCAGATAATCAAGATTGACAGTATTAGACCGCTTAGCGTGATTTTGTTACCCTCACCAAAGCTAAAGAGGCTAAATTCAAGCACTTGCCTTATATTGTCCCTGACTGCGACATCAGATAACCAACCCGTCAACCAGAAAAAAGTTATGCCTGCCAATACAAACAGAGCAAAGCCTAGCAATTTATGCACTAAAGGAATGATGTCTTCCAACCACAGTGACTCATAAGCACTGTGTTCTGAAACAAACTTTTTCCATAAAGTGATTAAATCATTTAGGAGACCACGCGCAATCATCCAGCCCGTCAAGACCAATAAAAAGACGCTTAAATACTTGGCAACTGTCCAGCCAAGGCTGATGTAGCCTATCATACCTAATAGCGAAACCGTTAGAATCATACCCATAAATAATGAGGTCACTAGGTTAATCACTAAAATTAAGTGACCTTCAGTACGATTTCGCATCACCGTCAATATGAGCTTACGCGCTTGCATTAGGGCAGGTATGGTTAAAGACAATAAAACCATGAATAACGTGTCAATCAAATCGCGTGTGGCTAAAGACAGTCCCACTTCTCCTTCAGCTTTGACATGGCTGAATACCGTGATGACAGTCAAGATGCCTAAGACAATAATAGTCCAACGCAGTTGCCGATAAAGTGTCTTGGTGTTTTGAGATTCAAACTCAGGAGCCGATAATAAAAAACGAGACAAATTAATGAGCAGTTTGCTACCTAACCAAGTCAAGAACAGAGTTAGAGTCACAACAGTGCTTAAGTGATTTGGTTGTATCAACCATAAAACTAATAAAAACACCCCAGTAACCGCAATACCCAGAGTATTTTCACGCCACAGATGAAAGAAGACAATCAAGTGTTCAATCAAACGACTTCGACTGGAAGAGTTGAATATTCTGGTTGCCCAAGCACTGACAGCCATCACGATACCGAACCAAATCAACAGGATAAGAGCCGTGAGAAACCAACGTGATAAATTGGTTTGTTGAAAAGCTTGCGTAAAACCGCGCCAGGTGTGATGTAACTGCTGTAATATAAAAAGGGGCATTGTCGCGATTTCTTTGACAACAGTCCACCATTCAGCGAAACCACTGGGCAAATTTCGCTCTCTTAACAGAGCACGACTCACGTTTTCTTTGTAAACATTTTCAAGCCCAGTCAACAGCGCGTGTCCTTCATCTTGCAACCGGGAGAGTTTATCGTATTCTTGCTGCAAGGTTGTTTTGAGTTTTGACAGCAATTTTTGAACTTGCGTATTTTGTTCCAACGCTTGACCACTCAAAATGTTTTTGCGTTCGTTAACCAGTTGCTGTTGATCTGCCAAAACGGCAATTTTACTTTGCAGTAAAGCTTGTAATCCTTTGCTATCAAGTAATAAGGCGTTAAGTTCGTTGATAGCCGTTTTGAGATTGTCAAGGTGACTTTGAAAAACAGCCGTGATTTTTTGTTGTTCCTCTAGCAAGTTTAGCCATAGTTGAAGCTGTTCTTCAAAATGCTTAATCTTTAATTGACGCAGACCACTTTGGTCCATTTCATTAGCTTCTTGAATTTGGACACTCACAAGATAACGTTCAGCAACATTTTCCTCCACAACGGCTATTAACTCCAGTTTCTGACGTAATGTAGCCGCACGATCCCGATAACGCCGTTGCTCTTCTTGTATCTGCTTTTTCAATGCTTGCTTTTGATGAACCAGATAGACGGGGAGCAATTTATCATACCATTCTGTCAGGAAGGATAAGCGTTTCTGGGTGTATTCTATGCGTTGTTTAACCAGATTGAGCTGTTCTTGCTCCAATTCCAATGCTTTTTTTTGCAAAGCAATGTTGTTTTCAAACACAACAATCCTTTTATCATGTAAAGGCATGTTTTCCGCTTCAAAAGGTGGGGTTTTACGGAGAACTTCCCGTTTATCCTCATCTTCCGTGATCTGTTTGAGTTGGTTGTCCAAATTGCTTTCAATACTTTGGCGTTCCAAGTCAAGATTTTTGTTCACAGCCTCCAAAGACTGCCTCTCCAACGTCGTTTTTTCTACCTGTTTTTTTAAGCTGTCAAGCCTGGTGAGTTCAGCAGTTTCCAGCGCCGCAACTTTATTCGGCAGTTCGTTTTGTTCTGCTTGTAAAGCGGCTTGTTTGCGAGCCAGTGTTGCTTGGGCATCGGCTATCGTCTGCTCTCTTTTTTGAAGCTGACGGTTTTTTTGCACAGTTTGTAATTGACTATGCCACTCTATAGCCAACAGATTTTGCTTGAGTGTCAATTCACTCTGTGTATTGAGTACTTTAAGATACTGTTGTTCAAGCTCAACAGCCTGTTTGTATAAGGCAACTTCCTTCTCCATTGCCGCTATTTTCTGCTCATCTTGAGCATCAGTTTGTTTCTCTTCATCTAACGTGGTTTGCAGTTCAGTTAGACGTGCGGTTTGTTTATCCAGATTAGTTTGGACACGTTGACGTTCCAAACGCAATTTTTCCAGCTTCTGGTTAACGGTTTGCCGTTTCTGTACGGCTTCTTCCAACATTGTGTTGGTGATCGGATCAATTTTTTCCAAATCCGCTATTTTCTTCTGGATCCCTTGCTCCTCCGCTGACACAGCTTTGATAAGCTCTGGAAGCGGCGCTGTCGTTATCAGCTCTTGCCGATCTTCAATCCATTGTTGTGTCACAGTATCAGCGTCAGTGCTTTCAGGATTTGCCACCGCTTCCGCATTGACAGGTAAGCCAACTAGGCTATATATAAAAAGACAATACACCAAAAATTTAAATAAGGACATATTAATCAAGTTTCCTAAGTGATAAAAAAAATGAGGGTTTATGATTTCCAGTCAGCTTAAATGGAAATGTTGTTTTGGACACACCTACCCATGTCCGCTAGAATTTATGACGCTGGCACGTCTAACAGAATTTCCGGTAGTCCCACAAACATTGTCAGTTTCCGTACAAAAGTAGGCCTACGTTCCATTCAAATTTGAACGGAAATTCAATTCCAGGCAAAAGTTTTTGCAAAAACTTTTGCGTGGAATAGTTTAAACGCCTATTTTCTGTGAGGGCCTGTTGATAAGCTATCAACTTTCATCCGTTAGAATCAGTAAATCTAATCCTTTATTATAAGTAATCCTTGTCGTTATTATTGTTGTAGTGGGAAAATAGCAATGCGCTCAAGCACTATTCAGTCGCAGAGTCTTCAGACATTATTTGAACCCCGACACTGGAAATGGGTACATAGTACTGATCCATTTCTAAAATCAACACGTTGTTATCAAAATGACAATGTTTCATTTCCTCTAGCACAATGCCAATCTCACCCTTTTTAGGATAAAATGACTCCCAACCGTCTTTACCCCCCTTTTCCTTCATGTCTAAACTAGGCCAGATTAAACAATCCGTGGTATTGATTAATTCGTAAATTTGTCCAACATCAGTTATTTGCGCCTTCTTTGGGGGAGGCGGTTCACTAGAAGCGGCTTGAGAAGCCGCATCACTGGACGATACTTGAGAATCGGCTTCATCACTAGACGATGCTTGCGAATCCGCATTGCTGTCGGATGGGGGGGGCGTTTGTGAAGGTGTCGCGCTTGACGTACTAGGAGTGGGGGATAATTGCGCTTCTAATTCTGCCAATTTGGCCGATTTTGGATTAACCTTGCGTAAACTCTCCAAATACCGTTTGACTTTGTTTTTTTGCCCCCTATCGAAGGCCTTTTGTGCCCATCCAGCATAACGCGCTTCGATATCTTTTAAACCCGCCAACGCTTCGGCATTATCCGCGTCTTTTTCTAAGACTTCTTGATAACAATCAAAAGCTGTGCCCCCTTTGCCGCTAGTCAAACGGTTGGCTTTAAGATGTTTTCCACACTGACTCAACAGTTGAGCAATCTCAGATGAAGGAGCAGCTATTGCTTGAATAGGGATTAAGACCATAAAAAAAATAAGGGTGTAATGCAAAAGATAACGAAACATAGTTAAAAACCTCGCTATTAGAGTACAAGTAATTAGAAACCGAAGGTTAGCGAAGCTAAATAAACGAATCCTCCCCCGGTACAATGAGAAAAAATCATTGAATCCAGCAATGTTCTCAAGGCATGAATCGCTTTCATCAATTGGAACTCAACTCAAAGGCAAGCCGTAAAAAAATAGTTTTGCAGCTTAGTCTGCGAGTCAATCAAAAATAAATCATTAACGAGGGACTTGCAAAATTCTGACGTGCAACCACAAATCAATGACTTACAATGTATATTGTTTCCGTAAGTTATTGTTTTATCGTTCATGTTCAAAAGTTTTGCAAGAGGCTCATTAATCAATTCAGTTTATTAATTAATTTTAATAGATGTGAATGATATCAATTAATGAATTTGTAAGTCAAGTTATCATTAATTGATTGATTGATTCCTATCCATTTTCAAATTGGATGGCCAAGAACAGATGTAGTGACACAGTGTTTGATTTTATACTGCTCGCCTTCTCGTTTCGTTCCAATGAATATTCGTTTATTTCCTAATTCAAAGTACTCATTTCGTCTGTCAATCTGAGACAAAGATTATAAACGACAAGGATTGTTATATAACGACAAGGATTGTTTATAATAAAGGATAGGTACTGTAAAGCAATAAGCTCAAGCTTGACACAATCTAATCCTTTTTTATAAGTAATCCTTGTAGTTATATAATCCTTGTCGTTATATAATCCTTGTCGTTATATCAGAAGTTAGAAAAAACGTGAACATCAAGTTATAGCAAAAACAATCAAAAATTCGTTATCCCAGTAATTTGCTGTACTTAATGTATAATAAAAAACGAGGCAAATAAAGGATTGCCCTTAAGGCATGCTCCATGTAGGGGCAATCCCTTGTGGTTGCCCCCCTTGTGGTTGCCCCCTTGTGGTTGCCCCTTGTGGTTGCCCCTGTCTTTGCCCATTGAATGATTTCATTAAACTAACCAAAGGAGTATCGTCTATGAGTCTACTATTTAATAAACAGACTCCCGTCATACGAGACTGCGATTTCAAGTCTCCTAAAAAGCGGCGGCTTGTGCCTTGGATCATGACAGGCGCTTTAGCTGCTTTGCCATTGAGTATCTCGGCCGGTGAACTCATACTGAAAGACTTTTCAGATGTTTCTCAGCTCACCTTAAATGGAGATGCCAAAACGATATCAACCCCAGAGGGTGTGGCGCTCCAGTTAACCTCGGCTACCAGACTTCAATCCGGCAGTGTTTTTAGTACCCTCAAAGTCAGTACCGCTCAATTCAGCACCCATTTCACCTTTAAAATCACTGAACCAGGTGGCGTTATGTCTGGTGGTGATGGTTTTGTTTTTGTGATACAGCCAATTAGTTCGGAGGCAGGCAGTGAAGGGGGCGGGATAGGATACGCCGGTATCCCAACCAGTATTGGCGTGGAATTTGACACTTGGGACAACCAAAAGGAGACCGATACGCGCAATGATCCTGACGATAACCATATCGGTATCAATCTTAATGGCGAATTTAATGGCAAAACCGCGCCTGTTTCTCCCCTGTTTGAAAATGGCCAAGTTTGGGATGCTTGGATAGACTACGATGGTAGTCAACTAGAAGTACGGACTAACCCCACCGGCAAGCGGCCAGCGAAACCCTTGTTGACACGAGAACTGAATATCTCAGAAATTCTCGGCGGAACACCAGAAGCTTTTATCGGCTTTACCTCAGCAACCGGGGGCGCTTACGCCAATCATGACATTTTGTCATGGTCTTACCGTGATGAATTTGCCCCGTTCGGCGAAGGAAAGGTTGATGTTTGGATGGCTGACTCAAAATCCGATACCGGTGACGAACCGAATAAAGTCAGTAAACGCTTCTGGCTGAGTCCCGATATTTGGATACGCAATCAACAGGATGATATCCCTAAATATCAGAATGTCGAATTTGGACAAGACAACTATGTCTATGTCAGGGCCAAAAACAGAGGCACGAAAACGGCCCGCAATACCACCGTTGAAGTCTATCGTTCTATTCCTGCAATCGGCAACCGCTGGCCAAAAGGCTGGACGAAGATTGGCGCGGCCCAAATTGATACCCTTGAACCTGATGCCAGTCAAGCCGTCGCGATTCGCTGGGATAAAGACGATATCCCCAAACCCGGCCATTATTGTTTCTACGTGCGGGTACTCAATGATTTCGATACCATGAAATTCCCCGAAAAGACTGATTCCCTAGTCAATATGCGTAACAACAACGCCATTGTGTCGCGCAACTTCAATGTCGTTGATTTATTGAAAAACGTCACCGACACATTTGAAGTCACCGTGCATAACCCCAAAGACGAAGATGCCGCCATTGATCTCGTTTTTGAAGAAGAAGACAAATTGCTTGACAGTGATGGGGCCGGTGCCATCGTTGACTTAGGCCCATTGTATTCCCGTTGGCAAGAGGCCGGTGGAAAAGGGACAAACATCAAACCACTCGAAGGCACAACAGTCCAACTGTTAACAACACCTGCGAAATTAACCGGCATTCCGATGAAAGCGGCCGAATTTCAACCCATCGTCATGAAAGTCAGTGCTTTCAAACCCATGCCCGGCGAAGGTAGCACCCGTGAATACCAATTCAGTACCCAAGGATGGGTTGATGGCGAACTGATTGGCGGTGTCGATTACACCTTGGAGACAAGAGCGCAAGACACCGATACAGATGAAGATGGCCTCAAGGATATCTTTGATATTGACGACGATAACGATTGCATAGCCGATGTTGAGGAAATCGAATCAGGATTAAATCCGCTTGATCCGTCTGATGCCAACGTAGGCGGCACCATTGATTTTGAAACCCTTGCCACACCGGGGATGGAAATCACCAATCAATTTGAAAGCACGCAGGGTGTCACGTTTAGTTCATCAAAATCGCCAGTGATATTGGTTAAAGCCGGCGAAAAACCCATCGCTTTTGTTTCCGTTTATGACGCCGCGGGCAAAAAGACGAGCCGACAAAATAAACCCAACCGGGCTGATCCAGAATCCAATGTAGGCCAATTCATGGTTATGGCAAAACATGCCAGTGGTTCTGATTTAAAGCTCACCTACAGCCATCCAGTCGCACAAGCCAGTGGTGAAGTACTTGACATTGATGGTGGTGAAGTCTTAACCATTATTGCCAAAGATGCTGATGGCAAAGAACTGTCAAGGCAACTGATCGACAAACGCTCACCCAATGCTGGTGATGGACGTGCCGTTCGCTGGGCTTTTGAAGCGGGAGAACCTTCGATAAAAACGGTCGATATTACCCAGCGTGGAAGAGGATTAGGTATTGCTTTTGATAACTTCAAAGCCTCATTGTGTTCTGCAAATCCGAAACAGGCAATAACGGCCAAGATTTTTAAACCGAGACCGAAAAGCAGCAGCCGAGAACCCGTTTTCACAGCCCGTGTCGGCGAAGCCTCAACACCCACAACACCCAGCTCAAAAGCCTGTACGATTCTTCGTTTAGAAACGACACCAGAGGTTGATCCAAGCACAAAGCCGACAGAAGCAAGTATTCGTATTGAAATGCCACCAGGTGTCTGTCCAGAAGCCGGTAGTGAAGCAGTCATTCGTTTTCAGAAAGTGCCCACCACCCCCAGCTTTCCAGATCACCGTCGCTATATTGACAATGGTGATAACACCGTAACCGACACGCAAAGCGGATTGATATGGCTCCAAAATGCCAATTGCATTGGCACTCACTATCCCAGTTTTGCAAAAGACTGCACAAGCGGAGAAGGCCCCGTTAATTGGGAACAGGCCCAAGCTTTTGTAGCCGGATTGAATAACAAGCAATTTCCAGAATGTGATGCCAACCACACAGATTGGCGCTTACCCAACGTTCAGGAAATGCAAAGTCTAGTCCACTATGGCTTCTCCAAGCCAGCCATGTCCAATGCCGCCGGCAACGGCCCGTGGCAAGAAAAGGATGCCTTTTCTAACGTAAAATCAAATAGTTACTGGACATCAAGCCCAGATGCCGCCAACCCAGACTTAGCCTGGCGATTAAGAATGGATCGCGGATTACTGTTCACAGAACAAAAATCCTATCCCTTCTACGTCTGGCCAGTGCGAGGGGGTAATTGCAAATGTCCGGTTGATCAATAAGCGGTTATTCTGATTTTTGGTAGAGGGCCGGCAACGTGTTTATGTTGCCCACCATTGCCATCCGTGTAGGGTGGGTAACGTGTTTTTGTTGCCCACCATTCCCATCTAGGAAAATATCATGTTAGCTATTGAAGGTATTTATCAAAATGGTCAATTACGACTACAAGAAAAAGTTGAATTTAATCAACCCGTTAAAGTGATAGTCGCCTTTTTAGAAGAAAAGATAACACACAATGATAATAAATTAGATAAATTAGTGGCTGAACTGTATGCCAATGACAACATTACGTTTAAACAAGCACAGTATTTATTAAACCACAGTCATTGGCAAGATACAGTAGCCGTATTAGAAGAACAGGGTTGCCAACTCTATTATGACAAAGAGGATTTGGAAGAAGATTTAGAAGCCTTGTTTTTTAATTAAAAATCATAAACTTATGCTCCGTGGCACTCTGTGACACTCTGTGAACTCTGTGTTGAAAAAAAGTATCGGGGCAAACTGATACTTGATAGAACGCTGATTGCGCTGATTGTCATGATCTACGCTGATATAATAATTGGAAAAAACTTATGACAGCTTATACCATAACGCTTACTTTACCAGAAACTATTTATAAACATTTACAGAGAAACCGGAGACATGACATCTCCTAAACAATACCAAAGTAAATTACTAAATCACTTGGGTTTAGTAGCAGGAATGTATGATGAACTTAATATTGGTGAGATAGTTGACCAAATGATTCCACAAGAT
>Ga0316201_10001076_pt1 | contig 17664 bp, 17 predicted proteins | sample CS6wburrow_MG_FD_204516 | JGI IMG/M metagenome (GOLD analysis project Ga0316201, IMG submission 204516) | Coastal sediment microbial communities from Delaware Bay, Delaware, United States - CS-6 worm burrow | ecosystem: Environmental > Aquatic > Marine > Coastal > Sediment | place: USA... | reverse complement strand
TAATGTATATCTCCGGAACCGGAAACCCTGGCTATTAACTCTTCGTTCGCTGTAACCTTAATATCAGCAGAACCAGAAACAATTGCATGAACTTTATCGGCTATTAGTTCATAAGCCTTTATATCACCAGAGCCCGAAATTTGAACCTCAAATACTTCAGTGGTGCCACTTAATTCTATATCACCAGAACCAGACATTGATGCCGTAACCGTTTTAGATTCCAAATCGAGTGTGATATCTCCTGAGCCAGACATACTTGTATTAAATTCTGCAGCGGAAATAGTTTTTTTACCAACAATATCTCCCGACCCTGATAGTGAAACCGCGTTAACACTCTCAACTGGCACGGTGATATAGATCCCTCCATCTTTTTTCCATGAAGATGGTTGGAGGTTATAACCCTTTTTTACTTTAATAACCAATTGGCCATCCTTCACCTCAGTTTTTATATGCTCAAGCAAATTTTCATCGCCCTCAATACTTAGTTTTCCCTCTTTTCCATCAACCAGGATAACATCAAACCATCCGGAAACTGATATGGCATCATAATCTTCTGTAGATCTTTCAATGGTAACTACATTTCCGTTTCCTTTAATTTTCTTACCCCATTGTGCATTTGCGAATGCAACCATGCATAGTGTTATTCCAAGTGTTAGTATTTTATTCATGATTATGTTTTTTAGATATTAGTATTTGTTGTTCAAAGGTTTTGTTCAATTTTTAGTAAAACTCACACTACCATAATCACTTGTGATGGAGATCATGTTTTCACTACTTTCACTTCCATAAAATCCTTTGTAATATCGATCATTGGATTTTTCTTTACTTGTAATGATTTCAAAATCATCTTTCCCGCTTACCCCGGCATATTCAGTTGTAATTTCAAAATTGAAGTTATACATAGGATCATATCCTATTTTAATACCTGTGTAATCTGAACGGATAGAAACATTTCCTGCATCTTCAGCCATGTTTGTTATACTTACAGAGCCATAATCTGCATTTATATCCACATTACCGTGAATAGTACCCAGTTTTACATTTATATAATCCCCATTGCCTTGAACACTGTAGGCTTCTTCTACGTCTAATTTACCATAATCACTGGAATACTCCAGATTTTGCATTTGTCCGATGGCGGAATTCGTATAATCGGCGCTTATAAATAAATCCCCGGCTTTTTGGATCGTAAATCCAGAGTAATCTGCAGAAATTTTAGCACTTCTCACATATTCTATTGTTGATTTCGAAGTGTAATCAAATTTTAATTCATTATTCCTTCCATGCAATTCTCCAATTTCCAACCTTCCATAATCACAACTTATTTTGGCATGGCCATCAATTCGGTCCAGCATAATATTCCCATAGTCATTATTTAGGTGTACGCTATTTTTTACCGGCAGTTTGATAATATAATTGATTTGCATATTCACGTTGTTATTTTTTCCCCAGTTCCAGCCCCAACTCTTATCCTTGTTAAAGATGGTTTTTGCTGAAACCATATCGCTGCTGGCATCAAAATCCACAGTGATTTTATCGAGCTTCTCCTGTACTTTGGACTCGTTATTTCCACTTGTTTTTATATGAACCTCTATTACGACTCTATTCTCGCTCCAGGAGCTTAAACTTAGATTTCCATAGCTATTCGAAACCTTTAGAAGGGCGTCGGTATTAACATCAAATTCCTTCTTAATCGTTTTCTCCTTGGTATACTTGCCTTTCAGTTTTCCATTGGAGGCCGCACCTGCTACAGGAACTATTAGAAGCGCAAGTAAGATATATTTAAATAGTAATGTTTTCATCATCGTAATTTTTAAAAGTTTTTATATTTTCTATTTTGTCCATAACCTCCTGTAATAAATCGATGCGTGTTTGGTAATTAGTTATCATCGCACTAAGTATCAGTTTGCTATTTCCTCCATTAATTAGATCTTGTTCAAGTTTTTTATAATTAATTTCAAGTTTATTTAATTGTAACAAAGTATCATCAACTAATTTTTTGGTTTCGGGTGTGCTTTCGTTTACCAGGTCGTTAATTTGCCCCTCAATAAGGTTGGCAAAGTAAAACTGAGTCTGCGAAACTTCCGGCGATATTTTAGCCACCTGCTCATCAATTGAAGGTCTACTGGTATAGAGCGATGCACCAACTGCGAAAAGCAACATTATGGAAGCTGCAATAGACAAAGGCCGCCACCAATTGTTCTTTTTAGGCGCTAATCTTACTACCCCTTTAGAATTGCTTAACTTCTGCAGGAATCTTTCTTCATGACCTTCTCCTGGTTCTTCCGTATCAAAAGAACCTTGCAGAGTGTTAAACAATTCCTCTATTTTTCGATCTTCATTCATAATTAAGCTTTTATCATTTTTTTTCTCAAACTATCCTTTGCCCTTGATATTGTAGTCCTGCAATTCGCATAACTTATACCCATGATTGAACTAATCTCTTCATAATCATAACCTTCAATTAGATGTAAGGTCAAAGAAATTCTGTAATTGTCTTTTAGTTGTTTCATGGTTTCCAGTACTTTTTGAGCCATTCGTTCTGTATTCCCATGATCCTCGTCAATTCCGTCATTATCTTCGACCTTGTACAATATTTCATCTAATCCAACCTCATTTTTTTTCTTCTGCTTTCTGTAATGATAGATACTTTTGTTAATAACTATGCGCTTCAACCAAGCACCGAAAGTAACATCTCCTTTAAACGTATGCAGTTTCGTAAAAGCATTTAAAAACGATTCCTGCATAACATCTTCAGCTTCTGCACTGTCTTTAACAATCCTAAATGCCGTATTAAACATGGCTTTGTAATAGCGATTGTAAATTTCCATTTGTGCACTTTGCTTACCTTCAAGACACAATTGTAACAAGGCTTCAGTATGTACTTTATTTTGGCTCAAAAAGTAAATGCTTTGTATAAAAGATTTATTAATTTATGAAATGTTACACTTTTTTTAGAAAAATATTTCCTTGTTGGCACAAGAATTGTCCTAATTAAGCTTAAAGGCTTTGATTTATGGCAGTTTAAGCCTTAATCCGGGCCATTTATAAAGGTATAGATAGAATTAACTAATAGATAATCTGTCCTCAAATGACAGAATGACCGAATAAAATGATATGGGATATTCTAAGTATTCAAATTTTGACAATATGACGTTACAGGGAATTGATGAAGATTCTGAATTAATACCGTTATTGACTCCTGAAGACGAAGAGGAGATGAATAACGAAAGTTTACCTGAGGTATTACCTATTTTGCCTCTTCGAAATACGGTCCTGTTTCCTGGTGTGGTTATACCCATTACTGCGGGAAGGGATACTTCAATAAATTTAATAAAAGACGCCAATAAAGGATCTAAGGTAATAGGGGTTGTTTCACAGAAAGATGAGGAGACTGAAAATCCGGGCATTAAGGACATTAACATAGTAGGTACTGTTGCCAGAATTTTAAGGGTTTTGAAAATGCCCGATGGCAATACGACTGTTATAATACAAGGTAAAAAGCGATTTGAAATAGCTGAGGTTCTAACGGAGAATCCATATATGACTGCTACAATTCGAGAAGCGGACGAGGTAAGGCCCTTGCCTGGCGATCAGGAATTTCTGGCGATCATAGATTCGATAAAAGAACTGGCGTTAAAAATCATCAAAAATAATCCTAACATCCCCAGTGAAGCTTCCTTTGCGATAAAGAACATAGAAAGCAATTCTTTTCTGATAAACTTCGTTTCTTCCAACCTTAATCTTGATGTAAAAGACAAGCAGGATTTGCTGGAGATTCCTAATCTTCAAGACAGAGCCCTCGCTACGTTAAAATACATGAATGTGGAGCTTCAGAAATTGAAACTGCAGAAAGATATACAGTCTAAAGTACGCAGTGACCTGGATCAGCAGCAGCGGGAGTATTTTTTACATCAGCAGATGAAAACAATTCAGGAAGAATTGGGAGGCGCTTCTTATGATGAAGAGTTCCTTGAAATGCAAGCCAAATCGAAGACCAAGAAATGGGATGCAAAAGTAGCCGAGCATTTTGAAAAGGAATTGGCCAAAATGAAGCGTATGAATCCACAAGTAGCTGAGTATTCTATACAGAGGAATTATCTAGATTTGTTTCTCGAATTGCCTTGGAATGAATATTCCAGGGATAAGTTTGATCTTAAGAGGGCTCAGAGAATTTTAGATAGGGACCATTATGGACTTGAAGATGTAAAGCAAAGGATAATAGAGTATTTAGCTGTTCTTAAGCTGCGAAATGATATGAAATCTCCTATTTTATGTCTTTATGGACCTCCTGGGGTTGGAAAGACATCCCTTGGCAAATCGGTAGCCGAAGCATTAGGCAGGGAATATGTTCGTATGTCTTTAGGTGGTCTGCGGGATGAAGCTGAAATCAGAGGACACCGTAAAACATACATCGGTGCCATGCCTGGCAGGATTTTACAAAGTATTAAAAAAGCAGGGACTTCAAATCCTGTCTTCATTTTAGATGAAATCGACAAATTAGGGGCTAGTCACCAGGGCGATCCGTCTTCCGCCATGTTAGAGGTATTAGATCCTGAACAAAACAATGAATTCCACGATAATTTTCTAGAGTTGGGCTATGATCTTTCTAAAGTCATGTTTATAGCAACAGCCAATAATCTTTCTACGATTCAACCTGCTTTGCGCGATAGAATGGAGATAATAAATGTTACCGGATATACTATTGAAGAAAAAGTGGAAATTGGGAAACGACATTTGCTACCCAAACAACTTAAAGAGCATGGACTCTCATCGAAAGACTTAAAAATTGCGAAACCCCAGCTGGAAAAAATTGTTGAAGGATATACACGAGAATCCGGTGTAAGAGGACTTGAAAAACAAATTGCGAAAATGGTCCGATATGCGGCTAAATCAATTGCTATTGAGGAGTCATATAACGTGAAGATTAGCAATAATGATATAGAAAAAGTATTGGGTCCTGCCAGGATGGAACGTGATAAATATGAAAATAATGACATAGCCGGAGTGGTTACCGGATTAGCCTGGACCAGTGTAGGTGGAGATATTCTTTTTATAGAATCTATCCTGTCAAAAGGAAAAGGAACCCTTAATATTACTGGTAACTTAGGTAAAGTAATGAAGGAATCTGCCACCATAGCAATGGAGTATATTAAATCCAATGCAGAAAGTTTTGGTATAAATCCTGAAGTTTTTGATAAGTATAATGTTCATATTCATGTACCCGAGGGAGCCACACCCAAGGATGGTCCAAGTGCGGGTATTACCATGCTTACGTCGCTGGTTTCTCTATTTGCTCAGAAAAAGGTCAAAAAAAGCCTGGCTATGACAGGTGAGATTACCTTAAGAGGCAAAGTTTTACCCGTTGGTGGTATAAAAGAAAAAATACTCGCGGCTAAAAGGGCCAGGATAAAGGAGATAATACTATCTGAAGAAAACAGAAAAGATATCCTGGAAATTAAAGAGGAATACTTAAAAGGGCTGACTTTTCATTATGTTACTGATATGAGTGAGGTAATAGATATAGCCATTACTGACCAAAAAGTAAAAAACGCCAAGAAATTATAAATGATATTTCGAAACTAAATTAGCAGTGACATTCTATCAAGTAAAAAGTTTTTTTTTAGTTTCACTTTAATCATTTCTCTTTACTTTTAACATATGAGAAAGATTACTATTGCAATTGATGGTTATTCTTCAACAGGAAAAAGCACCATTGCCAAAGAATTGGCCAAAGCACTGAATTACGCATATGTTGATACAGGTGCAATGTACCGTGCAATTACCTTATTTGCATTGGAGAATAATTGTATTATCGACCATGAAATTGATTTTAAGAAGTTAATTAGTCTACTTCCAAAAGCAAAACTCAAATTTCGGTTTAATGAGGAATTAGGATTCTCAGAAATGTTTCTCAATGGGAAAAATGTGGAGAAGGAAATTAGAAGTATGCGAGTTTCCAAGGAAGTGAGCAAAATTTCTATAATCCCCGAAGTCCGCAAGAAACTAGTCAGCATGCAAAGAGAAATGGGAAATACCAAAGGGATAGTGATGGATGGCCGGGATATTGGAACTATTGTATTTCCCGATGCAGAGCTTAAAATATTTATGACTGCTTCTCCTGATATCAGGGCATCAAGACGTTATAAGGAATTGATTTCACGAGGAGAAAATGTTGATTTCGAAGATGTACTAAAAAATGTTCGTGAACGTGATTATATTGATTCAAACAGAGCATCTTCACCTCTGATGAAAGCTCAGGATGCAATATTGTTTGATAATAGCGACATGGGCTTAAAGGAACAGTTTGAAAGAATTCATTATTACGCGCTTCAGGTCATTGATAAAAACAAAAAGAACGCTTAAATAGCGTTCTTTTTTTAGATAAATCAATGTACTAAGCGTTAGGGATAATCAAAACCTGATCTGGATGGATTATATCCGGGTTACTTAGAATATTTGTATTTGCATTAAAAATCTGTTTGTATTTCATTGGATCACCATAGTAGTGTTTGGCTATTTTGCTAAGAGACTCTCCGCTTTTAACCACGTGGCGATGATAAACAGAACCATCAGCCACGGTAATATTTGCCTTAATATCGGTTGGGTGTTCACCTCCAATTTCTTTTATTTTATCCCAAATCAGATCTTTTTCATATTGGGTATGAGCTTCTCCTTTGACCTTTAAAACCCCTTCTGATTCACCTACATCGCCATCTTTTATTCCAAGTTGCTCTCCTAAATCAAGGACTGCTTGATATTTCTCTTTGACACTCATGTTGTATATTTTTATTGTTAGTATTTTGTGTTTACGAAGTTACAAAATACACGCTGATTTTACTAAGAAATATGTAAATCCAGACCCTTATTTTAAACCTTCCCTTGCACAACTTTGTAAAACAACATTTTAATTGTACTTTTGCACTCCTTTTTTGCAAATAATCAGGAGAAAAAGGAATACAAAAAAAAATCAAATAACAGCTTCTGCAGGAATCGCTTAAGTCCTGAAAGTACTGCGGAATACAAATTTAATCAGCACATGGCTGAAGAAAAAGCAATAACAGAAGCAGTAGAAACTGCTGAAGTAAAAGAAGAACAAAAAACAGAAACTCCAAAACAAGATCCTAAAGAGTTTTTGGAGAATTTCAATTGGGAGAAATACGAAGAAGGTATAGAGCGTGTTGAAGATTCCAAACTAGAAGAATTTGAAAAATTAGTTGCAGAAAATTTTGTTGATACAGCCGATGAGGAGGTTGTTCAAGGTGTGGTCACTCATTTAACAGACCGTGAAGCAATTATTGATATTAATGCTAAGTCTGAAGGCGTTATCTCGCTCAATGAGTTCCGATACAACCCGAATCTGAAGATTGGTGATAAAGTTGAGGTTCTTATTGATATCCGGGAAGATAAAAGCGGACAGTTGGTATTATCTCATAGAAAGGCCAGAACTATTATGGCCTGGGATAGAGTTAATGCGGCACATGACAAGGAAGAAGTAGTTACAGGTTTTGTAAAATGCAGAACAAAGGGTGGAATGATTGTAGATGTTTTTGGAATTGAAGCATTCTTGCCTGGTTCACAGATTGATGTAAAACCTATTCGGGATTACGATCAGTATGTGGGCAAGACTATGGAGTTCAAAGTTGTTAAAATTAACCATGAATTCAAGAATGTAGTGGTTTCACACAAAGCTTTGATCGAAGCAGATATTGAAGAACAGAAGAAAGAGATTATCAGTCAGCTCGAAAAAGGCCAGGTACTCGAAGGTGTAGTTAAGAACATTACTTCCTACGGTGTCTTTATTGACCTTGGTGGTGTTGATGGTTTAGTTCATATTACGGATCTTTCCTGGAGCAGAATAAATCATCCTAACGAAGTTGTGGAATTAGATCAAAAACTCAATGTTGTTATTCTTGATTTTGATGATAATAAATCCAGAATTCAACTAGGGCTTAAACAATTGGAAAAACATCCCTGGGATGCTCTTGGAGATGAAATAAAAATTGGAGACAAAGTAAAAGGAAAAGTAGTTGTAATTGCCGATTATGGTGCCTTTTTAGAAGTAGCTGAAGGAGTAGAAGGATTGATTCATGTATCCGAAATGTCCTGGTCAACCCATTTGAGATCTGCACAGGATTTTGTGAAGGTTGGGGATGAACTTGAAGCCGTTGTTTTAACTCTCGACAGAGAAGATCGTAAAATGTCATTAGGGATTAAACAATTAACACCGGATCCTTGGACAGATATTACTTCTAAGTATCCTGTTGGTTCACGACACAAAGGAATTGTTCGAAACTTTACCAATTTTGGTGTTTTTGTTGAACTTGAAGAAGGAATAGATGGATTAATTTATATCTCAGACCTTTCCTGGACCAAGAAAATTAAACACCCTTCAGAATTTGTAACGGTTGGTGATACTCTGGAAGTTGAAGTCCTGGAACTCGATGTAGAAGGTCGTAAATTAAGTTTAGGCCATAAACAAACTACTGAAAATCCATGGGATAAATATGAAAAGGAATTTGCCCTTGGAACGGTTCACAAAGCTGCTATTTCTGAAATAGTAGATAAAGGTGCAGTTATAGACTTTAACGAAGACATAACCGCGTTCGTACCTCAGCGTCATATGGAAAAAGAGGATGGTAAAAAGTTGAACAAAGGCGAAGAGGCTGAATTCAAGATTATTGAATTCAATAAAGAATTCAAACGTGTAGTAGCAAGTCACACTGCTATTTTCAGAGAAGAAGAACAACGTAATGTAAAAGCGGCTAAAAAGAAAGCAGCTGCTTCGGCTGAAGAGGCTAAACCAACTTTAGGTGATGCCAATGAGCAATTACAAGCGTTGAAAGACAAGATGGAAGCCGATAAGAAAAAATAGGTTTTTAAGAAGTCTTGTTCACTAGAAGTAAAAATAAAAGTCCTGATATATACATCAGGACTTTTTTATTTCTTTTAAATTGAGAGAATAAGACCCATACAATTTTGGATCAATCATTTAAATTAAGTAGAAATCCCTACTTTTGTAGTTGAAAAGAGTAGGTTATCTAGCCCATGAGTCAAAAAGTATTGCTTTCTTCTAAAGAGATTAACATCATACTACACCGCCTGGCTTGTCAACTTTTAGAACATCATTTAGATTTTACGGAGACCGCATTAATAGGAATACAGCCCCGTGGAATTTTTCTGGCACAACGACTTTCAAAAATTCTCAGAGAAGATTATGGGGTTAGTCAAATTAATCTGGGACTTCTCGATATCACTTTTTATAGGGATGATTTTAGACGAGGAGACAAAACCTTAGAGGCCAGCAGTACTAAAATAGATTTTCTGGTAGAAGGTAAAAAGGTTGTCCTTATAGATGATGTACTCTATACAGGCAGGAGTATTCGTGCAGCCCTAACGGCAATCCAATCTTTTGGAAGACCCAGGGAGATAGAATTATTAACCCTTATTGATCGTCGCTTTAGCAGGCACTTGCCAATTCAGCCTAACTATCGTGGAAGACAGGTAGATGCTATAAATGAGGAGAAAGTAAAGGTTATGTGGAAGGAAAATGACGGAAAAGATATTATTTATTTGGTAAGTAAATAGGGAACAGATGAGCGAATTGAGTGTTAGACACTTATTGGGCATAAAATATCTTAAAGAAAAAGATATCCAACTTATTTTTGAGACCGCTGATCACTTCAAAGAGGTTATTAACCGATCAATTAAAAAAGTCCCGTCACTCCGCGATATCACCATTGCAAATATTTTCTTTGAAAGCAGTACCAGAACTAAGCTGTCTTTTGAACTCGCCGAAAAACGGTTATCTGCAGATGTGATTAATTTTTCTGCAGCTCAGTCATCGGTTAGGAAAGGAGAAACACTAATTGATACGGTCAACAATATAATTTCTATGAAAGTAGATATGGTGGTAATGAGACATCCCAGTCCCGGAGCAGGCATTTTTCTTTCAAAACATGTAGATGCAGCTATTGTAAATGCTGGAGATGGCGCACATGAACATCCCACCCAAGCTCTTTTGGACTCTTATTCTATACGTGAAAAATTGGGTGATGTCTCAGGAAAAAATGTAGTTATTGTCGGGGATATTCTTCATTCGAGAGTGGCCTTGTCAAATATTTTTGCGTTGAAATTACAAGGCGCAAATGTAAAGGTGTGCGGTCCTCGTACCTTGCTGCCAAAGTATATAGAATCTTTAGGGATAGAGATAGAGACCAATCTTATAAAAGCATTAAATTGGTGTGATGTGGCCAATATGTTGCGGATTCAGAATGAACGTTTAGATATAAGTTATTTTCCAACAACCAGGGAATATACACAACAATACGGAGTTAATAAAGCAATTTTGGATGGTCTGGATAAGGAAATTGTAATTATGCACCCCGGGCCAATTAATCGAGGCGTTGAGATAACCAGCGATGTAGCTGATTCCAAACAATCCATAATTCTTAATCAGGTTGAAAACGGAGTTGCTATTCGCATGGCCGTAATATATTTATTAGCATCGAAAATTAAATAGTGAATTATGATTTTTGATAAAACGGGTAATACTACTATAGTTTACCAGGAAAACATTTCCTTGAGAAAATTCATAGAGAATCTGAACAGCTCTTACAAGAATATTAAAAACGATCATTTAATTATTAACTTATTTTCGTTCTCCCAGATTACTTCAAACGATATTCTTGAGTTTCTCCAACTCTCTAATGCCCACCGGGCCGCCAATAAATCATTTGTATTGGTCACCAATAAAGTGGAATATGATCAGGTGCCTGATGAGATATGCCTGGTACCAACCATCCGGGAGGCCAAAGACATTGTTGAAATGGAAGAAATTGAACGTGATCTTGACTTGTAACTAATGAATTATAACCTTGCCCAAATTAATATTGCCCGTATGCTGGCCCCTTTGGATAGCCCGCTTATGAAAGATTTTGTAGATAATCTGGATAGAATTAACCAATTGGCGGAATCTAGTGATGGCTTTATTTGGCGATTAATAGAGGATGACAATAGTGATTCGGCAATAGAGGTGTTCGGGGATGATTATATCGTTGTAAATATGTCTGTCTGGAAATCAATTAAAGCACTTTTCGACTTCACTTACAGGTCTGAACACAAGAATATATTTAAAAGGAGAAAAGAATGGTTCTCAAATATGAAAGAAATGCATATGGCTTGTTGGTATGTGCAAGAAGGTAACTATCCCACGCCTCAGGAAGGAAAGAAAAGGCTTGAATATCTTAATAAGCACGGGGAAAGCCCTTCCGCCTTTACTTTAAAAAGCAACTATACCCCAGAACAGGCCAGCCTCTATAAATTGGAAACCTGGAAACAACAATGAAGCTGCACATCCTTGGTTGCTACGCTGCTACCCCTAGAACATTGACGAACCCAACATCTCAGGTATTAGAAATAGAGAACCACCTTTTTCTAATTGATTGTGGTGAAGGAACTCAGGTACAGTTAAGAAAGAATAAAATAAAATTTTCAAGGATTGAGCGTATTTTTATTTCACATCTGCACGGGGATCACTTTTTCGGGTTACCCGGACTTATTTCCACGTTTAGATTGCTGGGGAGAGAGAAAGACCTGCATATATATGGTCCCGAAGGGATTCAACAGGCTATTACCTTACTACTTAAACTTGGCAATTCCTGGACAAATTATAAACTTATTTTTCATGAATTATCTTCCAAAAAATCTGAAGTTATTTTTGAAGATACTAAAGTAAAGGTTAAGACAATTCCTATGGATCATAGGATTTATACAAATGGTTTTTTATTTAGTGAATTACCGGGTGAGCGCAAACTAAATGTACTTGCAGCGGCAAAGTATAAAATTGACAAAGCGTATTTTAGGAGTATAAAACAAGGTAAGGATATAAAACTGGACGATGGTTCAGTCATTTCAAATTCAGAACTCAGCCTGGATCCGCCTCCACCAAAACACTATGCTTATTGCAGTGATACCGGGTTTCATAAGGATTTGATACCCATTATAAAGGAAGTTGATCTGCTGTATCACGAAGCCACTTTTTTAGAATCCGAAGCACATTTAGCGAAAAAAACAAAGCATTCTACGGCAAGAGAGGCGGCAACAATAGCAAAAGAAGCCAAAGTATTAAGACTAATCCTGGGACATTTTTCTACGAGGTATAAATCAATACTACCATTCAAAGAAGAAGCTACCAAGGTTTTTAATAATGTTGATCTGGCAGACGACGGTAAGACATTCGAAATTTGAGCATAGTAGTTTTCAGAAAATCTGCATTGCGCTTCCAATTCTGGCAATAGAAGATTGATCGATACTTTCCGACCGTGTTATAAAAATTCAATAACACTTCACTTTTATACATCTTTTCGCCAACTTTGTAGTGTTAACGTTTGTCTTCTAAAAAATGCAAAGAGATTTAGGGAATCATCGGAAATCATACAATAAAAGTGCCCTTACTGAGGAATCCATATCAGACAATCCTATGGAACTGTTTCAGAAATGGTTTTACGAAGTTGAAGCTACAGGAGGAATAGATGAACCAAATGCCATGACAATTTCGACCCTGGGATTAGATGGATATCCAAAAAGCAGGGTGGTCCTCCTGAAAAAGTATACGTTTGAGGGTTTTATTTTTTATTCTAATTACGAGAGTGAAAAAGGCAAAGCTATTCAAGCAGATCCAAGAGTTTGTTTGTCATTTTTTTGGCCCATTATGGAACGCCAGATTATTATTAAAGGTAAAGCTGAGAAAATAGCCAAAAATCTTTCCGACGGTTATTTTGAGTCTAGACCTGAAGGTAGTAAATTAGGAGCCATTGTATCCGATCAAAGTAGTGTCATTGAGTCGAGAGAAGTCTTGGAAATTGAATTGAAGAAATTGGAAGAAAAATATAAAGGCAAGGAAATTGAACGTCCGGATTATTGGGGTGGTTATCTTGTCAGGCCTGTATCTATGGAATTTTGGCAGGGCAGGGATAATAGGTTACACGACAGAATCCGATACTCTCTTCAAGAAGACTTTGATTGGAAAATAGAGCGACTGGCTCCATAAAACTATTTTAATTATGAAAACAGTAATTTTGGTTAGGCATGGGAAATCATCCTGGGAATACCGAGTAAGCGATCAGGACAGGCCCTTACAGAAGAGGGGAATCAATGATGCTCATCTTGTAAGCGCTGAATTTAAGAGTCTATCCCGGAATATAGATTCTGCATATTCAAGCCCGGCAAACAGAGCTCTTCATACCTGTATGATATTCCTAAGGACTTTTAATTATCCTTTGGAAAAATTAAAAATTACTGATCAATTGTATGATTTTTCGGGAGAAGCTGTAATGTCCTTTATAAAACAACTGGATGATAACCTTAATAAAGTACTGATTTTTGGCCATAATTATGCACTCACCAACCTTGTAAATCATTTGGGAAACAAGGCTATAGATAATGTGCCTACTTCGGCTTTGGTACAAATCAGCTTTGATGTCAGTAGTTGGAAAGAGATTAAAAACGGTATTACGGAACATATTCTTATTCCAAAACAACTTAGATAATGATTAAGACTAAAAGTCAATACATCAACCGGGAAATTAGCTGGTTGATGTTTAATGATCGTGTTTTACAGGAAAGTGCGGATAAAAACGTTCCATTGATAGAACGACTTCGGTTTTTAGGTATATTCTCAAACAATTTGGATGAGTTTTTTAAAGTAAGGTACGCTACTATTAAAAGAATTGTGCTGGCAGGTAAAAAAGGGAAGAGTGCCCTGGGAGGAGAAAAGGCAAAGGACTTGTTAGCAGAAATCACCAAAATTGTAATTGATCAACAAAGTAAGAGCCTTGAAATTCATGGCGATATTGAGCGAGAATTAGAAAGTCAGGGTATTTTTCTTATCAATGAAAAGGAGGTATCTAAAAGCCAGGCGGAATTCCTTAAAAATTATTTTATAGAAAAGGTTAGCCCCCTGTTAATGACCATAGTTTTAAATGATCTTAACCAATTCCCTCTCCTAAAGGATACTGAAGCTTACCTGGCTGTAAAAATGGTTCTTAAGGAAATCGAAGAAGACCGCAAGGGCCAAAAAGTCGAGAAGAATCGGTATGCGCTGATAGAGATTCCAAAAGGCATAGACCGCTTTGTAGTTTTGCCACCTGAAGGAAATAAAAATTTCATTATTATACTGGATGACCTGATCAGGTTTTGTTTGTCCCGCATATTTCCGATGTTCGACTATAGGTCTATTTCTGCGCATATGATTAAAATAACAAGAGATGCGGAATTGGACATTGACAATGATTTAAGTAAAACATTTATAGAAAAAATTTCATCAAGCGTTCAGGGAAGAAAAATTAGTGACCCCGTTCGGTTTGTATATGACAAAAGAATAGGTAAGGATACCTTGGAATTCCTAAAAGGAAAAATGGGTATCAAGGATACAGATAGCGTAATTCCGGGAGGTCGTTATCACAACAGACGAGATTATATGAGCTTCCCAAGTTTAGGAAGACAAGATCTCATGTATGACAAAATTACACCTCTTCCGGTAAAAGGTCTGAGTCTGGAAGCAAGCTTATTGGAGCATATAGCTGAAAAGGACTACCTTATGTACGCACCATACCATACTTTTTCTTATATCATTAAATTCCTCAGGGAAGCTGCCTTAGATCCAAAGGTAAAAAGCATCAAAATCACTGTATATCGTCTTGCGACAGATTCACAAGTGGCAGCATCCTTAATAAATGCGGTAAAAAACGGCAAAAAAGTTACCATGCAAATAGAACTAAGGGCTCGTTTTGATGAACAGGCTAATATTAAATATGCGGAAGAATTACAAGCTGAAGGTGTGAAACTAATCTTTGGAGTCCCCGGTTTAAAAGTTCACAGTAAAATTTGCGTAATTGAAAGGGAGGAGGGAGATTTAATTAGGCGATATGGATTTATTAGTACCGGAAACTTTAATGAAACTACTGCCAAAATATATACAGATTATACGCTTTTCACGGCTAATGAAGCTATTTTAAAAGAACTTAAGATTGTCTTTGATTTTTTTGAAACCACTTACAAAATATACAAATACAAACATTTGATTGTTTCCCCCCACTACACAAAAAGTTTGTTTAAGAAGTTTATTGACAGCGAAATAGAATATGCAAAACAAGGGAAAGAGGCTTACATAAAAATAAAGATGAATAGCTTTACCTCTTATGAAATGGTGGATAAATTATATGAGGCTAGTAGGGCAGGGGTCAAAATACAGTTAATTATCAGAGGTGTGTGTTGTCTTATCCCCGGGGTTGAAGGTATGAGTGAGAATATTGAAGCTATAAGTATTGTTGATAAATTTTTGGAGCATCCACGGGTCTTTATTTTTGGTAATGACGGCAACCCTAAAATCTATATTTCATCGGCAGACTGGATGACACGTAATTTGGATAATAGGGTGGAGGTTGGATGCCCAATTTATGATGAAGATATTAAACAGGAATTAATAGATACCTTTGAAATTTCCTGGGCTGACAATGTTAAAGCCCGAATTTTTGATAGGGAACAGAACAATATTTATAAGAAAAATGAATTACCTAAGTTGCGTTCTCAATTCGCTATTTATGATTATTACCTTAATAAATTGAATTCGAAAAATATAGAAATTTCAAAATAACGAAGTTTTATCTTCCGCTAAATGGAGTGGTGCAATAAAGATTTATGTGCCTAAAAATGGCCTTACAGGTGGCTTATAAACCTAAATTATGAAAAGGTCTGTAATGCTCTATTATGCAAATATTCTATTGGCAATCAATTAGGTTATACATCAGTAGTTGCAAATGATAATTAGTTCATGCTAGCCGTGAATAGTCTCTTTCTTGCCAAGATTTTTCATTATCTCTGCTTCATATTGTAGAAGATCCTGCCATTTTTTATCCACTTCCTCCTTTTGCCCGTATTTCCTGGCAAATTTCAAAAACATGCTATAATGTCCGGCTTCACTAACCATGAGTTTGTGATAAAAATCGGCCAATTCCTTGTCCTGTAATTGTTCCGAAAGCAACCTAAACCGCTCACAGCTCCTGGCTTCAATTAATGCTGCATATAGAAGACGATGTACCAACTGCGTGGTTCGGTTTCCTCCTTTAGGAAAAAACTTCAAAAGTTGAATGGCATATTCATCCTTTCGATACCTTCCCAGAGTATTTCCACGGTTAAGGATCTTGTCATGTACCATTTTAAAATGACCCATTTCCTCCCTTGATAATGCGATCATTTCCTGCACTAACTCTGGATATTCGGGGAAAGTAACTATCAATGAGATAGCTGTACTTGCAGCCTTTTGTTCACAATAGGCATGATCAGTCAGAATTTCATCTATATTTTTTTCCACTATGTTTACCCAGCGGGGATCAGTTGGTAATTTAAGTCCTAACATAATTTGAATTTTTGCTAAATTAACAAGAACCTGTGAAACACTTATGGTATTTAAAAACTATATACGCATATTAATAGAAGTGGTTTGCAGTTATCTTAATATATTTGTGTTGTAAAAGAATTCTCTTTTGTTTAGCTCCTTATTTACTTAGTAGAAAGAATATATGCAGTTTTTGGATACATGTAAAGAATTGTCTAAAATTCTTGGCAACAGTTTAGATAAAGAAACCCATGCCTGGTTAGAGAATAAATTGGACACGATTATTGAATCAAAATCTACAAAGGAATTGTATCTATCCTATAGTTTAATAGCCGGTAAAATTGATGCTGCAATAAAACCAAAAATCCAGGGAGTAAATCAGGAATTGGCCGAATACTTAATCGCACAGGAAGCAGACCTTCTCCAAATTGCCCGGATTTATCTTCTTACCAGGGTGCTTGAATCAGATAAGGCATATTTTTCAACTAAAGTGGCAAATCTTATTCAGGTTGCTGATACCAGTGAGCTTGAAACTTTATTGAAGTTTTTAATACTTTTACCAAATGCCGGAGATTTTAATAAGGTGGGTGTTGAGGCATTGCGAACTAATATTGGGACTATTTTTGATGCTATTGCATTAAACAATCCATATCCTTCGAAATACTTTAATGATCAGCAATGGAATCAGATGTATTTGAAAGCGGCATTTATGGAGCGCAATTTGGGCGAGATTGTTGATATAGATAAAAGAGCTAATAGCGATTTAGCCAGAATTATTTCAGATTATGCCCATGAGCGCTGGGCGGCCTCAAGGGATATTGATCCCTTGTTCTGGAGACCTGTAACAGGATTTTTAGAAGGTATATTGCTAAAGGATATGGATCATTTATTTAAAAGTGAAGATAGAATTGAGAATTTGGCCGCTGCACTTTGTTGTTATCATTCTCCGCAACCAAAAGCTATTGAACTCATGAACAAGTATCCTCATTTGAAGGAGAAGGTAGCAAATAATGTGGTTACCTGGGAAAATTTAAAAAAATAGACTATGAAGGAAAAAATGATGATAATTGACCCTCATATACATATGACTTCGAGGACAACCGATGACTACGAAGCCATGGCAGCATCCGGCATTGTTGCAGTTATTGAGCCCTCTTTCTGGTTAGGTCAGCCTCGCACACAAGTTGGATCATTTCAAGATTATTTTAGTAGCCTTGTAGGGTGGGAGCCATTTAGGGCAAGTCAGTTTGGGATTAAACACTATTGTA
>Ga0316201_10001075_pt1 | contig 17665 bp, 15 predicted proteins | sample CS6wburrow_MG_FD_204516 | JGI IMG/M metagenome (GOLD analysis project Ga0316201, IMG submission 204516) | Coastal sediment microbial communities from Delaware Bay, Delaware, United States - CS-6 worm burrow | ecosystem: Environmental > Aquatic > Marine > Coastal > Sediment | place: USA... | reverse complement strand
GCTCGCTCGGCATGCTCGGTGTGTTCGACGCGTTCGTCCTGTTCGGCTCATCACGCACAGCGAGGCTCCCCGTTTCTGCTCGAGCGGCTCGTACCGCGGGGCTGGCAGGAACAGTACGCGGTCGGCCCCGCCGGAAGCCAGATCCGTGAGCGGTCCGAGTCGCCGCGCGGCACCCCTCGCCTGCCGCCTGCAGCCGATATACAATCGCCACAGCAGCTCGCGTTCCCAATCTGTCTCGGCGCTCACGTTCACGACTGTGAAAGCAGCCTCATGCCGGCAGCGATACTCAGCCCGAACAGAGGCACCCGCCTCCAGGCCGAGCGCCTCGCCCGCCCGCTCGCCGCGCTACTCGTCTTCGCTTCCACGGCAACCGCGCCGTTGTTCGGACAGGAGAATCCTCAAGACGACATGAACCTGAAGACGAGGACCCTCGTCGGCATGCCCCTGATCACCAACAACCCGGCGATGGAAACCGCCTTCGGCGCTGTCGGCATGTTCCTGTTCAAGCCGAACGCGCAGGATTCGATCTCGCCGCCGTCCACGCTCATGGCGACGGGCCTGTATTCGACGAATGACAGCTACGTTTTCGTGGCGGGCGGAAAGTTCTTCCTGAAAGAGGATCACCTGCGACTGACCGGATTCGGCGGCACATCGAGAATCAACAACGACTTCGAATACGAGATCGAAAGCCAGGATGTTCACCTCGTCTACTCAGAGGTCCGCAGCTTCTTCGGAATCGTGGCCGATCACAGCATCCCGGGGATCTCGAAGGACCTGTTCGTCGGGCTGCAGTACATGGGATTCTGGACGAGTTACAGCTTCACGCGGGGCACGGATGAACAGAACCAGTTCACGGAGGAGTTGTTCAGCAGGCTCGGGATCGAAGATAATTACCTCTCGAGCATCGGCGTTCCGGTGTCCTTCGACACGCGGGACTACCCGTTCTATCCGACCTCGGGCTGGGACGTGACCGTGCGGCCGAAGTTCTTCGCCACCTGGCTCGGCGGCGACAACAACTATACGGACATCGACTATGATGCCCGGTACTATTACAGCTTCGATCCGACGAAGGTGATGGCCTTTCAACTGGCCGGCGGTAGCGCGTTCGGAGACGTTCCGTTCGGCGGATACCAGATGTATGGAGCCAGGAACACGTTGCGCGGCTACGCGATGGGCAAGTACCGCGGCGAGCACATGGTAGCCGGGCAGGCGGAATTCCGGTGGACGTTTCACGGCCGGTTCGGCGCGGTCGGTTTCGCGGGGCTCGGAACCGTGTGGGGCGGCGAGCTCCCCGAGGGGAAGGAAGTCTTCGAAAAGGGCTTGCTCCCCAGCGTCGGGGCAGGGCTCCGCTTCACGCTTTCCACCGAGAAACGGATCAACGCGCGGATCGACTACGCGGTCGGAGTGAACGGTAACGACGGACTGTATATCGGGATCATGGAGGCGTTTTAGCCATCGGCAGCATGAAGGCGATTCGACTCTCGGCAGTTCTGCCGACTCGGAAAGGATGCGAACAGTGCGAAACTCGGGCAAAGCCGCTCTCTCCCTTCTTGCTCTGGCAGGAATCTCGGGCCTGGTCGCGTGCGGCTCGGGCGAGCCGGAGGCACAGGAGGATGTCACGATTTCTCCACCCACCGGACAGGTATGGGCCTGGCAGTCGCTGTCGGGCAGCGACCCGATCGAGGTCGCGACTCCCGAGCATTACACCCTCGATTTCGGTGAGGATGGCCGATACGGCATCCGCGCTGACTGCAACCGCGGGCAGGGCGGATACACGTTCGACGACGGTCGCCTGGTCATCAATCCGGGTCCGATGACGATGGCTGCGTGTCCGCCGGGGTCCTACGATTCGCGGTTCCTGGCGCTGCTGAGCGAGGTAGAGACTGCCACCAGGTCTGGCGATCGGCTTACCCTGGAGCTCACCGACGGCAGCTCGATGTTGTTCGAGCCGCTGCCGACTTCCGCAGCGCTCGGCGGGACCGAGACCCTGGGCGGGTCGGAGTGGGAGATCAGCGCCTACAACAACGGAAGAGGCGGAGTGAGGACCCTCGTGGCGGCGACGCGGATGTCGATCGCGTTCGGCGAGGACGGGACCGTGTCGGGTTCGTCGGGCTGCAACACGTTCAGCGGCACCTACTTTGCCGACGGCGCGACCATCGAGATCGGCCCCGTGGTATTGACGAAGAAGATGTGCGCCGCGGAGGAGGTGATGGAGCAGGAAGAGCAGTTCCTCGCGGCGCTCGGCAACTCCGCGATGTACGAGATCCGTGGGGACCGGCTTCAGTTTCGCAACGCGGAGGGGGCCCTGCAGGTGGACCTGTCTCGCTGAGGGGATCGGGCCGGGCGGCGCGCGCTACCCGGCCCCAGCCTCGATCAGCGCTTCGCCCGTTCCGCCAGGAACCGCCGACACTCGATCTCCTCGAGTGTACGTGACTGGTCGGTCTGGATGACGAAATCGCCCCACTCGCCCTCGGGCGCGGGCTCGAAGGTGTCGACGTCTTCCACCGGCTGCATGGAGATGATCAGCCTGCTCGTGCCCGGCCGGTACGCCTCGAGGTGCTCGGGCGTGCCGGTGCCGCGCTCGACGTGGAATCCTCCGACCATGTGCAGCACCAGGACGTCGGGGTGATCGGCCAGGTACTCGGAGATCCAGTAGGCCATCGACGCGTCCCACAGCACCTGGCTGTCCATCTGGTTCCCCATGTTTCCGTGCGTCCCGGTCGGCGCGCGGGCCACGGCGTCTTCGCCTTCGGCGATCAACTGCTCGACCGGGATGCCGCACTTCATTCCCTCTTCTTCCATCACCTCGGAGATGACCTCGATCCACTGCTTTCGATACTCGTCCGAGGCTTTCCCGTAGGGGAGGGGAGGCAGACTCGCCTTCGCCTCGGCCGACAGTTCACCCAGGGACTCACGCCCGAGCCTGGTGACGCGGTTCGCGTAGCGCCGCGGCGCGTTCGCGGCGATCACGGCGAGGCCGTTCTCCTTCGCGAAATCGACCATCGGGCGGTAGTCCGTCTCGTAGCGCGGCCACGGCCGGCCGTCTGCCTTGAATGCCCGGTCGGTGATCAGGTCGGCCAGGTACTCATCCACGATCGGCTGCGTGTCCCGCTGGAAGAACTCGAGCGACAGGGCCACGGGCCGCGCATCGGCCCCGGCGGTCGCCGTGTCACCATAGGCCTCCCAGGCCCGTCTCCACAGCTCGGCCTCGAGCATGTGCTGGGTCGGATCGTCGTGTGTCTCGCCCACGAACACCACCGCGTGCGGGGCCATCGCGGCGACGATGTCATCGAGGGTCGCCGGCTCTCCGGCACCGGTGAACACGCGGTACTCACCGGCGGTGTACGCGGTGTCGTCAGCCGCCGGGATGCCGGGCGTGGAGTCCTGGGCGCGGGTGGTGGTCGGAACAGTGAGCGTGGCGGCGGCGGAAAGCAGCAGCACGGCTATCGTCGAAATCGGGAGTCTCGTTGTCGTATTCATGCGGTGGATACTAGCACGCAGATCGATCCGCCGGGAAGCGCCAACCGGTCTTCGAACGCCGAGCGTCCTGCGCCCGACGGACTACTTCGTCGGCACCACCAGCACCGGCACCGGTGACTTCCGGATCACGCCGGCCGAGACGCTGCCGACCACGAGGTCGAACAGCTTCCCGCGGCCATGCGATCCGACGACGATCACCTCGGCGCCGACCTTCTCGGCCTCGTTGAGGATCGTCTCGATCGTCGGCCCCTGGACCAGCAGCGCCGTGACCTGGTGTCCCCTGTCACGCAGACGCCCGGCGAGGGTCTGGATCATCTCGTGCTCGCGGTGAAACTCATCCGCGACCTGGGCCCGGACCACGTCGGGGCCCGCCTCGTACCCTACGAAGTCCGGATCGGGCTCGGCGACGTGCAACAGATAGATCTCACGGTTCGGTGCGGCCAGCCGGCCGACGATCTCCAGCTGGTCGTCCGCCACGCTCGAAAAGTCGAGGGCTACGAGAAGGCTCACGATCCGTGCTCCGTTCGAGGGCTCAGGTCCCGATCTCCGGGCGGCTGATTCCACGCTCCGCCATCCGCTGCTTCAATATACCGACGAGGGCGCGGGTCCACCGCTCCTTGTCGCGCGAGCTGATGTGGGACCATTCGGGGGTCTTCACGTCCGACAGTTCCGGGTAGTCCTCGAAGTGGACGCCGACGGCATCGGCGGCTCCGATGATCGGCTCCCACACGCGCTCCCGGGGTGTGGCCTGACGCTCGAACTCCCGGAACCAGTCGCTCGACGGCGGTCGGATGAACACGACCTCTCCGCCCCGGGCCCTGATCGCTTCGACGTTCGCCGTCACCGTCTCGAGCAATTCCGCGAACGCCGCTTGCGCAACGTCTTCGGGCGGTGGCGGTGGCAAGTTTTCGAGGATCGCCTGCCACGTGCCGGTGGCGATCTCGTTGTAGGCGGGATCGTCCTCCACCTTGTTCCACATGTCGGTCTCACGATCGCGCCACGTGTTCGACAGCTTCCGCACCTCCGGCGGCTCGTAGGGAAGCCCCGCCCGTTCCGGCCACCAGGGTTGCCGGTCGAGAACCGTGAACAGCCGCGTGTCGAAGTTGTAGAACGCGAACGTGCGCTCGAGCGGATACGACAGCTTCTGACCCATCCACTGAGACGGCGTCTCGTCCCTGTATCGCTCCAGGGCCGATTCCCGCCGACCCGTTCCCGGCATCAGAACCAGTGGCGGCGTGACACCGACGACGAGAAGACCCCGAAAATCTTCGTCGGCCGCGATTTCCCCGAACAATGGCATCGGGTTCGATCCCTCCAGCGCCAGCTGCACGGTCGTCTCCGTGCCCGTCTCCTCCCGCCACGCCGCCTGGTCGATGTCGAACAGCGTGCGGGACGAGCCGATGAACGCTGTAGTGTTGGGCAGATTCCTGTCCAGGATCCGGCGCATCTCGGCCCACTGGCTGTCGGAATTGCCAAATGAGGGGACGAACTGCTCCGAGCGCCAGAACGCCTCCCACCCGCCCAGGGCGACCGCGAACAGCACGACTGCGATCAGTGCGGCTGCGGGCCACCGGACCTCCGGAACCGGCCGATGGATGACCGGATCGGCGGTTCGGACCTCTGGCTGCGTCACCTCACGGCCGCCGGGATCAGAACTGGAAGTAGATGAAGGCATTGCCGCTTCCTTGAGTGATCACGATTGCGAACAGCATTCCGGCCCACACCAGTCCTGTCAGCCACCATGGGGTCCGGGCCACGACCTCCTCGAGCCGCCGATTCCGCATGTACCCGTGCACCACGAGGATTCCGATCGTCACGAGCACGACCCGAATGACGAGGTGCATGCCGAGGACGAGCTCCGCCCCTGCCGCACCGAATCCGAGCATCGCGCTGGTCATGCTCCATGCGGTGCCGAAGTCCTGGGCCCGAAAGAACACCCAGGTCAGGTTGACGAGGAAATAGGTGAGAAGACCCAGGCCGAACTTGAATCCGAAGCTCCTGGCGAACGCCGCACCGCCGTAGCGCCCCTTCAGGAAGCGCTCGACGCCGAGGTAGAACCCGTGCAGGCCGCCCCACACCACGAACGTCCAGGAGGCGCCGTGCCACAGCCCCCCGAGCAGCATCGTCACCATCAGGTTCACCTGGGTGCGGTGCCAGCCCTTCCGGTTGCCGCCGAGCGGGATGTACAGGTAGTCGCGCAGCCAGGTCGACAGCGAGATGTGCCACCGGCGCCAGAAGTCGGAGAACCCGATCGCCGCGTAGGGGAAACGGAAGTTGTCAGGCAGGGAGAACCCGAGACACAGGGCGATCCCGATCGCTGCGGTCGAGTAGCCGGCGAAGTCGGAGAAGATCTGCCCGGCGAACGCCAGTGTGCCCAGCCAGGCGTCGGTGAACGGTACCGCCTTGTCGGCCCCGAATACCGCATCCGCAGCCGGGGCGAGGGCGCCGTCGGCGATCACGATCTTCTCGAACAGGCCCAGCGTGACCAGGCCGAGTCCCCACAGTAACTGGTTCCGGTTCGCCTTTACCGGAGTCTGGAACTGAGGGATAAGCTGTGTCGGTCGAACAATCGGTCCCGCAACGAGTTGCGGGAAGAACGTGACAAACAGGGCGAAGTCGAGCAGGGAGTCGGCGGGCTTCGCGCGGCGCAGGTACACGTCCAGCGAGTAGGCCAGCGTCTGGAAGGTGTAGAACGAGATTCCTACCGGCAGCACGATGTCCCAGCCCGGCGCTGTCCACTCCACCCCGATCGTGGACATCAGCGCGGCCCAGTTCTCCAGCAGGAATCCGCCATACTTGAAGTAGCCGAGCATGCCGAGATTGACTGCGAGGCTGACTCCGAGCAGAGCCCGGCGACGTGACTGGCGGTCCGTGTCGTAGATCCGCCGCGCCACCCACCAGTCGACCATGGTCGACAGCCACAGCAGAAGCACGAAGGGGGGATTCCAGGCCGCGTAGAACAGGTAACTGGCGATCAGGAGATTGACCTTCTTCGTCTTCCACGGCAGCGGCGCGTTGTGCAGCGCGAGCACGATCGCGAAGAAGGCGACGAATGTCAGAGAGTTGAACAGCACAGGCGAATGTCTCCCGAATCCAGGTTGTGTGCGCTCTGAGTACGAGTTCTTCGGCAGCCTCGCATGTTGGCCAGAGCCCAGGTGGCCGGCCAAGGTCTAATCAAGGTGTGGAAGAACGCGCAAGGGCACGGGCAGGTTGGCAGATCGCCGAAAATCTCCTATCCTCGTGGCGTGGACATCCGCACCAAACTCGTGTTCGCGCTCGTCGCGGTGACGCTGGGCAGTCTGGCGGCGTTCGGTATGGTCATGGACGATATCGCTGACACCATGATCAGCGAGGCCGCCCAGGACCAGCTCGAAGGCCTGGCGGCCTCCGGCGAGGATGCGCTCGAGAGCATCGTGGATGGCTGGCGGGAGCGCGTTCAGCTGATCGCCAGTCGAACGCAGCTTCGAGTAAGTCTGCGCGACTACAACGCCTCGGGCGATTCTGGCGATGCCATGCGCATCGGACGAATCCTCGGGGACGCGGCGACATCCGTGAAGAGCGTGGCCGCTCTGGCCGTATTCGACACGGACCAGCAGCTGGTGGTGCAGATCGGGTTGCGAGCGGACTCGACGCTCGACGCGCTGGAAAGCGAAGCGTTTCCCGACACGCCCGATGGCGTCCGCTACCTGGGTGCCTACGTCACCGAACACGGGGTTCCTCGGGTCGCCTACTCTACGCAGCTTACGCTCGATTCCGAGCACGTGGGCTACCTGTTCGTGCTGCTGAACGGGAATCGGCTCGTCGATCTTACGTCGGATACCTCGGGACTCGGCGAGACGGGCGAGCTCATGGTTGTGAGCTCGGATCAAGCGGGCGTCCGCACCCTGCACGCGGTGCGGCACCCGATCGATGGAACGGCCGGTGGAGAGTCCGGCGCGATCCTGCTCGACGGCGAAGACGATCCAGCCCTGCTCGCTCTCGCGAACGAAGAGGGAGTCTTCACGGAAGGCCTGCGGGATTACCGGGGCGAGCAGGTCTGGGCAGCGACCCGGTTCGTGGAGGAGACGGAGTGGGGCCTCGTCGTGAAGTTCGACGCGAACGAAAAGAAGGCGACGATCGATGACTTCCGGGGGCGGTTGTACACCCTGGCCCTGTCCCTGGCCGGCATCGGCCTGCTGGTCGCGGTCTTCCTGGGCTTTCGGCTCTCGAAGCCGATTCACGATCTGGCCGCGGTGGCGAATCGGATCCGGGAAGGGGACCTGAACGCGAGGGCGCACAGGACGCGAGAGGACGAGATCGGCCTGCTCGCCCACACCTTCAACGACATGGCCGCCGAGCTCCAGGTCCGCATGGCCGAGCTGCACGAGTACCATAAGTTCTTCGACGTGTCACTCGACCTGATGTGTATCGCGGGCACCGACGGATACTTCAAACGCACGAATCCGGCGTTCACGAAAGTCCTGGGCTGGACCGAGGAACAGCTCGTGAGCAAGCCATTCCTCGACCTCGTGCACCCGGATGATGTCGAAGCCACACAGAACGAAATCGACAAGCTGGCTCGAGGAGTCCCGACGATTTCGTTCCTGAACCGGTTCCGTCGTTCCGATGGCTCGTGGATCTACCTGCGCTGGAATTCCTATCCGGATCCCGAAACGGGACTGTTGTACGCCATCGCCCGCCAGATCGAGGACCCGCAGGAAGCCTGATGGAACTGCTCCTGTTCGTCCAGCTCGCGGGTGGCCTCGTGTACCTGCTGCTCGGTGGCGATGTACTGGTGCGCGGGGCGGTCGCCCTGGCCCGCAGGTATCACGTCTCACCGATGGTGATCGCCCTCACCGTAGTCGCGTTCGGAACCTCGCTGCCGGAGTTGGTGGTCGTCGTCGAGGCGGCCCTCACCGGGTATCCGGGGCTCGTGTTCGGGAACGTGGTCGGCAGCAACATCGCCAACATCCTGCTCGTGGCGGGAGCCGCCGCGTTCGTGTATCCGCTCACCTACGGCGAACACTCGGTGCGCCGCGACAGCATCGTGATGCTCGCGGCCACGGTTCTCCTCATCGGGCTGAGCCTGAACGGCACCCTGGGCCGGGTGGAGGGCTTGATTCTGCTGGCCGGCCTGGTGGGCGTGACGCTGGCGACGATGCGGGAAGCGACCCGCATGTATCGCGGCTTCGAGGTCAAGCCGCCGCTGGAATGGGCGCTCGGCCTGCCCACGAACCCGTGGATGATCGCGCTGTTCATCGTCATTGGTGCCATCGGTCTGCCGGTCGGAGCGCACCTCGTGGTCGACGCGTCGGTCGAGATGGCGACGCGCCTCGGCGTGGACGATGCTCTCATCGGCCTGACGATCCTGGCTTTCGGGACCTCGCTGCCCGAGCTCGCGACGACCGTCATGGCCGCGATTCAGAAGCGGACCGAGGTCGCGATCGGGACAGTCGTGGGGAGCAACATCTTCAACATCCTCGCAATCCTCGGCGTGGGCGCGGTAATCAGTCCGATTCCATTCACCGTCTCACAGGAGTTCTTCACCCTCAACTTCCCGGTGATGCTCGGCACCGCGATCCTGCTGAGCGTTTTCGTGTGGCTGCGTAAGCCCGTCGGCCGGCCGGCTGGAATCGTGTTCCTGGCCTGGTACGTGACCTACATAGCCCTCCTGGTGCTGCGAAGTCGGGGGCTGGTGGGCTGAGGGGGCCGGTGACCTGATGCGCAGCAGCCGCCTGTTCGGAGCCTTCCTGCTCGTCATCTGGCTGACGGTGGCGATCCTCGCCGTCCAACTGGGCGCCGACTACTACCGAATGCCGATCGCCGAACGCCCGTTCACGGAGGCGCACGAGCTGCTCAAGCCCTCGGGCCTGGTGGGGCACGGCTACGGGATCGCCGGTATGCTGATGATGCTGATCGGCGTGATGCTGTACTCGTCGCGCAAGCGCATTTCATTCCTCGCGAACGCCGGCAACCTCGGAAACTGGCTCCAATTCCACATCTTCCTGTGCACGCTGGGACCGTTTCTCGTGCTGTTGCACACGACATTCAAGTTCGGTGGAATCGTCTCGATCGCGTTCTGGAGCATGGCCGTCGTGGTCGCGAGCGGGGTATTCGGTCGGTACGTGTTCGCCCGCATCCCGAAGGCGATGGACGGCAGCTTCCGTGGACTGCAGGAGATCACGGCGCAGGGGAGGGAGCTCGAGGCGGAGATCCGGGCGACGGGAGCCGTACCCGAGGGTCAGCTCGAAGCAGTCCTTGCCGGGCCCGCGTTGCGTTCTCCGCGGGGGACGATCGACGCGCTGGCGCTCGCCGTGCGGGGGGACCTGGCCGCTCGCCTGCACCTGGTCCGCAGCAGCCGCACCCTGTCGCGGGCATCGGTGGCCCCGGACGTGAAGCGCCGCGTACTGGGTCTGCTGCGCAATCGCCTGGCGCTCGAGCAGCAGAGCCGGCTGCTGCTCCCGTTCCAGCGGCTGTTCTCCTACTGGCACATCCTGCATCTGCCGCTCGCGATCGTGCTCCTGATCGTCACGCTCGTGCACGTCTCGGTGGCCTTCATGTTCGGCTACGTGTGGATCTTCTGACCCGAAAACCGCATACATTCAGGCAATACGTTTCATGCGGGCGTGAGCCACTGCGGACCTAAGTCCATGCAGGGCAAGGCAAACGCGCTTGGAATGGTTCTCGCGAGACCGGGGGTCGATGACGATTCCGAGGCTCATTCCGGTTACAGGGCTGTGTCTGTTGCTCCTCGGTCCGGCCGCCCGGCCGGTCCAGGGTCAGCTCATTTCGCCCGGAGAGCTGTCAGAGGCACACTCTGAGCTCGAGGGCATCCGATCGTGCACCTCCTGCCACCAGTTGCGATCGCAGGGAATCGAAGCGGGCCTCTGCCTCGACTGCCACGCACCGCTGCGGGCCCGGATCGAGTCTGGCGAGGGCTATCACGTGGCTGTTGATGCGACTGAGGACTGCGCGCGCTGCCACAAGGAGCATTTCGGCCGGGACTTCGAGCTCGTGCGTTTCGAGCCGGCCGAGTTCGACCATTCCGAGATCGGCTGGGCACCGGAAGGGGCGCACACGGCGCTCGACTGCCGGGAGTGCCACAAGTCGTCCTTCGTCCAATCGAGCGAGGTCCGGACGTTCAAGGGCCGCTACGGAGCCCTGGCCCACACCTACCTCGGGCTCGACACCGAGTGCCTCGCGTGCCACCGGGACGACGATCCACACGGCGATCAGTTCGCGGGTCAAACCTGCGATTCCTGTCACGGACAGGACGGCTGGGAGGACCCGGCCGGGTTCGACCACGATGGGACTCGCTACGGCTTGACCGGTCTCCACACGCGGGTCGAGTGTGCCGGGTGTCACCCGCCACGGGACGAGAGTCTGTCGCCGGCAGCCAGAGCGGCGGCCCCGATATCCGAGCTCCGGTTCACAGGGCTGGCGTTCCGTGAGTGCTCGAGCTGCCACCGCGACGAGCACGACGGCGGCATGGGCGCAACCTGCTCGGCCTGTCACACGACCGCGGGCTGGCACCAGGTGGCCGAGGACGCGTTGCGCGGCAGGTTCGATCATGACGTCGGCTTCCCGCTCGTGGGGGCGCATGCCGACACCGAGTGCCAGACCTGTCACGGCAGGCCGGCCCACACCACGGAGTCGGTGCGCATCAGGTATCTGCCGGGGACGGAGGGCAGGGCATACCCGAGCCCGGCTGCCGAAGGGTGCATCTCCTGCCATCTCGATCCGCACGGCGGGGAGTTCGCCGCGTCTGCCGGGGACGGAGCCTGCGACGGATGTCATACGCAGGACGAGTGGTATCCGGCGGGGTTCGACGTCGCACGCCACAACGCCGAAAGCCGGTTCCGGCTCGAAGGCGTGCATGTCGCGATTCCGTGCATCGCGTGTCACCCGGAACCGCCGACATCTGCCCAGTCTCCGTCGCCTCGATTCAGGATCGGGCTGCGCGAGGCGTGCGTGGACTGTCACGCGGAGGACGACCCGCACGGCGGCCAGTTCGCCGGCGAGCCGTGCGACGCGTGTCACACCGACCGTACGTTCGAAATCGACGGATTCGATCACAGCCGCGCGCGCTACCAGCTCGACGGTGCGCACCGCGGCCTGGCCTGCGCGGAGTGCCATCCGGGTGAGCCGACTGCCGGGGGAGGACAGATGACTCGCTACCGACCGCTCAAGTCAGAGTGCACAGACTGCCACGGAGGTGGAGCGTGAGAGGCGCCGGGTTCGCCGTCGCGATCGCATTGGGTGGAGTGGTACTGGCCTCTCCTGCCGGTGCCCAGGAAGCCGCCTACCCGCACGGCGAAACTCGCATCTCGCTCGACTGCACCTGGTGTCACACGCAGGAGGGCTGGTCGCCCGCCAAACAGCCGCTCGAGTTCGATCACGCGGCACAGACGGGCTTCGACCAGACGGGGCGCCACGCCGAACTGGAATGCGTGAACTGCCATCTCGGGCTGGAATTCGCGGAGCCGAAGCTCTCGACCGCGGGCTGCTCGTCCTGCCACGTCGATGTGCACATCGGCAACCTGTCGGTCGAGTGTGAGGCGTGTCACAACACGACCGCATGGAATGACGTGCCGGGCGTCGGACTGCACGCCCGCACCAGCCTGCCGCTCAGCGGCATGCACCTGCAGATCTCCTGCGAGACCTGTCACGTGGATGACACGGGCGGTGCCTACACGACGCTCGATCCGGACTGCTACTCGTGCCACGCGGTGGCGTACGAGACGGCGTCGCTGGATCACGTCGAGAACGGATTCCCCACCGACTGCGAGGCGTGTCACAACACGCTGTCGTGGGGCGCGGGAGTCGCGTTCGACCACGTCACCGTGTCCAGCGGTTTCCGACTGTTGGGTGCGCACGCCCGGATTCCATGCAGCGAGTGCCACGTGGTTCCCGGGTTCGATTCGCGGTTTCCGGGCGTTACGAGCGACCAGGACTGCGTCGGCTGTCACCAGGACGATTATGACACGGCCGATCCGGACCACGTCGGTGCCGGTTTCGGGACGAACTGCACGCAGTGTCACAACACCGAGCGCTGGGAAGACGCGATCTACCTGGAACACGACCCGCTGTACTTCCCGATCTTCAGCGGGGCGCACCAGGGCGAGTGGGCGAGCTGCACCGAGTGCCACGAGGTGCCCGACGACTTCGCGGTATTCACCTGTCTGACCTGCCACGCGCACAACCAGGCGGACATGGATGAGAAGCACAAGGAAGAGCAGGACTACGTATACGACAGCCCGGCGTGCCTCGATTGCCACCCCGACGGGAAGAGCGACTGATGTCGCCCGGCGTGCAGGTTCGGCTCATTCGCTCCGGCCTCGGTCTGGCGACGGCGGTGCTGCTCGCGCTGCCGGTCGCGGCTCCGCTATTCGCCCAGGAGACGGTGATCGAGGCTCAGGTGGAGCAGATCGCGGGCTCGGATATCTACGTCAATGCGGGCACGGACCGGGGAGTGGGTCCGGGGGCGGTGCTCGTGGTGCTCGGGGCCGATGGCGAGGACGAGGCGGGTCGCCTGCGGGTGATCGAGTCCAGTTCGTCGCGCTCGGTGACGACCTTCGTCGGAACGCCGTTCCCGGTCACGCGCGGTGCGACACTGCGGCTGCGCGTCGAGGCGGCGGAAGAGGGTGCCGAGGCGGGAGCAGCGGCGGGAGCGGCGGCCGGCGGCGCGGTGTCACAGACGCCGATGGCCGGATCCTCGGCCTCGTCATCCCGGTCTTCCGGTCCGCGGATCAGCGGCAGCCTCGGCCTGTCGTTCGACGCCCGGCAGACGACCACCTCGTGGGACGAGTACGACATCCAGGAGACCGAGCGCACCTTCAACACGCCGACCCTCGCCTTGCGTTTCGGGGTGACCGACCTGCCGGGCGGAATCGACTTCCGCACTAATCTCCGGGCCGCGTACCGCGCGAGCACCGACGACATCGTGCAGCCGCAGGATCTCGTCAGAGTCTATTCGCTCGAATTGCGGAAGGACTTCGGGATGGTCCAGGCGTCGCTCGGCCGGCTGTACAATCCGTACGAGCCGATGTCGGGCTACTTCGACGGAGCCTACGTGCACGTCGGTCGCCGGGAGGGATTCGGAGGCGGCGTCGCCGCGGGTCTGCGTCCGAGCCGGGAAGACAGTGGAATCAGCGATTCCATCCCCAAGTTCAGCGTGTTCGGCAACTACAGCTATCGGAACGGACCGCTGCGCTACGACGTGGCGCTGTCGTATACGCAGGAGATGCCGAAGTCGGATCTGCTGTCGGACCACTCCTACGTCGGTCTGACGCAGACCCTGCGCACGGGTCCCGTCCGATTCCGTCACAGCATGACGGTGGACCGGGACCAGACGACCGACACCTGGCGGCTGGGCAGATTCCTGCTCGGTGCCTCCGTGCCGCTCACCGACGGTCTCACGGCGCACCTCCGCTACTCGCTACGCCAGCCGTACCGGGTGACGGAAGTCGTGCCGGTGACGTACCGGCGCGGGCGCGGTAACCTGGGGCTCACCTACAACTTCGGCAGCGCGATGATCGGCGGCGACGTCACGGCAAACGACGTCACGAATCTGCTCGCGGACGATGACTCGGGCGACGATCTCGGCATGAGCTGGACGTACTCGGGCTGGTTCAGCGTGTCCGAGACCTCGCTGTGGAAGCTCGGGTTCACCGGAACCGCGAGCTACCGCGACCGGGGCGACAACAACGCGTTGTACATCGTGCCCGGGCTGACCCGACGGTTCGGGCCGACGTTCGCCCGACTCACGTACACGTACTACAAGACGGAGGAGCCCGAGGCCGCGTTCACGACGCACACCGGCGACCTGGCCGTGGACTTCCCGATCGCCCGGAGACTGCGAGGCACCCTGGCCGGCCGGATCCAACAGGGAGCGCAGCTCGACGCCACCTCGATCTACGCGTCGCTGTGGTGGGCATTCTGATGGCGGAGGCAGGGTTGGTCTGATGACGGATGCGGTGCTCGTCCCGCTGATCGGCGCGGCCCTGGTGGCCGTGGTGCTCCTGCCGTTCCTGTCCCGCCACCGTCGGCGGGAGGCGTCGTCGCTCGAGGCCGAAGCCGAGGCCCTGCGCTATGGACTGCACGAACCGGTCACCCTGCACCCCGTGATCGACCCCGCCGGCTGCATCCTCACCGGGAGCTGCATCGACATCTGTCCCGAGGGCGACGTGTTCGGCTTGATCGACGGCAGAGTGAAAGTGATCAGTCCGGCGCGCTGCATCGGCCACGGACTGTGCGAACGCGCCTGCCCGATGGACGCGATCCAACTCGTGTTCGGCACCGAGAAGCGCGGGATCGACATCCCCCGCATCCAGGCGAATTTCGAGACCAACGTGCCGGGCCTGTATATCGTCGGCGAGCTCGGCGGCATGGGCCTGATCGGCAACGCGTTCGAGCAGGGCAGGCAGTGCATCGAGGGAATCGTGAAGGAGATGCGCGGTGAGAGTCGCGGATCGTCAGGGGCCGGAGCGCGCGGCAGCGGCGAGCCGGAACTGGACCTGCTGATCGTGGGCTGCGGGCCGGCAGGCCTGTCGACGTCCCTGAGCGCGAAGGAGGCGGGGCTCCATTTCGTGACCGTCGAACGCGAGGACGTCGGGGGGACCGTCAGGCACTATCCGCGCAAGAAGCTCGTGCTCACCCGGCCGGTGAGGGTGCCGGGGTACGGCAAGCTGAATTTCCGCGAGGTGAGCAAGGAGCAGCTGATCGGGACGTGGGAGGAGATCATCGCGAGCGCCGGACTGAGGGTTGCCACCGGGGAGACCGTCACCGGCGTTCGAGCGCGGAACGGAGGATCCGGCGCCGGCTTCGTGGTGACGACTTCGATGCGGGAGATCGAGACCCGGCGGATCGTGCTGGCGATCGGCCGGCGAGGGATCCCGCGTAAGCTCGGCGTGCCCGGCGAGGAGTTGCCGAAGGTGGCGTATTCTCTGCGCGAGCCCGAGAGCTTCGCCGGCGATCGGATCGTCGTGGTAGGCGGTGGGGATTCGGCCGTAGAGGCGGCGCTCGCCCTGGCCGAGCAGCCCGGGAACGAAGTCCGGATCTCGTATCGCGGGGACGGATTCCGTCGGGTCAAACCGAGAAACCACGAACGCGTCGAGGCCGCGCTGGCCACCGGCAGCCTGGAAATCCTGTGGAGCACGAACCTGGTGCGGATCGAGCCGGACTCTTTCACATATCGGAACGGGGGAGGCGAGGTCACGCTGCCGAACGACTTCGCCTTCATCTTCGCCGGCGGAGAATTGCCGACGAAGTTTCTGCGGGACTGCGGCATCGAGATCGATACGAAGTTCGGGGCGCCATGACTGATCGGACGGGATTCATGAACTGCGCGACGAGAGTTTCTCTTCTCCTTTCGGCGGCCTGCCTGTCGATTCCCACTCTGGGAACGGCTCAAAAGGCCGGTGGCACCACCGACTCCGACTGGTGGGACTGGGCGCTGCCCAAGGTCCAGATCCAGATCGGGAATGACAGCGGGAAACAGGCTGGGAAGGACAAGAGCAAGGGCGCCAAGTCGAATCCCGGCAAGCAGAGTGGCTCGAAGGACAAGGGCGTGCCGGCATTCTGTCGCAGCGGGGCAGGGCACCCGGTGCATGGCTGGCAATGGTGCGTGGATCGGAGCTACAAGATGGGCTGGCGCTCGATCGACGTGTCCGGAGCCGAGTTCAAGGGCCGGGACAGGTACAGGAAGGGAGACCTGCTCGACGCGCTGGGCGTCGAGGACGTGCTCGGACGCGACGTGACGAACGTGATTCGTGGCACGGCGCGCGACCTGGGCCTGGAGGGAGCGATCAACGGCCGCTGGACGGGCGGGGCGGACGGCGGAGCGCTGGTGCTGCAGCTCCGGGCGGGCAACGAGCCGCTCGCAGAAATGACGGATGAGACCGGCGACGGGCGGGTGGATGCAACGCTGCTCATGGAGCCGTAGCGGGTGGGGTCCGCGCCCGGGCCTGCGTCGCTGTCCGAGGTCCGTCTAACCGACGGCTGCAGGTGGATTAGACTGCGAAACGCGGTTCCGCGGAACCGCGTCCGCCGACAGCTTTCGCCTCATTCCGTCTCCGGCAGCTCGTCGTGGTCCTCGTGTTCTTCGTGTTCTTCGTGCTCACAATTCTCGCAGTGCTCCATGCTTTCCATGTGCGCGGAGTGCATCGCGCTCGAGTGCTTGAGCTCGATCAGGTATCCCGAGATCGCGTTGTCGGACAGATTCTCCGGCCGATGCGCGCCGGCGGGCGTCCACATTGGCTCGTTCGCGGTGATCTCCATCTCCACGCTGCTGCCGTCCGGCAGGTGCATGCGCATGCGGTTGGAGGTGGTGGACACGAACACGGCGTCCGGGTGCTCGTGCATCACCGACGTCTCGCCGACGCCGTACGTGATATGAAGCACGCGGACGTCGTCGTTCTCGAGCACGACCTGGTAGTGCTTCGAGTCGATTTCCGTCGGGTCCTGGGCGGCGGCCGGCGCTGCTACGAAGAGCAATGCGACTGCGATCGGAAGTGCGAAGCGTTTCATCTCGTGTGTATCCTTTGTCGGACGATACGTGGGACTGCCTCGGTGATTCCAGAGAGGACAAGATCGTGCCAGAAGTCAAGGAAATGCGGTCGGGTCGAGTCGCTGTGCTCGGCCGCCAGACTACGGCATATCTCGGCAGCTCGGTGAGATACAAAGAGCGGGGCCCGTTGAGGGTCCCGCCCCGTGCTCCGGCACACACTTGCTCTCTCCGCTCGGTGACGGGGGACCCGCTGGCGCGAGTGCCGTCTCGGCTTCGCTATCGGATGGGCGGTGAGCCGGGGCTCTGGTTATGGACGGGCCGTAGCCGTTCCCGGAAGCGTCTCCACTCCGGGAAGCGATTCCGCGAAACCGTCCCTTCCGCTACAGCGTCAGCGGCAGGTCCCGTAGCCGCTTCCCGGTCAGCGCGAACACCGCGTTCGCCACGGCGGGCGCGATCGGTGGCGTGCCGGGCTCGCCGACCCCGCCCGGCGGGTCCGTGCTCGGAACGATGTGCACGGTGACCTCGGGCATCTCCGCCAGCCGCAGCACCTTGTAGTCGTGGAAGTTCGACTCCCGGACCTGGCCGTTCTCGAGCGACAGGGCGCTGTGGAGCGTGGCGCCGAGTCCGAACGCTACGGCGCCCTGCAGTTGCGCCCGGATCGTCTCCGGGTTGACGGCGATGCCGCAGTCCACCGCGCAA
>Ga0316201_10001074_pt1 | contig 17669 bp, 13 predicted proteins | sample CS6wburrow_MG_FD_204516 | JGI IMG/M metagenome (GOLD analysis project Ga0316201, IMG submission 204516) | Coastal sediment microbial communities from Delaware Bay, Delaware, United States - CS-6 worm burrow | ecosystem: Environmental > Aquatic > Marine > Coastal > Sediment | place: USA... | reverse complement strand
CAGAGACAATTGACGCTCCATTTAGGGCAACTCAGTTAAAATGGATCCCATGATGAATCACCAAAAGCTCCGTATCGGATTTATCGGTGCGGGAGCGAATACTCGTAAGATGCATATCCCCGGGTTCCAGAAGTTGGAAAACGTGGAACTCTCGCTCGTCGCGAATCGAAGTGTCGAATCCGCGAAAAAGGTGGCCAAACAGGAAGGGATTAAACGTGTAGCCAAGGACTGGCGCGAGGTCGTGGAAGATCCTTCGATCGATGCAGTCTGCATCGGCACCTGGCCTTACCTTCATGCCGAGGCCACGATTGCCGCGCTTGAAAATGACAAGCATGTCCTCTGTGAAGCGCGGATGGCGTGCAACTTGGATGAGGCGCGCCGTATGCAGGCTGCCGCCGAAGCGCGGCCTCACTTAGTCGCTCAAATAGTGCCGGCACCATTCTCACTGGATTTTGATGAAACGATTCGCGGGATAATCCAGAAGGGCGAGCTTGGCGAAATTCTTGAAGTACGCGTGGTCCATACCGGAGGCCAATCCGCCAATCCCGATGCACCGATGACATGGCGTCAGGATAAACATCTAAGTGGGAACAATGTCCTCACTATGGGCATTATGCACGAGATAGTGGAACGCTGGGTCGAAGACGAACCGGAATGGCTGATGGCCGACGGAGCGGTCTTTCAAGGTCAGCGTAGCTATGCCGGAGAGTCTGTAAAACAGACAATCGAAATACCTGATAGTATCAGCATTTCAGGACGTTTCGCGCGGCATGGCGCACGACTGATCTACCACTTTAGCGGCGTCGAATCGGGCAAACCACGAATGGAATTTCGGATTAACGGATCGAAGGGTGCACTGCGTTTTGATGCATTCCAGGCGATGTTATTATTTGCCAAGGCAGGCGAAACGGATGAAAAGAAACTCACTATGTCCCGCGATCAAAGCCGTGGCTGGCAAGTGGAGGCCGACTTTGTGCGCTCCATTCGGGAAGATGCCCCAGTCAAGTTAACCGCCTTTGAGCAAGGTGTGCGTTATATGACTTTTACCGAAATGGTCGCCGACTCTCTCGCGCAAGACGCGAAGCGGGTGCACTGGAAAGACTACTAAGAATACGTCTTTTTAGCGAAAATCACCCGTTCTATTATTTCGTCTTACTTAATACGTATCGAGCACTTCGGGGTAAATCTGACCGCTTGGACTGATTTTAAAGAGATAGATCTTATTCGGAAGCATGCGACTGTAGATGGCATTCCCAAAAACAGCTTTGATTCCGTAGGTACTTAGCTCTTCAGGGGCATTGGCAAGATCCCAAATCGCTTCCCAGAAAACATCACGGTCCTTCACTCGGAGTGATTTGCTGATTGCGTAGTAGCGCTCAGGCGCGGAACCCGGAATTTCGATTGGTTCGCCACTGGCCGGGGAATTACCTTCGCCATAAATGCGGCGCCAGAGATAGAGCGCGCGTTCTTTGCCGTCTTTAACATATTCGTCGGTAAATTTAACAATCAATGCATCAAAGTGTATGACATCTCCAGCAAGGGTAAAGAGTTGCTCTGACACGATCTGCTTCGGATTGCCCGAAGCGGTCTGCACAAAGCGTATGGTGCTCTGGAGTTGGCCTTGAGCATCGCTTTCCTGAGATTGAAGGATGGCATAGCCGATTTGTTCTTCGGCCGTCAGATTTTTGATCGCCTTATTTAACTCGTGGTTTTCGGTCAGCAATGAGTGGATACTGGAAGTCGAAAAATAGAACGAGACGCCCAGTATGGCAGCAGTCACCAATGCGGCTAAACCGACTAAATAACCGAGCACTTTTCCGTCTTTTTTGCGATGCATGCGTCATCAATAATCCGATTTGGCTCCTTAACTCGATGCTTAAATTTCAGTCTCAGGGGATCGACTTAGCTTGCGAATGATAAAATCTTGGAAATTCAATTGAGATTCTCTCGCAACTGAGAAACCTTGCATACGTGACGACAGCACAGCCATTTGATTATGCCCGCATCCGGGCGGACTTTCCAATTCTCGCAACCGAAGTGCGGGGCAAGCCTTTGACGTATCTGGATAGCGCCGCCACCAGCCAAAAGCCGAACTCGGTGATTCAGGCTGTCGAACGGTACTATTCTGCGGAGAATTCCAACATTCACCGTGGGGTTCACTACCTCAGCGAAAAAGCGACCGATGCCTACGAATCTACGCGCGCTTCCGTGGCTAAATTCATCGGGGCACCTGATTCGGATGAAATTATCTTTGTTCGCGGAGCGACCGAGGGAATCAATCTCGTCGCACATGGCTTCATTGAGTCAGTCCTGCAGGCCGGAGATGAAATTCTCATCACCCATATGGAGCACCATGCCAACATCGTGCCCTGGCAAATCGCCGCGCAGAAAACAGGGGCGACCCTTAAAGTCGTTCCAGTCGATGATCGTGGTGTGCTCGATATGGAGGCATTTGAGGCACTGCTCTCCGAAAAGACGAAGCTCGTATCGGTCACTCATATTTCAAACGCACTCGGTACAATCAATCCGGTCAAAGCAATCGTTGATAAAGCTCACGCGCTCGGCGTGCCGGTGCTTCTGGACGGCGCTCAGTCTGCACCACATATGCCGGTTGATGTCGCCGACCTGGATTGCGACTTCTTTGTATTTTCAGGGCATAAAGTCTTTGCTCCCACTGGCATTGGAGTGCTCTGGGGAAAACGTAAATGGCTGGAGAAATTCTCTCCGTATCAGAGCGGAGGTGACATGATCGAGAAGGTGGACTTTGCCGGGACGACCTACAAAGGCATTCCCGGAAAGTTCGAAGCAGGCACCCCTCACATTGCGGGTGTCATCGGTCTGGGCGCGGCAATTCATTATCTCGAAGGGATGGATCGAATGGGCGCACTTCAGCACGAGACTGAACTACTCAAGGCCGCAACCGAAAAGCTTTCGGCAATCGACGGACTCCGAATCATCGGTACTGCACCGGAAAAAGCTTCAGTGATTTCTTTTCTAATTAACGACATTCATCCCCACGATATCGGTACTTTTCTCGATGCAGATGGGGTCGCGATTCGCGCAGGCCACCATTGTACGCAACCATTGCTCAAGCGATTCGGCGTGCCTGCTACGGCGCGTGCTTCGTTTGCTTTTTATAATGACTTCGAGGATATCGATCGCCTCGTCAACGCCGTCCAAAAGCTGCAAAAATTCTTCGGCTAGGACGCATCGATCATGTCTGACCTTACCGATCTCTATCAGGACATTATTCTGGATCATAATAAGCGTCCGAGGCACTACGGTGCACTTGCTGAATACACGCATACCGCCGAAGGCTACAACCCGCTCTGCGGGGATAAGATCCAAGTGTACCTCATCGTTGAAGGTGATAGTATCAAAGCGGTTCAATTTGAAGCCGCGTGCTGTGCGATTTGTAAAGCATCCGCATCCATGATGACGGAAACATTGCTGGGGAAGAGCATCAAGGAAGGGGAGGCCGCTTTTGCCCGTGTCTCGGAACTCCTTTCAGTCGATCTCAATATTGAAGCCGACCTTGCCGTAGACGGTGAAATCGCCGCACTTGCCGGCGTCCGTAAATTTCCTGCGCGGATCAAATGTGCGACCCTCCCATGGCACACCTATGAAGCCGCACTTAAAGGTGAGGCACTTGCGGTTACCGAGTAGCTAAATGCCACTTTCACTTGCGCTGTGCCCTTTCTCGAAGGATAGATATCCAAATGAAACTTTTAGATAGCCTTGAAAAGCGCTACGGTCACCTTGCGGTGCCGAATGTGGTGCTGACGTTAATTATCGCTCAGTTGGTGCTCTATGCCGCAATCCTCATTGGGCGGGTTGAGTTTATTTCATTGCTACTCATCCCCAAAGCCGTGCTGGGAGGAGAGTGGTGGCGTTTGATTTCGTTTCTCATCGCACCGCCCACCGTGGCGAGCACCTTGTTTCAAGGACTCTTCCTTGCTTTCTTCTGGTACATTTTCTGGATGATGAGCTCGGCACTGGAGGCCGCCTGGGGCGTCTTTCGCTTTAACTTATTTCTACTCGTCGGTGTTGTTTTCACCATTGCGGGGGCATTCTTGGGGCAACTGATTTCGCCGAATGCGATTATCGTGGTGACGCCTTACTTCCTCTACACGAGTGTCTTCTTTGCCTTCGCTACCTTAAATCCGAACATTCAGTTCCTCATCTTTTTTGTCATCCCGATGAAGGTAAAGTGGCTGGCTTGGATTGTCGGCGCGGTGACTGCAGCCACTTTTCTCTTTGCTCCCTCCATGGGGGATCGCTTGGCCATCCTAGCGCCGCTGTTGAATTATTTCATCTTCTTCCGCGATGCGATGACTCAGTCGGTGAAGAGTCGAAAGCGGCGTGTCCGCTACGAAAAACAAAAGCACGCATTTGCCAACGAGGCGCTCCACACCTGCAGTCAATGTGGTGCCACGGAAAAGACTGACCAGGATCGGCACTTTCGTTATAAAATGGTTGATGGTAACGCCATTTGTATCTGCGAGACTTGCCGTGAAGTGTGATGCCTGTGACTGAACTGACAGGAATTTTCTTTTTGTCGGCGCTAGCCGCCGGGGGTGAGGGTTGATCATCCCAAGCGATAATTTCACCATCAGTCTATTGCTCTTGGGTTTACTCAATTGCGAAGACGGGGATCATAATTCCCGAATTCAGCAACGAGTCATATAGTTATACTTTTCCATGACCCGCTCCATATACTGGCGCGGGTCTTATTATTTAGTATGATAACCTTTACTGAAACATTAACCACTGAGTTACGATATAATCTCAATGAAGCGATTATTTCTATCCTACCTCTGCTTAGTCGGACTGTCGGCATCGGCGGCAAAGCCTAATATGATCTTGGTTCTTATCGATGACATGGGCTGGGCAGGCACCTCAGTACAAATTGATCCGAATATACCAGAATCTAAAGGTAGCATTTATAAAACTCCTAACCTCGAAAAACTGGCCAAGTCTGGCATGCGTTTCACGAACGCCTACGCCCCCGGCCCGATGTGCACACCGAGCCGAGTGGGTATCCTGACCGGCAAAACCCCGGCGGCAGTTCACATCACCGCTCCAGGCAGTGGCCGAACGCAGGATTATCAAATGCTTACGAGTGGCTCTATGGATGGCTCGCTCACCACTCAGATAGATACGATCGCCAAGTCGCTGAAGTCGGCAGGCTACGCGACAGCTCACTTCGGCAAATGGCACATCGGCCGAACAGGCCCGGGCGAATACGGTTACGATACGCATGACGGGAACACCGGCAACGAAGTCCCTGACTCAAGTCCCGAAAACCCAAAGGATATCTTTGGCATGACAAAGCGCGCCTTTGATTTTATGGAAGCGCAGATAGAGTCGGGTAGCCCTTTCTACCTGCAACTCTCGCACTACGCCGTGCATACACCCGTAGAGGCGCGCGAGGGCAGCCAGGCTCTCTTTGATTCGGTGCCTTCACGAGGCAAAGTCGACGCGGGAGGCATCGCAGCCATGACTTATAACATCGATGAAAGTATAGGCATGCTACGAGCAAAAATTGAAGCCCTCGGCATCGCCGAAAATACTTACCTAGTCGTGATGTCCGACAATGGTGGCTCGGGTGGAGGCCCTCGCCGCAGCCATGCTACAGCTCTCAACGGTGGCAAAGGAAGTCTCTATGAAGGCGGTATTCGCATCCCTTTCTTCGCCGAAGGCCCCAATATCGAGGCGGGTTCGATCAATCGTGAAAGCATCATGGGCTGCGACCTCTTCCCGACCTTCTGTGAATGGGCGGGCGTTAAAATACCTGACGGACTCGAAGGTGTCAGCTTAGCGTCATTGCTCTCCGGCAGCGACCAACCACTCGTCGAACGCAGCCTACTTTTCCACTACCCGCATTACGGGCAAGGCGCACGCCAGAAGCCGCAATCTGCACTCATTCACGGCGATTATAAAATTCTCTACAACTGGGAGAGCCAGAGCGCCGAGCTCTTCAACCTCAGCAACGACCCAGGCGAACAAAACGACTTATCCGGCAGCGAGTCGAAAAGAGCCGCCGAACTATTGGCTCAACTTCATCAGCGCCTGAACGAGATTGAAGCCAGTCTGCCCAGGCCCAATCCGAATTACGATCCGAATGCCGAAGTGCCTAGCAGGCGCATGAGGAAGCGCTAAAACGCGTTCACAAGTTAATGAATACAAAGGGCACTCGTTTTCTCTGCAACTCCACAAACGACTTAGACAATATACACACTATGAAATACCTCATTAGTTACTCTTTATTTTTCATCTATCTAAGTCTAAGTGCCTCAGAAAGCCTGACGTATACCATCGTCGATACGGCGCAAACCACCGCGTTCGATACACGCAGGTCTATCAATCAAACTAGCCCCGGAGATCGCTACTATGGTCAGGACGCAAACTACTTAGGTAATGCGCCTTCTTATCGTGACAATGGCGATGGCACTATCAGCGATCAAGTGACTGGCCTAATGTGGATACAAGATCCAGGGGAAAAGAAGACCTTCGCAGAAGCGGTTAAAGGAGCGGATAAGTGCAGGGTCGGTGGCTACGACGATTGGCGTTTGCCGACAATTAAAGAGCTCTATTCGCTCATCCAGTTCAGCGGAACGGACCCAGACCCGAGGTCCAGCGATACCTCTGCTCTGATACCGTTTATTAATAAAGTCTTTGCCTTCGAGTATGGCGATCCTGCGAAGAATGAGCGTGTGATCGACTCCCAATTTGCAAGCAGTACTCAATACGTCAGCACAACCATGCAGGGCAATGAAACGATGTTTGGTGTCAATTTTGCCGATGGACGCATTAAGGGCTACCCGATCGAAACCCGCCGTGGGGAAGGGCGCTTCTATGTGCTCTACGTACGCGAAAATCCTGATTATGGAGTGAACCGCTTCGAAGATAATGGGGACGGCACAGTAACTGACCATGCAACTGGTTTGACGTGGACGAAGGCCGACAGCGGTGAAGGAATGGACTGGCCCAGCGCACTCGAATACGCAGAAGAGTTAGAATTCGCCGGACAGGATGACTGGCGTCTGCCTAACGCCAAAGAGCTGCAAAGCATACTGGACTACAGCCGTTCTCCGGATACGACAGATTCAGCCGCGATCGATCCGATTTTTGATGCTACCATGATACGCAATGAAGGAGGCGACAAAGACTACGCCTTCTATTGGACCGGAACATCGCACAAAAGCGGCCGCGGAGCTGCAGCTGCTGTAGAGATTTGCTTCGGGAGGGCGCTTGGCTTTATGAAATCCCGTCAGAGCGGTGAATATCAACTGCTCGATGTTCACGGAGCCGGCGCCCAACGCAGCAGTCCTAAAGTGGGTGATGCCTCGAAGTATCCGCATGGCCGCGGCCCGCAAGGTGACGTGATTCGCATTGAAAATCTTGTTCGCTGCGTGCGTGGAGGCGATGTCTATCCAGCCGAATAAATTCAACGCATATAGTGAAGTTCATCTCTTTGATTACATCGGGAGACAGATCCTATTGCACTAGTAGTTCTTTCATCTCGGATCATCTAAACTGGAAAAGCCTGCGGCTAGAACGGGCTCTGGAAAAGGGGCCTAGATATCTTCAGGCGGGTTCCTGAATACGCTGACATAATTACCGTAGTAATTGCTGCTTGGTCTCATCAGCGAGTTTGTCGAGTCGCTTCTCCGAAGCTTTTTGGGCAGTGCCGAGCTCTTGCGCGTAGACCGAGACCTTGAATTCTTCGAGTAGCAATTGATACGGTTTCACGAGGTTCTTCTGACTGGGGCTCTTTGCCGCCTGCAATAATTCACTGTAGCGCTTTTCATAGGGGGCCACGCGTTGAGACTTTTCGATATCCCGTTGTACACTGTCTTTGGCCCGCTCGGCGCGTATGCGCATCGCTTTAAGGAAGCGTGTGATGTGCGGAAGTTCGCTGAATTCAAATTTGGAGAAAAGCTCAGCAGGTGCGATACTTTCCAAGTGGGCGCGCATGCCTGGGTAGCTGATCGCTTTGCTGGTCTTCTTCTGTTCAATCAAAAGAGCAACGCCTTGCCGCTGCTCCAAGAGCTCACGGAGTATGGACGTGAGTTTTTGAACGATTCCTTTGCGCTCGGAATCTGCTCGTAAGATCGCCTTCTCGAAACTTTTCGCTTTGAGCGGCAGAATTGAATCGAGATGAAACAGGTGACGCCGAATGTGGCGCCAGGCATCGGCTTGTATCGTATCGAAATCACCTAGAGGAAGGAGTAGAGCTCCGAGTTGCTTGAGTGCTTTCAGATCCCGGCGGATCCATGCGAGATCGCGCCCCATCGTAATTTCACCGAGCGCAGGCCTTGCGGTTCGAGTCGCTTCAAGTGCTGCTGCTTCATCCGTCAGTAGTCGTAAGCTCACACCTTTATCGTCAAGTACAAGTGCAGGGTAGGCCTTAAGTGGGAGGCCGGCTTCACCCGTCAAATCGATCACCTTGGGGAGATCACCAAAGTTCCACTCCGTGAGATTTTCTCGTTCGTATTGAGCGGTGGCTTGTTGCCAAGCGGGAACCGCATCCAGTCCCGTGCCAACGGCAATTTCTTTCGCAGTCGACTCGAGTTGAGTGCGCAATGCGGTTAACTCTCGCCCATTGGCCAGAATTTCGCCTTTTGTATTTTCAATCTGGATACGTGGCTTCAGGTATTCAGGGATTTCGGTTTTTGACCAGTCGTCCTTGAAGGTTTGAATGCCGTACTTCGCTTGAAGCGTTTCGGCGAGTTGTTCACGAAGGGGCAGGGCGGAGGGCTTCAACTCTGCGGAAAGTTCGGCGGCACGTTCTTTGAGCGGGTGCAGGCTGATGCGAATTTGTTTGGGGAGGCCGCGAAGGAGACTTTCGATTTTTTCTTCGATGTGTCCCGGCACTGCCCAGTCGAGCGTGCCTTGCTGAATGGCGCCGAGTTGAGAGATAGGGACGCGCAAAGTCACTCCATCGCTCTCACCGCCGGGCTCATGGCGATAAAGGAGATCCAGCGAACTGCCCCCGATATTGAGCGACCTCGGAAAAGCGTCGAAAGCTTCCTCAGCGTCCGGTTCGGGAATCAGGTCGGAGAGATCGGCCTTCAGAAAATCGAGGCTACCTTTATGTTTAGCTTTGGCGAAGCTGCGTAACTCAGGGAACGAACCTACCGCTTGAATACGCCGGTGGTAAAAATCGAAGAGCGCGTCTTCAACTGCGAGGCCGGAACCGAGTCGGCGCCGAGCGATTTCAGATTCCGCCAATTCGCGAACTTTTTCGTTCTGCTTCAGAAAGTCGGGGCGTTCTTTGATACCTGTTTCAACCAGTCCATTACGTGCGAAAATTTCCGTCGCTTCCTCGGGATCGATCCGTGTGTAACTTACATTGGAACGTGCAATTTCGAGGCCGAAGAGAATCTTGCGTTGCTTGCAAAGCACGGCGGCGGACTTCGTACTCCAAAAGGGCTCGGAGTGCTTTGTTTGAATGAGATCGCCAGCAATTTCTTCGATCCATTGCACTTCGATTTTCGCAGCAGTACGGGCAAAGAGGCGGCTGGTTTCCATCCATTCGCCGCAAACGATCCAGTCGGGAGCGGTGGTTTTGGCTGGCTTAGGTTTGGCCTGTTTAGCATAGGCGGCCTTACGCTGTTTTTTTGCGGTTTCGTGATCGAAGAGTCCTGACCCTGGGAAAAGTAATGCCTTGCGATTGCGAGGGCCACGGTAGTCGTGCGCTTCCTCTTTAATCGCGATGTTACTCAACAGCCCCGAAAGAATCGATCGGTGGATGGCGGCGTACTCGCTCTGCGTGAACGTCGAACGCTGAACTTCCAACTTCGAATTTTGAGCGTCCTTTGCCTTCTTTGCTTTTGAACTCCCAGCGTTCGACGTTCGGCGTTCACGGAGTATCCGCTCTAGTTGGTGATGTATGTCGCGCCACTCGCGCATGCGCTGGTAAGAAACGAAATGCTGTTTGCAGAACTTACGGAGTTGGCCTTGAGAGAGACGGTCCATCTCATCGTGGTAGGCGTTCCAAATATTAAGCAGCGTAAGAAAGTCGGACTCTTTGTGGACGAAGCGCTTTTGCATCTCATCCGCTTCTTTCATCAACTCGGCCGGGCGTTCACGAGGGTCTTGAATCGAGAGACCGGATGCGATCACAAGGACGTCTGCGAGTACGTCTTCTTCCTTTGCTTGGAAAAGCATACGAGCAACTGTTGGATCGACCGGCACTTGGGCGAGTTTGCGCCCAAGTTTAGTGAGGCGGTAGTTGTCCTCGTTGTCGCTTCGATCGTCGCTGTAGACCGCGCCGAGTTCCGCGAGCAGGCGGTAGCCCCCGCGAATTGAGTTGTCGGCGGGAGGGTCTATAAAAGGAAAGCTGCGGATGTCGCCTAAGCGGAAGGCGAGCATGCGCAGGATGACCGAAGCGAGGTTGGAGCGATGAATCTCAGGCGTTGTAAAGCGCGAACGTGAGAGAAAATCCTGCTCCGAGTAGAGGCGGTAGCAAATGCCGTTGCTGACGCGACCGCAGCGGCCCTTGCGTTGATCCGCGCTGGATTGGGCAATGGGCTCGATCGGCAAGCGCTGAGTGCGAGAGTGCGGGCTATAGCGACTCACCCGCGCGAGGCCGGTATCGACGACATAGCGAATGCCGGGTACCGTCAGCGAGGTCTCCGCGATATTCGTTGAAAGGATAATGCGACGTCGTCCGCTGGGGTGAAAGATACGTTGTTGGTCCGCATTCGCGAGGCGTCCGTAAAGTGGCAGGATATCGCAGGAGCGGGCACGGGTATCTTCGAGTTTACGACGCAACTCGTGGATATCGCGCTCTCCTGGAACAAAGACCAACAAGTCGCCTTCGCGATTACCATCGATGATCTCGGAGATGACTTCGGCAGCGGCTTCGATAAAAGTAAGATCGCCGGCGTCTTCCAGAATCTCCTCGATCGGTCGGTAGATCATCTCCACTGGATACATCCGGCCCGAAACTTCGATGATAGGAGCGCCATCGAAAGCCTGTGAAAAGGCTTCGGTATCGATGGTGGCCGAGGTAATGATTATCTTCAGATCCTTGCGTTGTTTCGAAAGATTGCGCAAAAAGCCGAGAATAAAGTCGATATTGAGACTGCGCTCGTGTGCTTCATCGATGACGATGGCTTCATAGGCGCTAAGCAGCGGATCGTCCTGAATCTCGTTCAGTAGGATACCGTCGGTCATGACTTTGATCGCAGTGTCTTTTCGGGTCTGATCGGTAAAGCGGATCTTGGCACCGACCGCCTCCCCGTAGGTCACGCCGAACTCTTCTGCGATGCGCTGCGCGACCGAGAGCGCAGCGACACGCCGTGGCTGCGTACAGCCGATCAGTCCTTTTTGGCCGAGTCCTGCATCGATTAGAAACTTTGGAATTTGAGTCGTTTTGCCTGAACCGGTTTCGCCTGCGATAACCACGACCTGATTCTCCTGAATGGCACGGATAATTTCCTCGCGCCGCGCATGGATCGGAAGGTCTTCACTGTAGGTAGGCTGAAGGGTGGTCGTTTTCACTGAACGCTTAAAATCGTATTCGTTATTGGAGTCGTCGAAGTTTCACGTCTATCCACCGTGGCGTGTTCGATCCTGTGAACGATTAAGGCAAGAAACACGAGACGATGCAGGTCTAGTCGTCGGCGTTTTTGAAAGCCCAAACGTTGTGTCGTCCATAAGGTTTTATGTGAGCGACATATTCTTCCTTCTTAAGGCTCAGCGGAATATTGGGCACCGAGCGATCCACATAGACGTGGTTCGCAGGGCAGGCACCGCAGAGGCGACTGGCTATATTAATCGGGCGGCCGATGTAATCGTCCCCGATTTGCAAATGACTGGCTAATCCAAAACAAATACCCGAACCGATCCCTTCGGGGGCACCATGCGTGAAGTGCGGACTATCTTTTACGATCGACCACTTGTCACGCAGGTCGAGCGCGGCTGTTAGTGCAATATTGACTGCAATTTCACGATCGGCTGGGGTTGTTTCCCAAATGGCAAGAACGCCGTCGCCCATGAACTTAATCATTTCCGGCGGGAAGCGCTGGAGGGAACGGCCGACCATATTATAGAAAGCCGACATCAGGCCACAGGTATAGGGCGATTCAATGTCGGGCTGTTCGCAGAAAAGACTAAACCCTCGTATATCGATAACGAGGGCGAGGACTTCGCAGGGCTTACCAAATTCAACCTCCAGTTCGTTGCTTTCGATGAATGGGTAGGCCGAATAGATTTCCTCCTCAAATTGGTAGTAACTGGACTTACCGACTGAGTCGCTGTAAAAGCTGAGGCCCTTTAAATAGCGATCGTAAGTCTTCGGGCGATATTGCAACTCAGACACACCGTAGCCATCAGTGTATTGTGTGCGACTGGTGTAAAAGCGTGCGGAATATTTACGGACAGTGCCTTCTTTGCCCTCCAGCTTTTTTAAGACCTTGGAAACTTCCGGCTCATCGAGAACGAGGAAGGACTCCAAACCATCGATCGTAAAATAAACGTGCTTATACTCAGGGTGGACGGTCTGAAAACGACTGCATATATCCCAGAAATCCCGAAAACCGAGATCGGGGATGGGGTAATGTCGTCGTATAATCGTAGAGGCCATTTCGCTTAAAATCGTTGAAAGAAGTGAGAGGCTTGTTTCTAGCAGAATCAAGCAATTAAGCCAACACGTATAAACCTATCCCTCTTGAGTCGGCCGGGCACAAAAAAGCCCCGACGGATCGGGGCTTTCAGGAAAGATAGAAGGTTCGTAACTACGCCTTGGTAATTTTTCCGGCTTTGATCGCCTTGCAAGAAACCCACATACGCTTCACTTCACCACTTTCGAGGCGAACACGAATGCGCTGCACGTTTGGACGAAAGCGACGTTTCGTGTTCTTAACGAGACTTGTACCGATACCACCACTTTTCTTGGTGAGACCTTTACGGATGATACGACCGCCCTTAACGGGACGTTTACCTGTGATTGCGCAAATTCGTGACATGGGAGTTCTTTCTTTTGAAATGAAAGGGGTGGAAAGTAGGGGGCGGAGCCGCTCTAGCAAGCCTTTTTCCAGAAAAAATCAACCTTTGCGGATTCCCCATAAAACCTGAAATCGACGCCCCATGTGTGCGGGGTGAATTAATTCCATTAAGGTTTGCCGTTCCGGACTGAAAACGCCGCCGCTTCCTGTTACAATGGCTTCCGCGGCACGTTGGGCGCGTTGGACGAAAAACGCCTCCTGGCTTTCCAGAGTGACAGGATCCAAGGCAGCCGCACGCATCAAATCCGCCAGCGGATCCCAACAGACGTCGCAAGTAATGTCTTTTTCACCTGGTTCGTCCAAGAGCTCATTCGCCTGTTTGTGACGATAATAGGTGCGTGCAGTGCCTCCGGGACAATCCGTGGTCAACGACTGCCAAGTCTTCCCATAATCGAAGAGTAGGAGCAAACCGGTCCAATCTTGAGCCAGCAGATCGGTCAGAGCGGCCTCGGTTGCAAGCGGAAGGTCCAGTTCATAGCCATCCTCAGCTTCAGCAGGTAGGCGTCCCTCGATGGCGGCAACCGGCGCAGTCAAAGCATCTAGTAACACATCCTCGAGTTCGCCCTCGTCAGTCAACGCCACGCCTCGCTCACGCCAAGCACCTCCACGGTAGATGAGACGGTGAAAGGGCAGCGCATCCAGCCATTCGTTGGCGAAAATGACAACTGGGCCATTCGCCTCGATTGGGTCACCGTGTCGTATCACCTGGCTCGCGGCAAAGGCGTGCGACTCGACCTGCCTGAGTAGATTGGACCCAGGCTCGGCAGCGATCTCAATGAAAGTGCTTTTTTCGGCCATGCCCGCGGGCAATAAATCCTCAGCGGCCGTCGCGACCATTCGAGCAAAGACTTTGCCGAGACTTTCTGCTGTATAGAAATCCCGATCCGAGGTTCGACCCACACGTTCCCGATCCCGCGTGTAATAGCCGCAACCTTCCGCATAGAGCGCCAACCGAATGTACTCGCAGTAGCTGATGGAGCCCTCCGCGCAGGCATTTTGAATCAAATTCAGTAAGTGTATTTTTTCCGCACCCTTCATTTACAAACGCCACGAAGGTGCACACAGTGCCTCGATGGACAAGCGCTATCTCCGATGGCTACTCCTCGTAGCTCTCCTCTCTATACTCGCGGCACAGTTTGACGCGCGACCGGAGTTGCGTGCCTTTCTATCGCGGGATTATTGGCAAAGCTTGATGCGCTATGGCAAAGTACTACGAATCGTTGAGTCCGAGTATGTTCATGCCGATGACGTTAATTTTCATGACCTGACCGACATCGCGCTGAGAGAGGCCGTACGCTCACTCGATGCCTATTCCGACTATATGAAGGCGGCGGAATACGAAGAATTCAACATGGCGGCCAATCAGGAATATGTCGGCGTCGGGATCGAAATCAGTGAATTTTCCGGCCGGGTCATAATATCTCAGGTGTTTGAGCAAGGATCGGCAGAAAATGCCGGCGTGCTTTCTGGTGATTTAATTGTCGGGATTGACGGCAGCGACATGCGGGGCGAGTCGCTCACGGAAGTGGTTGAACGTATTCGCGGCGAACCTGGGACGATCGTTGTGCTCGATATCGAGCGGCCGATCACAGGAGAGTTAATTAGCTTTGACCTTGAACGCGTGGCAATCGCCCTTGATTCGGTCGTCGATGTCGAGATGAAGACTGGAAATGTTGGCTATTTGAAGGTGCGCCAATTCATTGATGCAACCGACGAGGAGATGCTTGCCGCGATCGAAACACTTAACGAGCAAGGCATGAAGGGATTGATCCTCGATCTTCGGAGCAATCCCGGCGGCCGTCTCGACACGGCTGCGCGCATGGCTGAAATCTTTCTCGAAGAAGGACAAACCATATTAACAGTACAGTCGCGCCGCGGAGTGGATGACGTCTTTCACGCACGCGAGACTGAGCACACCTACACGGGGCCCATTATTGTACTCATTGATGGGGGCAGTGCCAGCGCCTCTGAAATTTTAGCAGGTGCCTTACGTGATAATAAGCGCGCGCTTTTGGTTGGCGAAAAATCATTCGGCAAAGGCTCCGTTCAATCGGTCATCGGATTTCATGGAGGAGACGGACTTAAGCTAACCAGCGCTCGATATCTTCTGCCCAGCGGCGAAGCGATCAACGGCACGGGCGTGTCTCCCGACATCACAGCAGAGATGGCTGCCGACGATTCGATTCTATTAATCCTCCAAAAGCACCACCTCCGTCAAATGTCGGAGGATGTATTCGCCAGAACTTTTGGGTTTGCCCCGGTCGAAGACTCACAGCTAAAAGTCGCCACCGAAATCCTTGAAGCGAAGCTTTTGGCGGATACGGATACATTATGATTTTAGCGATAGAAAGTTCCTGCGACGAATCTGCACTTGCGCTCTTTGATCCGAATAAGGGGATCGTAGGAGAGTGGGTGCATAGTCAAATCGACTTGCATAAAGAGTACGGAGGGGTCGTGCCCGATCTCGCCAGTCGCGAACATCTCAAAAATTTCTTTCCTCTCCTCGAAGCGTCGCAGGTGCTCGACGAAAAGGATCGGATTACACAAATTGCCGTAACCCATGGCCCCGGTCTGGCTGGTTGTTTGGCGCTCGGCATTGCCTTTGCCAAAAGTCTCGCACTTGCCTGGAACTTACCGCTCTGCGGGGTCAACCACTTGCGGGGTCACGCCTACTCACCCTTCATCAAACTGCATGAGAAAGATCCCGGGGGCTTTACGTCCGCCTTTCGTGAAATGCTGCCTCACCTCGGACTGATTGTATCGGGTGGCAATACAATACTCTTTGAAATCACGACCGAGGCTCAACTCAATGTTCTCGCCGAGACCGTGGATGATGCGGCAGGCGAAGCCTTGGACAAAGGAGCTAAGCTCTTGGGCTTGCCATACCCCGGCGGTCCTCATGTCGAAAAACTCGCATCAAGTGGAAACGCCAAGGCATTTGATTTCCCCAAAGCCATCGCACCTCGCAATGAGCGGCGCTTTAGTTTCTCGGGCCTCAAAACAAGCCTGCGCTATCGTATTGAAAAAATGAGCGACGCGGAACTCGAAGCCTCCTTGACTGACATCTGCGCATCCTATCAAAGTGCGGTGATTGATCAGTTATTTGGAAAGACGAAGCACATTCTCGAAGCGGAGCACTACAAGAGTCTCGGTCTCTCGGGGGGTGTCTCGAATAACAAGGCCCTGCGCGCAGCAATGCAGCGTTTAGCCAAGCGTTACCGCATGCCCTGCCTGATTGCTGAACCTAATCACACTGGCGACAACGCCGCGATGATTGCCTTTGCCGCCCACGCTGACCCCACAGGAGTCGTCCGCCAAACAGCCGATCAATCTGTCAGTATCGAGCCCGCTTTGCGCTTGAGGTAATTTGCTCGATGCTCACTTGCCGCATTCGGTTTTGTTCAGCGGTAAAAGTGTCAATTAATTACGAGTATATTTCGGATCTGTGAGCGTTTTCAAAAAGGCGACCAATGCGCTCTTATCTTCGTCTGATAGGGGAATGCCGCGGGATGGGTGCTTCGCGAGGTTCGGGTCTAATGTATCGCGCTGCACCATGCCGGAACTGTAATGCTCGATGACGTCCTCCAGTGTTTCAAAACGGCCGTCGTGCATATAAGGGGCCGTGAGTTCGACATTGCGTAGCGACGGTGTTGAAAACTTAAAGGCGTCGCTGGCTTGCTCGGTCACTTCGGCCCTGCCTCGATCATAATTAAGTTCGGGAAGTCCATTGTCGTGGAAACGATGGTCCGTGAAAAGCGTGCCGCCATGGCAGTGAAAACAATCGGCGCCGTATTGTCGGGAGCGTGGCTCATACTCCGTCATGAAGAGCTCGAGGCCACGCTGTTCTTGTTCGCTTAGGGTGGCTTTGCCTTGGATAGCTTGATCGAACTTTGATTCGTAACTGGTTTGGACGAGGAGAAAACTTTCGATGGCGAGACCGATGTTTTCAGGAGTAATCTCAGCTGATGCAAAGGCACTTGAAAACAGTATTGGATAGGCAGAGTCGGCTTTGAGTTTCGCGATTACATGGGGGAGAGTTTCGCCCATTTCGGTGGGGTCTTCAATCGGTACGAGAGCTTGTTCGCGTAGAGAGGCAGCTCGTCCGTCCCAGAAGAATTTGTCTTTCCATGCGAGATTGAAGAGAGGCATCGAATGGCGGCGACTGAGTTGCTGATCGATGCCGATGCTGCGTGTGTTGTTGTCGGAGAGCGCATGGGGTTCCTTGTGGCAGGATGCGCAGGAGAGAGAGTTGTCGGCGGAGAGCATGGGATCGTGAAAGAGTTTTTCTCCGAGTTCGACGCGTTCTGCGACCAATGGGTTGTCCAGTGGCAAATCCGGCATGGGAAAGCGCGTGCTCATTTTGAACGGATAAGGCGAGACGCTTGCAGGCAAATCAATCGGTTGGATTTTAATTGATGTCTGGTTGGGTTGATAACTGACGATCCGCTTGAGCTGAAATGCGGTGGGTAGGTTGGCCTTAAGCTTGGTGGCAATGGAATCGCCTTCGCGTGAATGACTGGAGGCGCCGTCGTTAATAAACGAAAGCGGCTTGGGTGAATTCAAAAGAGCTGCGATATCGAAATCAATTTCCAGAGCGCTCGCTGCTGCGATGTCTTCCGATAGCGCTAGAGTGATTAAAGTGCGCTGTGG
>Ga0316201_10001073_pt1 | contig 17679 bp, 16 predicted proteins | sample CS6wburrow_MG_FD_204516 | JGI IMG/M metagenome (GOLD analysis project Ga0316201, IMG submission 204516) | Coastal sediment microbial communities from Delaware Bay, Delaware, United States - CS-6 worm burrow | ecosystem: Environmental > Aquatic > Marine > Coastal > Sediment | place: USA... | reverse complement strand
CTGTTTTGCCTGTTTTGCCTGTTTGGCCGTTTCCGGGTTGTATGAGCGCGGGTCGATGGCCTGCACCTCAACCAGTCCGGTACCTTTGCCGAGAATATCCAGTCTGGCGGCGGCGGCATAGGACAGGTCAATAATGCGGTTGTCGTGAAAGGGTCCGCGGTCGTTGATTTTGACAACCACGCTGTTGCCGTTGCCCAGGTTGGTGACGCGTGCGTAGGTCGGTAATGGCAGTGTCTTGTGCGCCGCTGACATCTGGTACATGTCGTAGGGTTCGCCACTGGAAGTGCGGTGGCCGTGGAACTTGGTACCGTACCAGGAAGCGATGCCGCGATCATGGTAACCCTCGCTGCTGGCAAGTGTGTGATAGCGCTTGCCGAAAACTTCGTAAGAGACAGGGTTACCGTAACGGCTTTTGGGCTCTACACGGGGTATGGCGTCTTTGACATCGGCGACGTCAACGGCATGAGCAGGCGCGCTGTCCTGTGCTTGTGAGTAGCGGCTGTTGCTGCTTTTTTTGCTGTGTTGGCTGGTCGAACAGGCCATCAGCAGCGTGGTGGCACACAGCAGGGCCAAAGAGGTTTTTCCCGGTCTCATGCTGCTGATCTCCTAGGATCGGTCTTTCTGATAGGCTTCCTGTATCGCCTTGCTCAATTGATAGACCGCCATCGCGTACAGCGGACTTCTATTATAACGTGTAATGACGTAAAAGTTTTTCGTTGTGAGCCAGTATTCCGGACCATTGGTCTGTTCGAATTCCAATAGCGCCACCGCCTGATCGACGGGGAGGGGGGGATCCGTGGTAATCCCCGCTTTGGCGTAATCCCCCGCCGTTTTCTTGCCCGGTTTGATGTTTTCGGATACCTGGAATCCGGATGCCGGGGCATTGCCGCTTACCCTGCTGGCGACGGGTTTGCCGGCCTGCCAGCCGTGCCGTTGAAAATAGTTGGCAACACTGCCGATGATGTCGTCCATATTTCCCCACAGGTCGCGTTTGCCGTCTTCGCTGAAATCCACGGCATAGGCGCGGTAACTGGACGGAATGAACTGTCCGTAGCCCATTGCACCGGCGTAGGAGCCCTTGGCCTTGCGTACGTCGACGTCTTCTTCCCGTGCAAGAATCAGAAACTGCTCCAGCTCGGAACGAAAGAATTTACTGCGTGGCGGGTATTCGAAAGCCAGAGTGGAGAGAGCATCAATGACGCGATAGGAACCGGTATTGGCACCATAACGGGTTTCCACCCCAATGATGGCGACGATGACGGCAGCGTCCAAACCATAGGCCTGTTCCGCCCTTTTGAGGATGTCCTCGTTCTCCTTCCAGAAACTGACACCACCATCAATCCGCTTTGGCGTAAGAAAAATACTGCGGTATTCGTGCCATGGCTTGGTTTTTTCGGCCGGTCGGGAAATGGCTTCGAGGATGTCGTCGCGTTTCTTCGCCTGCTCAAACAGCGCTTCGAGTTCCTCGCGGTCGAACTGGTGGCGTTGTTCCATTTCTTCAATGAATGCCCGTGTGTCCGGGTTATCCTGAAAGTCGCCTGCGCAACCTGGACCGGCAGCCAGTGTCCCGAACAGACTGGCGAGCCATGCGCCCATGTATTTTTTTTCTAACATCTGACTTCCTTAAGTAGCTAGCAGCTTTCTGTGTGTATGTATGGACATGAGGATACCGAAACCGGCCATCAGGGTCACCATCGATGTGCCCCCATAACTGACCAGGGGAAGCGGCAGGCCCACCACTGGTAACAGTCCCGTCACCATACCGGTATTGACAATAAAATATATGAAAAACGTCATCGCCAGGCTGCCGCCAAGCAGACGTCCATAGGTGTCCTGCGCCTGCGCGGCGATGTACAGGCTGCGAACAATAATGAAGCTGTAAATCACCACTATCACGCCGATGCCGAACAGGCCAAATTCTTCACCCAGCACAGCAAAAATGAAATCGGTGGAACGTTCCGGCAGGAACTCCAGATGAGCTTGCGTGCCGTTCAGCCAGCCCTTGCCGAACAGACCGCCGGATCCGATAGCAATTTTCGACTGAATAATGTGGTAACCGGTACCCAACGGGTCCTGTTCCGGGTCGAGAAAGGTGATGACACGCTGGCGTTGATAGTCATGCATGAAATGCCAGAGCACCGGGGCGCCCGCTGTTGCCAGCAGACCCAGACCGCCTAACAGTTTCCACGACAGACCGGCCAGGAACAGGGCAAAAAAGCCCGCACTGGCAATCAGTAGTGAAGTGCCGAGATCGGGCTGAACGGCGATCAGCATGACCGGTGTCACAATCAGTACGCCGGCAATGAGCAGTCTCGGGTAGGTGGGTGGCAGCCGCTTGTCGGACAGGTACCAGGCTACCATCATGGGCACTGCGAGTTTCATCATTTCGGACGGCTGAAAACGAACAAACCCCAGGTCCAGCCAGCGCTGCGCACCCTTGCCGACATCGCCCGCTACCAGCACGGCGATCAACAGCGTCAGTCCGAGACCGTACAACCAGGGTGTCCAGCGTTGCAGCCACTGCGGCCGCAGTTGTGCAACGACGACCATGGCGCCAAAGGCGATTCCCAGCCTGATAATCTGGCGGACAACCAGTTCATTGTCGCCACCGGCCGAACTGTAGAGCACAAACAGCCCCAGTACCGAGATTGCCAGCAGGCCAAACAGCAAGGCCGCATCAAAGTGCAGGATATGCTGCCAGTCCCGCTGGCTGGCATCTTCGCGGCTGCTGTCGAGTAATGTGCTCATGATGGTTTTTCCAGCAGATACTGGTCAAGTATGATGCGCGCAATCGGTGCTGCGACCGCGCTGCCACTGCCACCGTGTTCAACCACCACAGCAACGGCAATACGTGGTTTGTCGATTGGCGCAAAAGCAATAAACAGCGAGTGGTCGTGCAGTTCTTTAGCCAGTTTGTCGGCTTCGTATTTTTCCTCTTGCTTGAGGCCGAAAACCTGGGCCGTCCCGGTTTTTCCGGCAAACTCGAATTTACTGCCTTCGCCGACTTTTCGCGCCGTACCACGTTTTCCATGCACGACTTCACGCATGGCGTCAATCACGCTGCTCCAATGATGCAGGTCTTCAACGGGGGTGTCCGCCAGCGGTTCAACCGGCACCGGCGTTAGTTCGATGTCGTCATACTGCTGGGTTGAGGCGACAATATGCGGCTTAAAATGTCGGCCGTATTCGGACAGGGTTGCTGTGGCACTGGCCAGCTGAATCGGTGTGGTCAGCACGAATCCCTGGCCGATGCCAGTGATCAGTGTTTCGCCCGGGAACCAGGGCAGGTTGCGGGCTGCACGTTTCCATTGCCGGGAGGGCATCAATCCCGGCAGTTCACCGGTGATATCGATGCCGGTACGTTCACCAAAGCCGAACAGCGCGAGAAATCCGTGCAGACGGTCGATCCCCATAGACAAGGCCAGATCATAAAAATACACATCGCAGGACTGGGCAATGGCAATGTTCAGGTCGACAGTGCCGTGTCCGCCGCGTTTCCAGTCCCGGTACTTGCGTGCCTTGCCTGGCAGTCGGTAAAAACCAGGGCAGTAGGTATCCGCGTGCTCACTGGTGATGCCCTGTTCCAGTCCGCCCAGGGCCACAAAGGGTTTCAGCGTTGAACCGGGAGGATACTGTCCGCGCAAGGCGCGGTTGAACAGGGGTTGTTTGGCGTCGTCGCGCAGTGCCCGGTAGGTTTCGGTATCGATGCCGTTGACGAACAGGTTGGGGTCGTAAGTCGGTTGGCTGACAAATGCCAGTATGTCACCGTTACTCGGGTCAATGGCGATGGCGGCACCGGCTTTTCCTTCGAAAGCCTGTTCCGCGACACTCTGCAGTTCTGCGTCCATGGTGAGATACAGGTTTTCACCGGGGACCGGCGGGGTTCGAACCAGGGTGCGCAATATGCGCCCTTCGGCGTTGGTTTCTACCTGCCGGTAACCGACAGTACCGTGGAGAACTTCCTCGTAGGTTTTTTCAATGCCCACTTTTCCAATATGTGTGGTGCCACTGTAGTCGGAGGCGTCAATCCGCTGCAGATCGCGTTCGTCAATGCGCCCGACATAACCGACGGCGTGTACCGCCAGCGGACCGTGCGGATAGTGCCGGGAAAGACCGGCTACAATATCCACACCAGGGAAACGATGGCGATTGATGGCAAAGCGCGCGACTTCGTCGTCACTGAGATGGAAGCGCAATGCCACCGGTTTGAACACCGGCGTACGCTGGCGCAGTTTTTCAAAGCGTTTGAGATCCACGTCCCGGATGTTGACCAGTTCTGACAGTTTACTCAGCGTGGTGTCGATGTCGCGAATCTGTTCCAGGGTGAGTTCCAGACGGTAGGATGGCAGGTTGTCTGCCAGGATTAAACCGTTTCGGTCAAAGATCAGACCGCGATTGGGCGGTAGTGGCAGGATTTTGATGCGGTTATCATCGGCCAGGGTAATGTAATGTTCGTGAGCCAGTACCTGCAAATACACCAATCGGCCAATGAGAACGGCAACCAGCGCTGCCGCAAATATCAGCGCCTGTACCGAACGCTGCATGAACAGGTGGCTCTCGAACAGATAATCCTTGATGGTGACCCGTACTGGCATGAATTACTGTACCGAGAAATTGACGCGCAGACCTGTCATCAGGCGGTAGACCAGAGGCCACAGTGCCGCACTGATCAGCGAGGGCAGCCAATAACTCAGCGGACGTGACGGACGGCCGATGACGCTGTCTACCCACAAGGTTAACAACTGGTGCAGAATCAGCAGAACCAATACCGTAAGTGCCTGCTGCCACATGGGGTAAATGCGAATGCGCTGATGCATGCGCACGCATACATAGGCGATCAGGCTGAGTGCCAGAGCGTGTTGTCCCAGCAGGGTTCCTGTCAGTACATCCAGAAGCAGCCCGGCGATAAAGCCGGAACCGACACTGACTCTGTAAGGTAAGGCCAGGCACCAGAAAATCAGTGTCAGGGTCACCCAGTCCGGGCGCAGGGTACGAAAACTGTCGGACATTGGCATGATGGTCAGCAACATCGCTACCGCGAAGGTCAGCAGAATGAGCGTGCCGCCGTGGTGCCGGGTCAGATTCATGTGTCGCTTTTGTCCGCTGTCGGGGCTGGCGGTGGGGGAGGGCCTTCAAGTTCCGGTGGCCAGACCACCAACACTTCGCGGCTACGATCCAGCAGTGCCCGTGGACGGGCTGTCACGTGTGAAAAGGCGCGCCCGGGATCCTGTTCCACATCGATCACCTCGGCAACCGGGTATCCGGGTGGGAAACGCCCGCCTAGCCCCGAGGTAACCAGCAGATCACCCACCCGAATGTCTGCGTTATCGGGAATATGCGGCAGTTCCAGGCGGTCAATGGTGCCGGTGCCCAGCGCAATGGTACGCAGGCCATTGCGGTTGACCTGTACCGGGATGGCATGGCTGGGGTCAGTGATCAGCATGGCAGTGGAGGTAAAGGGGCCGACATGGATAAGCTGCCCCATCATGCCGCGGCTGTCCAGCAGCGGCTGACCTTCAAAGAGGTGGTCGAGTGTGCCCTTGTTGAGTTCAATCTGATGGCGGTAGGGGTCCATGTCCACGGAAAGCAGTCCGGCAATCAGCATGGGACGTTTGCCGACCTGGAAGGATGAATCGAGCAATGCACGCAGGCGCCTGTTTTCGGCTTCCAGGGCTTCCAGTTTTTGCAGCTGGGTATTCAGGAGCAGCTGCTGGGTCCGAAGGCTGGCATTTTCTTCCTGCAGTTCACGCCGGGTGGATAACGATTCCCGGAACCATTCACCGGTCGAACCGGGCAGGTCAACGAGCCATTGAAGCGGATAGACCAGCACCGACAGCCCACCCCGTACGCTGTCGAGATGGTGTTCGCGGTGATCAATGGTCATCAGCCCGATAGAAAGCAGTACCAGACCTACCAATCGGGCGAACAGCGGTGGGCCGGCTGTAAAAATCTGCTTGATGGCGCTATCTCGTGAACGCTACTCGACGGCAAACACTTCGCCGCCCCGCTCGTCGAGCAATTCCAGCGCACGTCCCCCACCGCGCGCCACGCAGGTCAGCGGATCATCGGCAACCACCACCGGTAAACCGGTCTCTTCCATGATCAGGCGATCCAGGTCTCTGAGCAACGCGCCCCCGCCGGTGAGCACGATGCCGCGCTCGGCGACATCGGCGCCCAATTCAGGTGGTGTCTGCTCCAGGGCGGTCTTGACCGCACCCACGATGCCGGCCAGTGGTTCCTGCAGGGCTTCCAGAATTTCGTTACTGTTCAAGGTGAAGCTGCGTGGTACACCCTGAGCCAGGTTGCGACCTTTGACTTCGAGTTCTTTCATCTCTGCGCCCGGGTAAGCGGAGCCGATCTCCTGCTTGATGTGTTCAGAGGTGGACTCGCCGATCAAGGTGCCATAATTCCGGCGCACATAATTGACGATGGCTTCATCGAAGCGGTCCCCGCCGATGCGCACCGATGACGAATAGACGATGCCGTTCAGTGAAATCACTGCCACTTCAGAGGTGCCACCGCCGATATCAAGCACCATGGAGCCTCGCGCCTCGTCGACCGGCATGCCGGCACCGATAGCCGCCGCCATGGGTTCTTCAATCAGGTAAACTTCGCGCGCGCCCGCACCAGCCGCCGATTCTTTGATGGCGCGGCGTTCGACCTGGGTGGATCCGCAGGGTACGCAGATCAGCACGCGCGGACTGGGACGGAAAAAACGCGCTTCATGCACTTTATGGATAAAGTGCTGCAGCATTTTTTCGGTGACGGTGAAATCGGCGATGACGCCCTCTTTCAGGGGACGAATCGCGGTGATATTGCCGGGAGTGCGCCCGAGCATGGCCTTCGCCTCGGCACCTACGGCAGAGATGCTTTTAGGGCCGCCAGGGCCGCGATCCTGACGAATAGCGACCACCGAGGGTTCATCGAGCACGACACCCTGGTCACGCACATAGATCAGGGTGTTGGCGGTACCCAGATCAATGGATAAATCGTTGGAGAACATCCCCATCAGACTTCTGAACATGGAGGGTTGTATCCCTGGCATTATTTAAAGGCCTGTAATCTAACAACGAGGGGCATTTTGGGCAAGCAAATAAGCGGCCTATTGGCGGAATGAATTGGAGATTCATGCAACAGGCGGGTCAGTTGTGCTACCTTTCGCGTTTCCGGGAACCGGTAATAGAGATCAGCACTATGTCGTTGGATGCACAGGCCGTCAAAAAGATCGCTCACCTTGCGCGTCTGGGTGTGGAGGAAAGCGAGAACGAACGCTATGCGCTTAATTTGTCCGATATCCTGTCATTTGTCGAGCGGCTCAATGCTGTGGACACCCACGGTATCGAGCCCATGGCGCATCCGTTGGACGCAAGTCAGCGTCTGCGCGCCGATGAGGTGACAGAAACGGACCAGCACCTCCAGTTTCAGCAGGTTGCGCCCAAGGTCGAGGCCGGCTTGTATCTGGTGCCAAAAGTCATTGAGTAACGAAGCCGGATATGTCTATGTATCAGAAGACGATTGCTGAACTTGCTGCCGGCCTGCGCGCCGGCGAGTTTTCCAGTGAAGAACTGACCCAAAGCTGTCTCGATCGTATCGAAGAGCACGATGCGAAATTGAACTGTGTGGTGACGCTGACTGAGTCTGCGGCCCTGGAAGCTGCGAAGGCAGCTGACAAGCGATTACAAAAGGATGATGCCACTCTGTTGACGGGCATCCCTTACCTTCACAAGGATATATTCTGTACCCTGGGTGTGCGTACCAGTTGTGGATCACGCATGCTGGATAACTTCGAGGCGCCTTATGACGCCACTGTTACCGCTCAGCTGCAGGCTGCCGGTGCAGTCATGCTGGGCAAGACCAACATGGATGAGTTTGCCATGGGGTCGTCCAATGAGACCAGTTTCTACGGCCCGGTCAGAAATCCTTGGGACCTGGAACGTGTGCCGGGCGGTTCCTCGGGCGGCTCGGCCGCTGCGGTGGCTGCGCGGCTGGCACCATTGGCTACCGGCACAGATACCGGCGGCTCGATCCGTCAACCGGCTGCCTTGTGCGGCGTGACCGGCATCAAACCCACCTACGGCCGTGTGTCGCGTTTTGGCATGATTGCTTTTGCCTCGAGCCTGGATCAGGGGGGTCCTTTTGCGACCTCCGCCGAGGATGCTGCGCATCTGCTGGAAGCCATGTCAGGATTTGACCCGCGTGATTCCACCAGCATCGATCGGCCCGTCGATCACTACGCAGAGGGGCTGGGCCAGGATTTATCCGGTCTGAGTATCGGGCTGCCCAGAGAGTATTTTGGTGAAGGGCTGGACGCCCAGGTCGGTGCTGCGGTTGAAGCCGCTATTGATGAATACCGGAAACTGGGCGCCGAGGTGAAGGAAATCAGTCTGCCCAATACGTCGCTGGCAGTCCCCGCCTATTATGTCGTGGCGCCGGCGGAATGTTCCTCCAATCTGTCACGCATGGACGGTGTGCGTTTCGGTTACCGCTGCGACAATCCACGGGATCTTGAAGATCTGTACACGCGCTCGCGTGGTGAAGGCTTCGGTGCCGAGGTAAAGCGGCGCATTATGGTGGGCACCTATGCCTTGTCTGCGGGTTACTACGACGCCTATTACCTCAAGGCGCAGCAGGTACGGCGCATGATTCGTGACGATTTCGTCAAGGCATTCGAAGACGTCGATATCATTATGGGGCCGACCGCGCCCACTACCGCGTTTAAGCTGGGGGAAAAAGCCGACGACCCGGTGACCATGTACTTGTCGGATACCTATACTATCGCCGTGAATCTGGCAGGATTACCCGCAATGTCAGTGCCGGCCGGTATGGCGGATGGTCTGCCGGTCGGATTGCAATTGATTGGCAACTATTTTGAAGAAGGCCGCCTGCTGAATGCGGCGCACAGGTTTCAGCAGGTCACCGACTGGCATACGCGCATGCCGGCGGGATTTTACTAGTGAGCACGGACGTTAGCCGACACAAGCTTGCGGGTCCGTTGGCCGCATGGACGCGGCCGTCGAGCGTACAGGGAAGTATTCACAGCGTGTCCCGCAAGCTTGTGTCGGCTAACGTCCTCACGCCTTCGTAGTTCACGGTACTAAGCACACGAAGGTTGGTCCGGGAAAATTAGTCAACGGGCAGTGAAAAAGGCAGTTTAGGAGCGGTCTCCTGACCGCGATATCGCGCTGTAGGACCGTGCTGCGAGGCCCGATGATTCATTGCTGGTTCAACAATCAGCCGCCCGTGTATCCTTTTGTGGTTATCTGGGGCGTTAGAAAACTGTCACAGAGCGCTAACGGGCAAGAGAGAGTAACTTGAATATGGATTGGGAAGTCGTCATCGGCCTGGAGATACACGCCCAGCTGGCCACCAAAAGCAAGATTTTTTCAGGCGCCTCCACCGCCTACGGCGCTGCGCCAAACACCCAGGCCTGTGCCGTTGATCTCGGCCTGCCGGGGGTGCTGCCTGTGCTGAATGCCGGCGTGGTCAGTATGGCGGCGAAATTCGGCCTGGCGACACACTCAACGGTGGCGAAGCGTTCGGTGTTTGCGCGCAAGAACTATTTTTATCCCGATCTGCCCAAGGGATACCAGATCAGCCAGTTCGAGTTACCGATCGTGCACGACGGCTATATCGATATAGACCTCGAAAACGGTGAAAGCAGGCGCATCGGTATCACCCGTGCCCACCTGGAAGAGGATGCAGGAAAATCCCTGCACGAAGACTTCCACGGTGAGACCGGAATCGATTTGAACCGTGCCGGTACGCCATTGCTGGAAATTGTCTCTGAACCGGATATGCGTTCTGCCAGGGAAGCGGTTGCCTACATGAAGAAAATCCATGCCCTGGTGCGATATCTGGGTATCTGTGACGGCAATATGCAGGAAGGTTCGTTTCGTTGTGACGCCAATGTTTCGATACGCCCGAAAGGTCAGGAAGCATTTGGCACCCGTACAGAGATCAAAAACATTAACTCGTTCCGGTTTGTGGAACGGGCCATCAACCATGAAATCGAGCGTCAGATCGATGTCATCGAAGGTGGTGGTGAAGTGGTGCAGGAAACCCGTCTTTACGATGCGGACAGGGACGAAACCCGTTCCATGCGCAGCAAGGAAGAAGCCAACGATTATCGCTATTTCCCCGACCCGGATCTGTTGCCTCTGGAAATGGATCAGGTGTTTATCGAGACCGTGGAAAAAACGCTGCCCGAACTCCCGGATGCAAAACGCGACCGCTTCATGCAGGCGTACGGCCTGTCTCGCTACGATGCCAGCGCGTTGACAGCCAGTCGTGAACTGGCTGATTTCTTCGAGCGCACGGTCGAGGCCGCCGATGGTGAAAGCAAGCTTTCCGCCAACTGGGTGATGGGGGAGCTGTCGGGCCTGTTAAACAAGGAAGGCAGGGATATCAGCGCAAGCCCGGTCGGTCCCCAGCAGCTCGGTGGCATGTTGCAGCGCATCAAGGATGGCACCATCTCCGGTAAGATCGCCAAGCAGGTCTTCGAGGCCATGTGGGAGGGTGAAGGTGATGCAGATGACATTATTAATAAGAAAGGTCTGAAACAGATTACCGATACTGGTGCTATCGAAAAAATCGTTCGGGACGTACTGGGCGCCAACCCCAAACAGGTAGAGCAGTACAAGGGTGGTCAGGAAAAACTGCTGGGCTTCTTTGTCGGGCAGGTGATGAAAGCCACCCAGGGCAAGGCCAATCCCGGCGAGGTCAACAAAATTCTGAAGGACCTGCTCGGCTAGATTTCCAGCAGCACCTGTTCGGCTTTGCCGTCTTTGAGTCGGAAACCGCGCATTTCCAGAACACCCTTGGTGTTTAGAGAGACGATAACATAAAGCGCCTCAGGATAAGCTGCCTGATCCAGGTCGGTATCAGACGGTTCTGCCGGGCTGTGCGGGTGCGAATGATAAATACCGAACAGTTCTTCGTTCTGTTCGCGCATATTTCGCAGCGCGTCGATCTGGCTCCTCGGGTCCATGACAAAAAATCGTTGTGGCTGGTCAGAGGCATTGGGGATCGGGATGCAGCGTTGCGGTCGACCCTGTCTGGCGGTTATCAGGCCGCAGATTTCATCTTCCGGGGAGATCTGAGCCTGATGCAGAATATGGTTAACCAGATGTCTCGGCAGGATGATTCTTTCCATGGCCTAACTATAACCAGCTTTGGCTGCCACCTGTACCCTGCCTTCGATGCAAAGCAGAAGGGCATAATGCCGGATTTGCCGTGACCCTGGTGTGAACTTCGGGCTGGGTATTTATGCGGGAGCTGATGTATCCCGGTGACCGCATACCGGGCAAGCTGGATCCCTGTTCAGCTTCAGGCTGCGCCACTCGTGGTACAGTCCGTCAAAGATCAGCAGCCGGCCGCAGAGTGGTTCACCAAGATCGAGAAGAACCTTAATGGCTTCCAGCGCCTGAACGCTGCCTATTACGCCGACGATAGGCGCAAGAACGCCGTTATCGGTGCAGGTCTGATCGGGTTCTTCGGCTTCTTTGTACAGGCAGCGGTAGCAGGGGCTGTCCGCCCGTTGCGGGAGATAAACTGATACTTGTCCTTCCATGCGTATCGCTGCACCTGAAACCAGGGCGGTCCTGTTTGCAACACAGGCTTCATTGATCGCAAAACGGGTGGAGAAATTGTCACTGGCATCAATCACCAGATCGGCTTGTCTGACAAGCCCGTCAAGCTGTTCATCGCTGACGCGGGTGTGCAGCGGGGTGACGTGAATATCCGGATTAAGTTCGGCCAGTGTGTCCTGTGCAGAGTCTACTTTTGGGCGGCCGATATCCTTGCTATGGTGCAGAATCTGACGCTGCAGATTGGATAAGTCGACTTCATCGTCGTCGGCAATGGTGATATGGCCAATACCGGCGCTGGCCAGATAGATGGCGACCGGGGACCCCAGTCCGCCAGCACCTATAATTAAAACGTGTGCATCGAGCAGCCTCTGCTGACCTTCAAAGCCGACCTGCGGCAGCATGATCTGCCGACTGTAGCGCAGCAGTTGTTGATCGTCCACGGCGGTAAGGTCTAGAGGTATTTGCGCCAGTAGTCGGGTCGCTCATCCCGGCAGCCATGGCTTTTACAGCGATAACAGCGCATGAAAATTTCACGTGTGCTGTGGTCCTGGTCACGTGTAATGCCCAGGCTTTCGAGTTCGTTCTCTTCTGTGTAATAGTGCAACGCACGTTTCAGTTTGGACAGCAGGCTGTTGTCCAGATGGAAACCCAGCTCGAATAGCAACGCCTCTACGACACGCAGACAGATCCGGCTGAGGTCGTAACTGATATGGATGGTATTGCTGGAGCGGTCCGGGATAGACGCACTGACAATACCCTCCACATCGGCGAGTATCAGCACAGCACTTCGCGCCTGCTGCGGGTCCGGGTGCGGATTTCGAAAGCCGATTTCCCGGTGTTTGATGGGTTCCGGGTAGGGTCGATCCATGCGCCAAGCCTATACGAAAAATACAAGTGATGCGAGCTGCTTCTCAGGCAGGTTTCTGTGCGCAGCTGACCCGCTCCAGGCCGGCCAGGTCACGCGTCGTTGCAATATTTGTAAATGCCATATCATTTAAGAGCTTGCGGATGCTTTTGGCCTGATTTATACCATGTTCCAGAACAATCCAGCCACCCGGTACCAGAACTCTGGGTGCATCTTTAATCAGGCATCTCAGCTCATCGAGACCTTGCGGCCCCGCTGTGAGTGCACTTGCCGGTTCGAAACAGACATCACCCTGCTGAAGATGCGGGTCTTGATCGGCAATATACGGGGGGTTGGAGACAATGGCATCGAAGGACCGATCGGCCAGCGCTGTGCTCCAGTCAGCATTTATAATATACAGATTGTCGACATTATGGCGCCGGGCATTGTCTTGTGCCAGCTTCACACACTTCAGTGATTGATCGATGGCATACAATCGCCAGCGTCTGCGTTCATGTGCCAGTGCAATGGCAACGGCGCCGCTGCCGGTACCAAGGTCGGCCACCCGCAGGGTCTTGTTTTCCGTCAACAGGGCCAGCGTTCGTTCAACCAGCAGTTCGGTTTCAGGGCGTGGGATCAGGCTGTCCGCAGTGACGGCAAAATTCAGCGACCAGAATTCACGCTGTCCGGTGAGATAGGCGACCGGCTGACCTGCAGCACGTTGCCGAATCATGTCGCTGAATCGTGCTTCCTGCTCCTGGCTGAGTTCCGCTTCCGGCCAGGTATGCAGGTAAACGCGCGGCCTGTTCAGCACGTGCGCTAACAGGACCTCGGCATCCAGTCTGGCCTGATCGTGCATCTGCAGCTGATAAGTGGCCTGTTTCAGTGCCTGTGCAAGCGTAGTCACTGATACACATCACTGCTGTGAATTGAGTGCGGACAGGCGGTCTGCCTGATCTTCACGCTGTAACGGGTCTACGACATGGTGGAGGGCACCCTGCATGATCTCTTCGAGTTTGTAGAGCGTCAGGTTGATACGGTGATCCGTGACACGGCCTTGCGGGAAGTTGTAGGTGCGAATACGGTCTGAGCGGTCACCAGTGCCAACCAGGTTACGCCGTGCTTCTGTTTCTTCAACGCGGCGTTTTTCATCGTCAGCCGCCTGCATACGCGCTGCCAGCAGGGACATCGCGCGGGCACGGTTCTTGTGCTGGGAACGCTCGTCCTGGCATTCAACCACGATGCCGGTCGGTATATGAGTGATGCGTACCGCGGAATCCGTTTTATTGACGTGCTGACCGCCGGCGCCGGAGGCACGATAGGTATCCACCTTGAGGTCGGCAGTATTGATATCGATCGCTTCCTGTTCTTCGGCCTCCGGTAGTATCGCCACTGTCGCTGCCGAAGTATGAATACGGCCCTGTGATTCGGTGTCCGGAACACGCTGTACACGGTGTGCACCAGATTCAAACTTGAGTTTCGCATACACGTTCTGGCCGCTGACGCGCGCTATGATTTCCTTGAATCCACCGTGTTCGCCGTCACTCGCGCTGAGTATTTCGACTTGCCAGCGCTGTGACTCAGCAAACCGGGAATACATGCGGAACAGGTCGCCGGCAAAAATTGCCGCTTCATCACCGCCGGTACCCGCGCGAATCTCAAGGTATGCATTTTTGTTGTCGTTGGGATCCCTGGGCAGAAGGTGGGTTTGCAGTTCGAGTTCCAGTTCTTCCCTGCGCACTTGTGCGCCTGCCAGTTCTTCGCTGGCCATGGCGCGCAATTCCGGGTCAGGATCGTCAAGCATTTCCTGTGCGGACTGTTCGTCCTGCTGGGATTTCTGCAGAGCTTCAAAACAGTTCACCACCGGGTTGAGTTGCGAGTACTCAACCGAGAGATCGCGGAAGCGCTTGCTGTCAGCAATGACATCCGGATCAGCGAGCAGCGCGCTCACTTCCTGGGTGCGTTCCACGATAGATTCCAGTTTACGTTGCAGTGAAGGGTTCACGTCAGTCTTTCTGCAGGTTGAGAAGTTCGAGGGCCGCCTGCAGCAGCTCGGCATTTCCACATTCCCCGGCCTGCCGGATCTGCACGCTGGGTTCGTGAGTCAGTTTATTGGTCAGGGTGTTAGCGAGAAACTCCAGTACCCGCTGTGGATCCTTGCCGTTTGCCAGCATTTGCCGCGCTTTTTCCAGTACTTCATCACGTTTCCGCTCGGCCTGTCGCCGGTAGTTTCTGATCGTGGAAACAGCTCCCTGTGCGCGCAACCAGGCCATGAAGCGTTCGACCTGGACATCGATGATTTCTTCGGCCTGCAGCGCAGCCTGTTGTCGCGATTTCAGGTTTTCCTGGATGACTTCCTGCAAGTCATCCACGGTATACAGATAAATATCCTCGAACTCTGCAACTGCCGGATCGATGTCGCGCGGAACAGCGATATCGACCATAAAGACCGGCCGGTGTTTACGGTGCTTGAGTGCTGTTTTTACCATCGCCTTGTCGAGGATCGGCTCGCGGCTGGCCGTGGCGGATATTACGATGTCGGCTTCGGCCAGGTGGGCGGGAATTTCATCCAGAGAAATGCCGTAACCATTGAAATTCGTCGCCAGGCAGTGCGCGCGTTCCTGGGTTCGATTAGCGACAATCAGGCGTCCCAGCTTCTGATCGCTCAGGTGTCGGGCGGTCAGCTCGATAGTTTCACCGGCACCGATCAGCAGGGCGGTGTGCTCGTTGAAGCCACTGAATATCTGCCTTGCCAGGCTGACTGCCGCGAAAGCCACCGATACCGGGCTTTCGCCGATGGCGGTATCGGTGCGGATCTGTTTGGCGACTGAAAATGTGTGCTGGAACAAACGACCCAGAACGACGCTCAGTGTACCGGCATCGCCAGCAGCCTGATAGGCTTCCTTCATCTGACCAAGAATCTGCGGTTCACCGAGAATCATCGAATCCAGTCCGCCGGCAACGCGCAGCAAATGACGAACAGCATCGGTATCGGGAAAGCTGTACAGGTGGGGGTGTATCCGGGCCGGCTCCAGTCGGTGAAAACGCGCCAGCCAGTCTGTCAGAACCTCAATACGCTCATCCTGAAGCCCGCAATACAGCTCCGTGCGGTTGCAGGTCGATAGAATGGCCGCCTCGCTGACGGAGGGCAGTGCAGCCAGATCCCGCAGCGCATCGGCGATATGCTCACCACCGAAAGCGACCTGCTCCCGTAGTTCAACGGGAGCAGTACGATGATTAATACCAAGCGCAATCAGGGGCATAAAGACACATTTATCAATACAAACAGGAAATTTTGAGGTATGGTCGCGCTCAATACAAGCTAGGGCCGGTTACTGTAGCTTACGAAAACTTTGCCGTATAGTGACGTGATGAATAAAAGGTGGATCGAATACTGGACAAGATGATTGGTTTTAGACGTAAAAATGTAAGTTTCCGCACTTCTTTGCCCATTCTTTTGAGCCTGTTGCTGGCCGCGTGTGCCCGGCCAGTGGTCAAGGAGGAACCCGGGGAGACGGTCACCGCCCCCGCAGCGGTTGAGTCTGAGGCCGATTCCAAAGGGCGGTCGGTGCAGCCTGTGCCAGAACAGGAGCAGCTGACCCCTGCGTTGCTATACGGTATGTTACTCGGTGAAATTGCCGGGCAGCGTGGCCAGCTGGATGTTTCCGGAGCCAGTTATCTGGAGGCTGCGCGACAGAGCAATGACCCCCGTATCGCGGAGCGAGCCCTGAAGATTTCAGTGTTCGCCAAGAAACCGCAGCTGGCATTGCCGGCAGCGCGTCGCTGGGTAGAGCTTGCGCCCGACAACATCGAGGCCCGGCAGTCGCTGGCGGTACTGGCCCTGCGTACCGACAATCAGCAGGAAGCGCTGCAACAGTTTGAATATCTGTTGCAACAGAGCGAGCTTCAGGGCAGCGATCCCTACCAGTCATTGCTTGCACTGCTGGCGCGGGAGCCGGAACACGAGCGTGCCCTGAAAATAATGCAACAGATGGTTGCCTTGCGTCCGCAGGATCCGGAGGCGCATTTCGCCTATGCGCGTCTGGCAATGCACGCGAAGAACCAGCCGCTCGCGGAACGGGAAGTTGAGCGGTCCCTGCAGCTGCGCCCCGATTGGACGCAGGCGCTGATTCTGCAGGCCCAGATTCATCTTGAGCAGGGCCGGGGTGAGATTGCCCGCCAACAGCTTTATGCAGCGTTGCAGCGTAAGCCGAAAGACGCTGATCTGCGTCTGGCCTATGCGCGTCTGCTGGTGGATCTGGACGACTTCGATGCCGCACGTGCTGAGTACCACACGCTGTATAAACAACAGCCCGATAATGGCCAGGTCGTCTATTCTCTGGCGCTTCTGGCGCTTGAAGCCAACCAGTTGAAAGAGGCGGAGGATTTTTTCGAGAAACTGGTGGCGCTCGATTACCAGACGCAGCAGGCTTATTACTACCTCGGTGCCATTGCCGAAGAACAAGACAACAGATCACGCGCCTTGCAGTGGTACCAGAAGGTTGAACAGGGTGACCACTGGATCGAGGTGCAGATCCGCATTGCCCGGCTGGAAGTGCAGGGGGGGGATGTTGATGCTGCTCGTGAGCGATTGCGTAAACTGCGCCTTGCACACCCCGCTCAGGCGCAGCGGCTGTTTCTGGTGGAAGGGGATATTCTGACACAGCTCGCTCGTCACCAGGATGCGTACACTTTGTATAGCCAGTATCTGGAAACACAGCCGGATGATGCGGAAATTCTTTACGCCCGCGCGCTCAGTGCCGAAAAACTCGATCGGCTTGATGAGGCCGAGCGGGATTTTCGCAGGGTATTGCAGCAGGATCCTGATAACACACGGACCTTGAATGCCCTCGGGTATACGCTTGCTGATCGTACCAACCGCTATGACGAGGCTCTGGTCTATGTGCAGAAGGCGCTCAGCCAGACACCTGATGATCCGGCCGTTATCGATAGCATGGGTTGGGTGCTGTATCGTCTGGGGCGTCTGCAGGAAGCACGTGATTACCTGCAGAAAGCCTATGACATGACCGGAGACGGCGAAATTGGCGCACATCTTGGTGAGGTTATGTGGGCCATGGGGGACAAGGACGCCGCCCGCGCCGTGTGGGATAAGGCGCGTCGGGATGCGCCGGACAACCCGGTTCTGCAAGAGGCGCTAAGGCGCTTTTCACCCTGATTCACACTATCCTGTTTTTAATGAGGTCTGCGGCATTCACGCGCTGGGTCTTGCTGGCCGGTTTTTTTTTC
>Ga0316201_10001072_pt1 | contig 17682 bp, 35 predicted proteins | sample CS6wburrow_MG_FD_204516 | JGI IMG/M metagenome (GOLD analysis project Ga0316201, IMG submission 204516) | Coastal sediment microbial communities from Delaware Bay, Delaware, United States - CS-6 worm burrow | ecosystem: Environmental > Aquatic > Marine > Coastal > Sediment | place: USA... | reverse complement strand
TTCTGAAGCTTCTCCCAACCACCTTCATCGTATGCCCACTCCAAGAAATCTTGGAGAGCATAGTCGTACTCAGCACGGGTGTCCTTGTCTACCTCGAACACAGTGCGAAACACTGTCTTGTCAGGCAGCTCCTTGAGCACATCCTTCTTGCGTCTGCGGACCATATACTGACCAACCACTCGACGATGAAGCTCTTCAAGGTTGGTTGCACCATTGTATGTGGTGCCCCAACGATTAGCCTTGGGATCACAGTATCGCTTTCCAAACGTGGTGAACTTAGGCCACTTGCTGGGAGAGCAGATGTGTAGCTGGTGCCACAGCTCACGAGGTCGATTAAGAACCGGAGTCCCTGTAAGCAACACTCTCCTAGAGATTGTCTCTGCGATCTCTCGTGCTGCCTTTGAACGAGCTGACTTGGATTCCTTGATGTAGTGTGACTCATCAAACCCGATGGTCTGAAAGCCGTAGCTCATGAACAACTCTTGGTGTCGCTTGAGCAGATCGTAGTTAGCAACCACAACATCAGGCTTGTACTCTGTGATGGTTGAGATGTCGTGCTTTTCACGACTCTTGTTCCCATCAAGACCGATGATAGAATACGTGTTGCCTTCAACGACAATACACTTGGTATCTCCATCAATCCAGATCATGATTTGTCGTGCCCAATTGAGTTTGACCGCAGCAGGGCAGACAACTAGACCAGGAAGACGTTCCTTGTCTCGTGCCATGTAAGCACAGAGCTGGATTGTTTTTCCCAATCCCATGTCATCACCGACGATAGCACCACCCTCATCACCGATCTTCATTTCTAAGAATCGAACACCGGCTGACTGGAATGGGTAGAGCGTACCACCTGGGATGTGGATCTCATCTTCCTCAGTGACCGTGGTTGCAGTAGCAAGTTCAGACTGCTTGACTACTTGCTTGGTGAGTTCAACTAAGCTCTTGTCGAGCATGGCATCAGGATAATACTCCATCACAACGTCGAGCGCTGCCTCGATGAAGTCTTCCTTCACCCACCACACACCCTTTACTTTGTCCCATCCTTTTTCCCATCCGAAGACAGCAGCCTTCAAGCTCTCAACAAATGGCTTGCTGTAGCCCGGAGTCTTGATCTCGATTCCGATGTCAGTCTTCTTGACGATTGCAGTGCTCACCTTCTTTGGCATGACCACCTCGACATCAGACTGAGTAGAAAGCTCCTTCACTCTGTCATCAATCTTTGCCTTGGGAAACCATCGCTGACAAAGTTCAAGCACAGCTCGTGCAGACTGTGGCCACAATGGAAAGTGATTCTTCTTGTTTGCTCCATCCCACTTTCTGCCGGGCACATCCTTCACCTTTTGAATGAAGGGGGACCAGAACCTACGTGCGATGCGTCCATTCTTCATGGTGATTCTTTCACCGAAGTCTGGTACATTTTCGATCTCAATGTAGGCTGCCTCAAGAGAAGCACCTTCATAGCCGTAGATGCCAAGCGCACCACCTGTCATGTAGGCTAGCGATGGGTAGCCGAGAGCAATCAGAGCATCGAGTGCTGCCTTTGCCTCATCCTCACCCAATCCCCATGCCAGCTTGCGAAGAATCTGATTGGAGACTTCTGTTCGATCAACATCGAGGTCGATCTCGAACCCAGCTCTCTTGACTGCATCGTTGAACTTCTCTTTGTTCTCAGGGACACCGAGAATGTCAGCGAGTTCGATTGCCGAACCATAGTGGCCCCTGCAAATCGGACCCATGAAAGCCTCGATACTATCGCTATTAGATAGTGGCCTACCACAAGCGACGCATCTTCCAGTCCATCGAGTTTCAAGTTGAACGAGCTTGTCTCCATTTTCCATTGTTATCTCCGCTCCCATTAGGCCACCTTCACAATCATCATGTCTTGCTCGCCACCATCCTCAAGCTCAAGCTTCTCAGTGACGAGCTTTGCCTTAGAGTAGACAGTGGGAGTCTTAGGAAGACCGGCGACCACTTCGTTCTTGATCTTCTTGACCAGAGTATCGAGAGTGCCCATTTCCATGCCGATCATCTCTTCGATTTCATCCTGACCGAGAGCGATGGAGATCTTCACTGCTTCCTCAACAGCAGTCAGGATATTATCCTGTTGAATGCCGCTCTTGTGAAGCGCAATCGCCAGAGCCTTGAGCCAGGGGATTGAACAGGTGGAGTCCTTGTCACCGTGGGTGACAGTCATCTTCCCGAAGATACGAATGATGAGGTCGATGTCGTGCTCACCACTAGGCAGTGAGCCCTTGAACTTCTTGACTTGACTCTCGGGAACGATCTTGGAAACGGCGAACTTCTCAAGATGACTCAGCATTTTATCCTCCGATTTTTACTGACGTTTGGATTGTGGAAATCATTATATCCATTATGACGATATTCTATAGGTTGTCAACCGTTATTTTAACGGTATCGTAACGCTAAGAATATTCTATAAAATAAATGCGACAGATTATGTCGCATTTATTCTACTTAGCTGCCATTACCTATCTCCACTACAATGAAACGATCAAGAGTATAGACATCATGCCACACTGAATTGCAGTTAAGACAGCTAACTTCCTGCCAACATTCATTGGCATTTGGTTCGCCAACAGTCAAAGGACCACCTTCGATATCGCCACTATTACAATTAGGACATCGAACGCCCTTCTTAGCAACGTACTCTTCGTTTGTCATCATGATTGCTCCTCTTCTACGCTTCCCTTGCTAATGATCTCACGAACAGCGTGAGCATCCTTCACTACCTGTTCGTGTTCTTTCTTCAACCAATGGAGTCGAGACTCTACTTGTTTGATTTCACTACCGAGATTTTCTGCACGATCAGCTAGATAGGTAATTTGTGCAGCCTCTTCATATGTATACTTCACTTGCTTTCCTCCATGCTCTCGATTGCAGCAGCCAACCAATGAGCACCATACTCATTGAAGAGATTCCTAAAGGAACGAGGAAGGTGGCCACGCCCAGGCATTGCTCTATCCTTGAAGTGCTCTGTCTTACTTAGGATCAGCTGAACAGAAACAGGGTCTACCTTTTTGCCGCCTTGATACTTCCAGTCTTCAATGTCAATGAGATGGTCGTACTCATCAGAGATGACAGACCTAAGCTCATCATTCAACTCCTTCAGCCTGGCATCATAGTTGATCTTTGCCTTGGCCTTCTTGTATGCCTCATCAGAGTAGCATCCTCCGACGTGCTCTGCCTCACGCATACAATCCTTAGCTCTCTCGATGAGCTTACGCTTAGCAGCAATCTTTACGATGCACGCGCGAATGTACTTGTCGAGATCGCCATATCGAGAAGTGAGGAATCCAAGAATCTCCTCACCAGACATGTGATCTTTCTTGTACTTCGTTTCATGAACAAACTGAAGATAGCCATCCCAGCTATCTTGCATCTTACCCCAACAAACGGAGTTACAACGCACTCCATCTGGAAGCTCACCGAAGTAGTTTTCCAGAAAGTTGATAGCCTTGTATTCATGGCTTTCATTTGGTGATGTGATGAAAGCTGTCACAGTACCGATGTTGCGACCTCTTTTCAGTTTGTTCTCGACTGTGATTTTGATCTTCATGTTTGCTCCTTACTTGGCCCACTCAGGCCAAGGGTTATCGCCACATCGAACAGACACACCGAACTTGTAGCCATCGAAATAATCAGGAACCGTGTTCTCCCTGTCATCTTCCATTCTGGCAGAGTTAAACCCTGCCATGAACCCCATCATGTAGGGAATAGGATCATCAGATGGAATCTTATGGAGATTGAATTGTCCAGCATTGACCTTGGTTGTCATGCTCTTCATCTTCTCCATCATCTCATCAGAATAACCGTGCATCTTGCCCATGATCTTTGCATCGGTATTATCCTCAGAGATACCACGGAGCATTCCTGTTCTGAGATCGCCTTGCATATACTCTCTTGCTGTTGAGCCGAGAGCATTGACCGGACGATTCATGATCTCTTCGTGTCTGTCTAGATCGTTGTCAAGCTCATAGGAAAACTTCCTTGCTTCCTTGAATTGCTTGCGCCAGTTGTTTCCATTCCATGCTTCGATTGGAGCACGAAGCCCATACGAATGAAGCATCTCAGCAATCATTTCAGGGTCGGTAGTATCCATTCCTTCCCAACCACATGACTTGCGTGCTGATTCAATTTCTTTTTCAGTCATCATATCGAGATCGATTTCCGATAGCTCGACAGCATAGCGATAACCGAAGTCATCACCACTCCACTCTGGTAGATCCAACATCTCGATCATGTGGTATCTGTGATGCGCTACCTTTCGCAGCCACTTACCTCCTGGCGTGTCGAGATAGATGTTCTTGAACTTACCCATGTTGTCTCCTAAATCTTTGTGAGATTTCCAACCCACTCAATTGTGGGAAATGGATAACAATTCCATTGCACATAAACAAACTCTGAACCGCTGAAAGGATCTGGTGTCTCTTTATCCATGACACGTCCTGATATCCTCCGACCAATCCCAAGTTAATGTCCGTGTACCTTACTATTGTTCCTGCGCTCATTTTAGATCTCCTCAATGTCCATCGTTTCAAGAATACAACTACGCAAAGAATTGGCTACGCAGAATGTTTCTGAATCCATTCCAACTCCTTCATCAAGGCGACGAAGGAGAATGAGCATATCCTTTGGAGAAACATCACATGTTAGACGATAACCGTCATCACTAAAATCAGATTCAGTAAACGCTTCAAGATGAGCGTCAATACCTTGATTGATTACATGAATCATTGCGTCTCTGTCTTCTCCGACTAGAGACATTGGATAATTTCCATAATCTTCAAAAACTTCTTTGATTCTTTCTGTTGGAGTCATCCCAGAGCTATAGCTTTCCATTTATTCCTCCTTCTTGAAACGTTGAAGCCATCTCTCGCGTGGACTCATTCCATCACGATTCATGTAGTTATCTTCAGTCTTTGCTTCGACTGATTGATTGCCAAGTTTTGTACGTGAGATAGTTTCTTCGTTTAAATCTACCTCAATTACATAAAAATCAGATGGCGTCCAGTAAGTTGGTCCAATGCATATTTCTGCCCAATTGTTGCATCTTGTAGCTTTAATATCATTGAAAGCGCCACACCAACGACAGACTTTGACTTTCTTGTATCTCATTAGTTTACCTCGGGATTAGAAGATGCATCATCTTCTTTCTTTTACCAATGATTAGAAAGCTCTCAACCATAGGCAGAAAGCGATCTCCGAATGAAAGCTTTTCCCATGTACTTCCATTCCATTTCTTGACTGCGCCACCATTGATTAGGCGACGCGCATCGTTCTTTGAAGTAGCTACTTTGAATCTGACTAGCTCACTCCATAGATCGATTCTGTTTTCAGTTGGTATTATCCATCCTCTCCTTGGAAAAGTATGAGGACACACTTCCTCCAAGCAAGAGAGTTCATCTTCCATTGTGTCACAAGGACACTTCATCGGGCATATCCCATTGATCACTGTCCTTCCTCAATCTCAGAAATGAGATCACGGGTGCCGTATGGGCTGATGTACTTCACGTTGTCATTCTTGGTGACAAAGCCAACCCAACCATCGCACCACAGATTGTCTGACTCTTCAGCAAACTTCATCGGAGCACCAAGGCTCCAATCGTCACTGCGAAGGAAGATCACATCTGGTGTGATCCCATACTGTGCCTTGGCAATCTCAGGAGTCGTCCCATAGATAGGAGACTCTACACAGACACGAGTGAGAGAAGAATCCTTGAGAAACATAGCACGAAGCTCACGCTTCTTGCGATTGATCTCTCGCTGCTTCTTCTTCTCAGCATTGGCGAGGCGCTTGTTCTCCTTCTTCACTTCCGCTTCAAGCACATGGTTGTCAGCCCATGCGATAATATAAATATAACCACCGCTGGCATTGGTGTCACCGAGAACAGTCACACCATTCTTTTCATAGAGAGTGTGAGTCCGAGAGACAGTACCACCAATCTGGTACTTCTTCGCTAGCTTCTCAACCTCCTTGAAGGCACGGTCGAGTGGATTCTTCTTTTGTCCACCCTTCCTGAGAAGACGCAAGAGTGCTTGTCGGTTACTCTCTGTGCCGTAGCATGACTGTCGATCCCAAACGAAATCGACATAGACACGACGCTCTTCCTTGAAGTCAAGCGTCCGTCGCCCCTTGATTCTGCGATACACTTTATGGGTTTCGTATTTGTCGTGAAGGATTGCTCGACAGCCCCAAGCAGTTTCGATGTTCTTGGGGAGCGCGCACCACAAACCGAACTCTTTACTTCCCATGTTGTCAGTCATTGATTACTCCTTCATGGCATTGATAAAGTCAGTGACCTTATGAAGCCTTCTGATTTCGTCAGCAGCATTATCAGCCAATATTTCACACACATCGTATAGACTGAAATGCTGCCATTCTTTTTCAAAATCTTCGATGATGTCATTAGAGTCAACAGATGTGACTACCGTACCATCGACGATTATTGAGACTGTGATCTTTTTCATACCCAATTCCCCTGGCAGTATTCAACTGCTTCATCGATCTCTTCGAATCCTGGGAGATCGATTGTGTCGAAACGATCTACCGATGAACAATGCATGTAGGTGACTGGCTCATTGGCGTAGTTGTCACCTTCCGTGATTTGTTCATACATGTCTTCTCTCTGTTCCTCCGTCAACTCACCATGCCAATCGGGTTGAGTATGAACGAAGTGCATTTCGTAGGAAGGCGTCAGCTCGCAGCAGTGTGTGTGGCTTTCGCTATCAAAGACATACACACCGAATAGAGCCTTGATTCCGTAGTCCTTACGAAACTTCTCATTCCAGTGTTGAGTCTCGTTGATCTTGACTGCTTTGAAACGACACATTACTTCCTCCGGTTCTCAAACTGCCAAGTCTCAACCTTGTAGTACCTTGGGATACCAACAAGAGACATTCCAGGTTCACTCTGTCGCTTCCTAACCTCGGCATTGGTTAGCCGACAACGGTATCCAGCGAAGCGATCAAGCTCATAGGCTGCGAATACAACCTTTTTACCGATGCGATGAGGCGTAGGAACCCAAGTGTAGACACCGTTTGTCTCTTGCTTTGCCATTGTTTACCTCTTGCTGATGTTCCAGGCAGTTACCATTCGCTTCTTCCCTTTGGAATCGCGAATCAGGTATGTGTCATCGGTCTTTGCGATGATTGTACCTAGTAGGTTTCTCAACCTCTTTGTTCTGAATCTCACACGATCTCCTACTGAGAAGACTCGCATTCGTCATCCTCCTTTGGAGGCAACCTCACACGCCTCCATTTGCTGTTGAAGTCTTGATCAGCCATCTTGAAGAAGCGTGTCTTCCATTTGGCGCGTGAGGTAGAGAGCACGTTGACACGCAACCCGATGTACGGGCGGATCATTTCCTCGGTCAAATCGTACTCGATCATGCTCTCGTTACCGTCGTCATCTGTCACCTTGGCTCGCATGAGAGGACCATTCAATCTCTGGTAGAGCCAGAGACGGAATGACCACTCTTCGATGTTCTTCTCGGTGATCTCTCCAAGGTCTACGACCATTGAGTAGAACACAAGAGTCTGAAGGACTGGCTCATATTCTTGCTCGCCAGTTTCCGCATTGGTGCGGTAGCAAACTTCCTTGTAATTCTCAATCTTGTCGTAGTAGGCATTGAGAGACATGTTCCCTCCATTAGAGTTTGTGTGTATGTCCTTCTCTACCAAGGACCATTCTCATTTCAGATCCTTCTTCTTCGTCATCGACGTGAACGTGTATCTCATTTTGCTCATCTCGCCAAATGTCAATGAGAAAACCGTCGATACGAATTCTAATTTCATCGCTTTCTGGTGCGATGTTTTGGATTTCAATAACACCGATTCTATTTGTCATAGTTCTCTCCTATGTGAGATACTTCTTACCGCACTCACATCGTTTCGGCTCATAGCCGTCATCGCAAATCGGGATAGGCACACCGCAGTATGAGCACACCTCGTATACCTCTTCGAGATAACGACGCGCCTCATCCTCGGAATCACAGAGACTCCAATCGGTGCAGTCGAGATAGCCTGGTGCCGAGAGACGCGCACCATACTTCCTCGTCATTTCCATTTCACTGTTCTCGTCAACCTCACCCTCCAAGTAATCTCGGAGATCGGTTGCATTCTCTGCATCCAGGCAAACATCTAGCGGCACCACTTCAGTACCGTTAGAAGTCTCCACACAGTACCAGTCATCGAGAACGATCTGAGGCACCATGAAAGGCATTTGTTCCTCCTACCTATAGATCGGATGATCGAAAGCCTCTTCCAATGCTTTGTGCATTGATGGATCGATATGATCTTTCATTCCAGTTTCATCGAGAGTATTTCCGAAGAAGCCCCAACATGAATCGACATGCTCTCCGTCTTCTTCGATCTCAAATCCCCACACCATTCCAGTGAGGTACTGATCGTAAATCTTTACTTCCGATTCAAGTACCTTCCTCGCTCTATCTCTGGTTTTCTCAGAGATTCGCTGCTTCAAGAAACTGTCACGGATCATCTTGGGAGTGGCGTAGATAAAACCTACCTGTCCTGAGTCCCACGGACAAGAGAACGCAGATGTTCTCATTGTTATTCCACCGTGATCGTAGAGGTACAGTGGAAGAATGATTGTACCGACAGGCAAATCTTCCATGTACTCTTCTGGCGTACATCTTGGCTGCTCATCGCCAAGGATGTACTCACGATGCCAACAAACCATCGTACCGAAATTATCCCATTCGATACGTGGATTCATTGGATCAGAATCGTTGTAGATTTTGATCGTTTTCATCATGTTTTCTCCTACAGAAATTTAAGGATGGATGGATCTTCTGAAGCAAGGGCTTCGATTGCTTTACGCAAGCTCTTGCGTGCTTCCTCTTCGTATTCACCATCCATCTTGCGCCAGGCAATAGGGGTGTCGAACATTCTCATGTTGAGCAGGGCGTCTCTCATTTTTTCGTATGTCTCTTGTGAGATTTCCATCTTTTCCCTCCAAGCGATTGATCGCTTTATGGTGCCCACGATTACAATGAATCGTGAGCACTAAAAGAGATCATTAACGCATTGTTTCATTCCTCCATATGATGGTTTACTTTTGCAATTCTTCGTTCACCGTCAAATCATTTGCGCTTTGTGTTGATCTTCTGTGCGCTACTGTGGGAAGTCACCTCCTTTCCACCGTTGTTCGCATTACCACTCTCGGTAGGCTAGTGGTGTATCAGAGGAGAAACTTCAGGCGCTTTAGAAAATCCTCCTTCCCTTGTTCGAGAGTCATACCATAATGACCCTCACCGAAACCTCCACATTCATGGTTCCAGTACCATGTAATGTATTCTGTGTTTGGTTCATCCGATAAAGGATCATCTCGTTTGAAGAGAACCACAGAGAGGATTGGATTGCGAATGCATCGGCAACTCGTTACATGAGTTGCGTCAATGTTCTTTGTCGGTATCAGACGATCACTTGTTGACATTAGTAATCCTCCGGTTCGATTGGCTCATCCACATCGCTCTGATCGTAGCCCGACAGAATTTCGGGACGATAGCGTGAGAGCTTTTCGTCTTTGCATTCGGGACAGACGCGGCATAGCGGTATGCCTTGAGCATCCTTGGCCCACCACGATTCCTCACGTTTGCATTTGTGCATTACCATCTCCTTGGTTTGAGATGTGACATGTCTGGTCGAGCTTCTTCGTCATCCCAATCATCCAGATTGATGAAGGGCATTTCCTCCATCTCATCGTCTGGTTCGATGCTCCACATTTGGAGTTCTTCTGCATCCGTCTCTGCGAAGTCCATTTGATCCTTGGTGTAGTTCTCGAAGTATTCCTCATCTGTGTCGCCAGGACGCAGAGTTAGGAATCCTAAGAGACACCTTAGAGCATCGTCGCTGTCGATTGCAGTCATTGGGCTTGGAGAGAAATCCTCTCCCTCAAAGAGTAGGCGCTGTTGTCCGTTATAGAATTCCTTGAATTCATAACGGAGGTAGCATCGTCCGAATGCTCCACCATCCCGCTTGTGGGTATCCCACGTTTGGAGAGTGAAGTAGTGCCCTTCAGTAGTGTAGGGCTCAATTTTCACATGGCGCAGTTCATAGTATGGATTGATCACCACTTTTGTCATTGGTTCTCCTATGCATCGTAGAAAGCCAGCACGGCTGCGTTGATCATCTCATGGTAGAGCTTGATGCCTCTTTCGCGTAGGAGATCGTCTACCTTTTGCCATAGCTCGATGTAGTACACCTCATAGGCTGGTGTCGGTAGTCCCATCTCTGTGTAGACCACCACACGACTACGCGGTGCCCACTCTCCGAGATCATCCTTGGAGAGTTTTGTTGACTCCTTGATGATCTCTCTTGCTCGTTGAGGATTCCCCAATGCGATACTGTCATGCATCACATCGAAGATTGCCTTGCGAACAGAAGCCAGATAGTTTGGCATCATCCCTCCGGGTAGATACAGAAAGCCTCTGCGATCTGTTCTGCCTGATCGTGATTCAGGTATTCAACCGCACCATCAAACCAATCCTGGTAGTGGTACGTTCCACCTGTCCAGCATCGGTGATCAGGATCCCACTCAAGTTTGAAGAAGTCTGCCGGTCCCCCCGTGGAGATATCAATCCGGTAGACATCGATCTTGCCGATACACAGTGGCATTTCACTCATGCGCTCTTGGTGAAACTCTCGGATGTATTCAAGGATCGCATCTTCGTCTTCATCCCAGACGAATTCAGAGAACTCCTCGAACAGTTGGGCTTGTGCCTCAACCTTTTCCTTGGTGTGTTTGTTCTCCTCACAGAATCGATCCATTGCGTCGTCATAGTCCAATGAACACTCATCCATTAGACCATTGAGACCACCCGATTCATAGTTGCTGAAGTACAGCAACACATTCTCGATTGAATCGAAGTCCGGTAGGATGTCTTCGAGACGACCTTCGAGCTTGTCTTTGACAAGCTCCGCACAAGTCTTCTCATTGCGCTCGTTTGCTGCGCTCATTTGTCCTCCATTCGGGATTCAAAATCCCGCATGAGCAGACCGATATGATTGTCGATCTTACGCATTAAGCATTCCTGTGCTACGTTGTAGTCATCAGGCAAAGAGCTGATGAAAGCACACCAATCTAGATCGAGATCTTTTAGGAGCTTTTTAAACTCCCCATTGGTGAGCGCCATTTATCCTCCGTCCTAGTAGCTGTTGTGCAGTCCTTCGCTACTCGGGTTGTGAGCATTCCAGAGACGATCCTTGAAATCCTCGAATGACACTTTGTTGAGGATTTTTCCGTCAAACCAGAAGAACAGATCATCACCTCCATTCATTTCGAGGTGTTTGATATATCCTTCGATATGTTCGCGATCCATTCGAGGATCGAGAAACAGCGTACCTAGCTCGCGCAGCACCCATCCGAAAATGGGTGGTGCATCATCACCATAGAGCCGATTGTGATCATGCACTAGCAGATCATCCTTGTGGCTCACCGGTCGCATGTACCGGATTGCCATTGTCTTCATCTGATCAAATGCGCTCATCATCTTCCTCCTGTCCGCATGTGCAATCCTCTGAAAAGGATTCACATTCTCCGCACGTTTCCTCCAAACAATTTACGCAGATTGCTCTGTCGTAATTGTATGGATGTGGAAACGAATGACCTTCGTCATACATATCATCGTAATCGAGTGTTGAGCAAATCGGCTCACTGCACCTATCACAATGATCCAGGCAGAATTCACACACCTTGTTCTCGCCAAAGATGTGCGCTGGCTCTTTCTTTGGTATCCCCCGCCAGAAGGGATGCGAATTGTACCATTGGTTACATTTCGCTCCGATTGGCGTATCGTACTGAAGAAAATCCTCATGTTTTTCTGGTAGGGACGGGTCGCCAATCACTTGGACGCCACACCCGTCGCACGTCCAGAAAACCTTGGGTTCTGGCTTCTCCCATTTGGGGGCTTTGCCGTTCTGACGATCCTCCCACGCATTGATACGCAGCATAGGATCATCATCTCCGTTCTCGACATCTTCGATTGTCTGTGGCTCGAAATTGCCCACACCTTGACAGCATGGACATCCCGATCCTGCCTTGAAAAGCTTTGCCTCCCAAGGCTCCATGTCTCCGTGATTCACGCCATAGGCGTCCCACGGCTCGCCACAGACCACGCATTTGATGTCCATTACTACCTCCTGATAGCCTTGAGCAATTCCTCAGTAGGAATCATGCTTCCGAACCTATCAGCCAGCTTTTTGATGTAGGCTGGCCAATCAACGGAGAGGCTTTCGCTTCCGTCGTATTCATCAATCTGGTAGGGGATTTTGTCTGGCCACTCAATAATCATGAGTGCAGAATATGCCCCGTTGGCCTTGTCACCCATTTCCTCTACCGCACGCACCAATTCAGGATCGTGGCGCGGTTTTTCATCTTCAAATCGGTAGTCGCACTCATCGATCTTGTATCGCTCCTGCGCTTCCTTGGAAAGCCCGAAGCCACCGAAGCACCGATTGATCACGACCTTCATTTGTTACCTCTCGTAGCGCTCCCTCATCTTGGCGATTGCCTCCAAGGGAACCCCGTGGGTGTTGCGCTCGAACAGCTCTTTGTCGGTGAGACCACCGTCGTAGAGATCGTTGATCTCCACAGCGTACCCCATGGCTTGCGCCATGTAGAGATAGACGCTGTACTCCCATCGCTGCGTGTTGGTGTTATCCACCACGATCACGGGAATGTCATCCATCATGGCTTCCATGACTTTGCACATGTTCTCATTGTGCGCCTGTCCGATCAGCCACGGACGGAAATTGTACTTTCCGTCCTCCATGAAGAAGTCGTCGGTCGAGAAGACCGGAGACTGTCCGTAGGTGTGTCTGACCAGAGTGGACTTCCCGCTACCGGGCAGACCCCGCATGATCACCAGAACACCGCTCATTGTTACCTCCTGCGGCAGAACCAAATCTGCCACTCGGGACCAAACGCCATTCGGTACTCACCGACCATGATCCGTGCGTCCTGCGGGCCGTCCGCAGTGTCGATTTCCTCTGGTTCATGGTCACGGTATTGTCCGATTATGATGAACATGGTCCCTCCTTATGCATATGTTTTGCATAATTCCGACTTTTTCCTGGCTACCCGTAGGGTAGCAAGCCCGAAAATATGCATACGTTATGCAAAGCCTATTTTCCTTGAAACATTTGGAGGGGAACACCAAGCGTTACTTGGTATCCCCCGCTAAGCATTTCAAGCATTGCGATTACTGATTCAACCCCCAAAGGAAGTCAATCAGCTCTTGGATTGCTTCCACAGGAATCCATCCCCCGACGAATGATCCGTTGCGCTTCATTTCGCCGGTTTCGTTGAAGTCCTCATCGTGGACCGGCCTATTTCTCGGCTCCCACAGATGCCCCAAAGGACACCCTGGAATATCCTCGGGATGAGCCCAATCGTTGTTATGGAATTTGATCCACTCCTCATCCGTGGAGAAGATCGCGACCTCCATTGAGGTGTACTCGGTCGCTCTCAGCGTCGCACGGGGCTCGCAGTAGTGACTGTCACTGCCTTGAATGGAAAGCTTCCACTTCCCAAACTCCAACTCCTTAAAGAACCCTGGTCTGTAAGGCAGACTAGGCTTTCTTTCCAGATCGTACTGGAACGGCATAGGCATTACTACCTCCGTTGTTGAGAAACCTCAGATGGGGGTTCAAGGATTTCCATAGGGCTTTCCCTATAGTGTTACACTAGGATTGTTTTCCTAGCTACCTTGAACCCCCATCTAAGGATTCTAGGGGACTCTACCGGTATAGAAGTCCAGCACGGTAGGCAGCGATTTCCACACGTCTACGCCAGCGGCGCAGACCAGGGTAATACCCAGCCTGCTTTCCGCAGTATTGACGTGCCCAGTAGACCAACCTCTCGGATGGCCCTGCGCCATGCGGACTTGTGGCAGGGCTTGAATCGAGCCCTACACTCCGAAGCGCTTCAGCAGCAACCTCGTCTGAGATTGCCCCAAAACAGAAATGCCTCATCCTGTCCTCCGCAGATAGCCGTAACATGCAGTCGCGACTACCAGGGCAACGATACTAGGAATGGTAATCATGGGTTCTCCCTCAAGTGAATTGAAGGTAGGTATATACCCGTTTCCAACGGCAACCCCGTCAGAGAGGAAACCCCGTCCATACTTCCGTGTATTTGGGGTGGTATATACCTGCCACCGATACCCTTGAAAGCTCACTTCCGAATCCGGCGCTTTTTCTTCGCCATTTTTCGGTTGTGCTTTTCGAGTCGAGACATTGCATCCTGGCCAAGCCGCTTCAGATCTTCGTTACGCATTGCCTCTCCTCATTGAGACTGTTCCGTCCCACAGTTGAGACTGCCATTTTTCCACGACTCTGGTAGTTGTGGAATCCAAGGGTTCGCACCCCGCAGAGATAAGCTCACGATTAACCTGCTCGACATAGCAGAGCACTTGACCCTGCTTTACCAGATTCCCTACCAGACGGTAGAGAACCTTCGCGATTAGGTTTCTCATAGCTCACCTCCACTAGAAACTTGGCAGTATGCATAATGAGTTTCCCCGTTATGCATACTGCCAAGGCGCTAGCACCTTGGGTTAGGGGTTGTTTGGATATGCGGTAATTAACGCATAGCTCACCTCCGCTCTGTATACCGGAGGATATGCATAACCCCTCCTGAGTTATGCATATCCCTCGGAACACATCCGAGGTTAGATTCTCAATCGTATGGGGTTTGGATGTTGTTGAGGCTAGCGAGAAATTCCGTCACGTCATAGATGATCTTTTTGAGAGCCTCGTCTGAATCGATCAGACCCTCATTGTACTTGGCGATCACATTGATGACCTTTTGGAACAATGCGTAGTACATACCACACCTCCCCGGTTGACTACCGGAACAAGCGCACACTTCGGGCGTTGTGCGCTTGGTTCAGTTTTCAACTTGTCGGGAGTCTAGTCGCGGCCCCGGATGATGGTCACCGGGCGACCCTTGCGCGCACGCTTCTCCGCCGCATTGCGCTTAGCCATGGCTTCATGAATCTTCTGAACCTTTGGCTTGCGTGCTTCTCGGATGCGCGCACGCTGGGCGTTAGTCATGCGCTTGCGTTTGGGCGCTTGCTTACCACCCTTGTACTTGTCGAGCTTGTAGCACTCACCGATCACGCGCAGACCATACGGAGTATCAACCCCGTATGGAGTGATCCCAAGGGTGAATGTCCGCTCACCCTTTCGCATCACCCACAAGCTGAGCTTGTGGTTTGCGATCCCTTCGCACACCTTGTCCGCGATGACCGATTTGTTGATCACTGCGGATCCCATGTACCTCAAAGCAGACGCCGGGTTAGCGATCTGTTGAAAATACATGGGCGCGTGGTTACTGATTCGGCAAACCTGTTGCTTGCTTCTCAGGTGTTCCATCGCTCACCTCCTTTGGAAACTCCCATTATGCATAAACCACGCCTGTTGCTTATGCATAATGGGAGTTTGGGGATTGCCTGACATGACGTGCAGACAATCCCCAAGGAAGGTACTGAGACACACACCCCTCGCACTAGGGACCAAAGGCGTCCCTAGTGCTCAGGGAATGTGAGAGAGGAAAATTGGTACACCCGTTCCATAGAGGGGGCCTGTATTGATTAGGGATCGGGGGCGCTTTGCCCATACGAATCTCGATCCCTCACCCTCTGTACTTGGGTGTCCCCCTAGCATGATTTGGCCGACGCAGGGGCGACGCCGCACCTAGGCACTTAATACACGGGATACTTCCCATTACAGGAAGACTACGCCTATCGCGGATTATCTACAGATGTCTCCTGTAGACAGAGCCAACGACGTGCCGCACGCAACCCGGTGTCGCCACCGGACGCACCCTGCGATAACCTACCGACAGGTAGGGTTCAGGTAACGTAGCCGCTGCCATTTAGCGTATAGGGATGGCTCCCCGCTGGTTTCCCAGCCTATGTCGGATTGGGTTATCGCGCCCAAATCCGGCGACCCGCGCGAGGGAGAATCCCTCGAAAGCCTCCCACCTATCGGTGGGTTCCGCGAATCACGGTCCCCCTCCATTGCAGACGACGTGCCAACATGGAAAACCTTTATTTTTCAAGGGTTTAGAATACCGACTAGAATAGTGGGATTTAAACCCCCAAATCTCTAAACCCTTGAAAAATAAGGGAAAGGTCAAAATATGTGGGGTTCGTCACATTTTCCTCTCGAAGAGCTAACCGACTAGAATCGCTTAGCTTTGCAGCGAAAGGTAGGGTGATGTGGGACAAACACCTACCTTTCAAAACGTGACAGCCACGCCACAACACAAGCGCTCGACAGACCCTATCTCGGCGCTAACCCCGGATAAAATAAGGGTTTTCAGCTCAAAACACAAAATTCGGACATTTGAGACATACAGCACAAGCTCGATCTTCTAACCCCGGACAGAATAAGGGTTTTCAGCTCAAACGCAGATCATGACACACAATGTCTCTCGTCGAGAACAGGCTCTAAGGTCCCGAAAAATAAAGGGAATCCGAGCACCAAGCGCAAGCTCGACCGTGAAAACCTTTATTTTTCAAGGGTTTAGCGCCGGACGCGACACCAAACGACGCATAGGCGTCCTAACCTCTCGGAATGATTGAGCTTTCCCGCGCGCACGCGAATATATATAGTGTCAACAAAAGCTAATGATTTCAAAGGCTTAGATGTATGGTCACAGAGGCGAAGAGACATGTAGTGTCACGTATGGTCGTTCCTATAGATAACATAGTGTCAAAAAACATGAATGAAAACAAAGGCTTAGATGTATGGTCAAGAGATGAAAATACATATAGTGTCACGTATGGTCATACACCCATGTATACTAGGTAGTCACAGAAAAAGATCAATGATTTCAATGGCTTAGAAGAAGTGACCGGATGTTAGCTACGGTAACGAGGGGGGTAGACCAGGAGCCAACACAAAACAATCCCAATTTTTTCCCTATAAAAAATCTACTATATTTCCCTAGAAAAAATCACAAAAAAATTCCCCATATTTTTCTTATAAGTTTTATCAATTATATCCACGAGTTTCACAGGTTTTGTTGTAACAATGGAGACTTTGTTATGCATAATCCATGGTTTTTATGCATAACGATTTCATACGGTGGCTAATGTTTTACTCCTTGAATATTAGCGATATTGCGGATATTAGCGGGTGCCCACGGGCGACCACGAAAACCTCGAGAATCACAGTCCTTTGTTTTCCACAAACCGAATCCCCGAAAAAATTTCGGCCCAATTTTTCGTGGAGACTATATTATCTACACTATCTTATCCTGTGAATGCGAGACGACAGAAAAAAGAGCAGACATATATGTAGGGCTTTGGAGTATATATAGGGTGAAGGTTTGGAAAGCTGAAATTTATGGAGGATTGGATGACTGGAAGAAAGCTGACTGACGTTATCTCTGCAATGTTGGTTCATGTTCCAGATGGTGAGTTTCGTGTTGCCCTGGTGGACATGAAGAGTTCGGTGGAATTTGCACCACCGGAGTCTGAGCAGATGTGGTGGAACGAAGTTCTTCGGCTGATGCTCGAGTATGCAGCACCATCGGACCCTGATGATATCGAACAACTTCTGGCCATGGAAGATTGGAAGAAGAAAGTGTTGATGGAGTTCAACCCAGAGATGAAGAAGTTGTTTAAG
>Ga0316201_10001071_pt1 | contig 17682 bp, 18 predicted proteins | sample CS6wburrow_MG_FD_204516 | JGI IMG/M metagenome (GOLD analysis project Ga0316201, IMG submission 204516) | Coastal sediment microbial communities from Delaware Bay, Delaware, United States - CS-6 worm burrow | ecosystem: Environmental > Aquatic > Marine > Coastal > Sediment | place: USA... | reverse complement strand
ATAGCAGCATGTAGGTATTGCGCAGGACCTTGTTGCCACTTGCGGTGGCGGTCTGGCCGCCGTAGGTTGCCGCGATTGCTGAATTTTTCATGTCATACCTCTTTGTATCGTTTAACCAGCGCCCCTATGCGGGCGCTGAAGATTCGGCAGCATCAATGCGTGAACGCTGCATTCTGGACCGCTGGCGATCCAGCTTCCGCACCAGGGAACGGCCGGCGCGTTCCAGGCTGCGGTTGATGGCAACATGCAGATTTAGCTGGGTATCCTCGATGAGGACGTCATTCGTGCCAGCCAGCACGATCTGCAATCGGCAATGCTTATCCTTGCCGCCTCGGGGCCCGTTAACATCAGACAACCACATCGATACTCTCTGGATATGGTCTTCGAACCGGGTCAACGCAAAGCGGATACGCCGCTCACTGTAATAACGTAATGGTTCGCTCAAGGTAAACGGTCGAGTCTGGATATCTATTTGCATCGTCGCTCCTTCATCAATCAACATATGCCGAAAACAGCGTCATGATATGGACGATTGATTGTTAGCAAAAGTCGAATATAATTTGGCCACCATTCGTTTTTATCGAAGTTAAAATCATGATCAATTACAAGCACCTGCATTATTTCTGGATTGTTGCGCGCGAGGGCGGCATTGCCAGAGCCAGTGAGCGCCTGCACCTGACCCCGCAAACCATTAGCGGTCAGCTCAGCCTGCTCGAGGACCAGCTGGGAACCAAGCTGTTCAACCGGGTGGGGCGCAACCTGGAAATCTCCGAGACCGGGCGTCTGGCGCTGAGCTACGCCGACGAAATCTTTTCCCTGGGCGGCGAGCTCGAGGAAGTCATTCACCAACTGCCGAGAGACCGGCGGCAACTGTTTCGCGTTGGCGTGGTCGATTCGCTACCCAAATCGATCGCGCATCGAATTTTGCAGCCGGCACTGATGATGCCGGAACCGGTGCGGATGGTTTGTCGCGAAGCCAGCCTGGATGATCTACTCGCGGAACTGACCCTGCATAGGCTCGACCTGGTGCTGGCTGACCGCCCGATACCCACGACGGTAAGCACGCGCGGATACAGTCATAAACTGGGCGTGTGCGCGGTCAGTTTTCTGGCCACGGCCGAACTGGCGCAACAACTGGACAGCGATTTCCCGCAATGCCTCGATGGCGCGCCGATACTGTTGCCCGGCGCCAGCACCCAGTTACGCTCGGTGATCGACCAATGGTTTGACAAGCGCAGGATCCACCCGCAGGTCGTTGCGGAATTCGATGACAGCGCGCTGATGAAAGCCTTCGGCAAACAGGGTGCGGGGATTTTTATCGCGCCGGCCGCGATCGAGAAAGAGGTAATGCTGCAATACGGTGTCGAATCGATCGGGCAGGTCGACGAGATAAAAGAAGAGTTCTATGCAATCTCGATCGAACGCCGGGTGTTGCATCCGGTGGTTGCCGGCATTATGGATACTGCTCGCGAAAAGTTGTTCGTCTAAGCGGAATCTCGGCACTCCTCCTGACGCTTGACAGGCTGTCAGGACGATATCAGCATCGGCCGATAAAGCGCGCTTGAAGACCTCGCAGCAATCAGACTCAGGGCAACGAGCCACAGCCAGGTGGTGTCGAGATTGATGCTAGTCGTAGGTTCCACCTGCGGCAGCTGCAGGTAACAGACCAGCCCTGCAGACAGCGTCGGTTGCAGGTAAACACTACCTATCCCCGCCGTCTAAAACTGGCAAGGGGTTGCGTAAGGCAAATAGCTTCTCCCCGACTGGCGTCAGGGGCCGTCAGGAAGACATCAATGTCGGCAGGTAAAGTGCTATCGAGGGATAAGCAGTGATCAATACGATCGCGATCGCAATCATGAAAAAGAATGGCAGCGCGGCCCTGGCAACATAGATAATATTCTTACCGGTTAACGACTGAATAACGAAAAGATTGAACCCTACCGGCGGCGTGATTTGCGACATCTCGACCACCAGCACCAGGAATATTCCAAACCAGATAATATCGATGCCGGCCTGGGTTACCATCGGCAAAACCACCGAAGTCGTTAGTACAATGACCGAGATGCCGTCGAGAAAACAGCCCAGTACGATAAAAAACAGGGTCAGGCAAATAATTAACTGGATTGGAGACAGGCCTAGCGACGCTATCCATTCAGCCAGCGCGTTCGGAATGCCGATAAAGCCCATGGCCAGGGTCAGAAAATGAGCACCCACGAGGATCAGCCCCAGCATGCAGGAATTTTTTACGGCGCCGGTAACGCTACTGATAAAACTGTCTTTCGAAAAGCTGCCCAGAATTTTAGACAACAGCAGGGCACCGGCCACACCAAAAGCCGCTGCCTCGGTAGGCGTCGCGACTCCCTGGTAGATCGAGCCCAGTACGCTACCGATCAATAAAACGATCGGAAGGAGCTTCCTGAGCGCCAGTATTTTCTCTTTAAACGAGTAACTGATGTTGTCGACCGCGCCCGCGGCACTGCCCTTGAATATCGACCAGACGACGGTATAACCCATGAATAGCAGGATTAGCACCAGGCCCGGAAGTGCGCCGGCGAGAAACAGCCGTGCAATCGAGACTTCCGCCGCTACCCCGTAAATGATCAGTATGATCGACGGCGGGATTAACAGTCCGAGGGTACCTGAACCCGCCAGGGTTCCGATCGCCATGGAGTCGTCATAGCCGCGCTTGGATAATTCTGGCAGCGTCATGCGCCCAATGGTTGCTGCGGTCGCCGCGGACGAACCCGAGACCGCTGCGAAAATTCCGCAACTCAATATGTTGACGTGCAGTAGCTTGCCCGGCAGCCTGGAAAGACCGGGCGACAAACCTTCGAACAAATCCTGGGAAAGGCGCGTCCGAAACAGGATTTCACCCATCCAGATAAACAAAGGCAGCGCGGTCAGCGACCAACCGGTGGTCGCGCTCCAGGACGAAGTGCCTAGCAACAATCCAATACTGCTATTGTCGATCAGATTGAGACCAATGATAGCGAGCCCGGTCAGCGTCAGCGATACCCAGATGCCGCTGGTTAACATCAACAGCATGCAGACGACGAGGATACCTCCGATCAGGGTCATATCCATGGGTTACTCCACGCTGCTCATTTCATCTTCGTTCAGAACATACTGGGGTGTTTCGCCTAGCAGCATGACCCTGAGACTGTCGAGCATTGCGATGAACAGGAACAGCGAGCCGACAGCCATCGGCGTCTGCACCATCCATAACGGTACCACCAGATAGGTATCCGTGACGTCCCCGAAATCATAGGATTCATAGACCGTGAAAAAGCTGTAGTAAGCCAGGTAACCACTAATGAACAAACCGCAGCCGAGGTTGAAATACTCCTGGTAACGCCTTTTCTTGGCAGAGAGTCGGGTTAGCAGCATGGTCACGCGAATGTGTCCGCCTTCCTGGAAGGTGTATGCCAGGCCAAAAAATATAGTGGCCGACAACAGCCAGCCAGCGAAATCCTCGGAAGAGGGTATTACAGTGCCCACGAACCTTGCGCCGATCTGCGCCAGGATCAGCAGCGTCATGATTACCAGCGAAATCCCGGATAAAAAGGCGGAACTCAGGTAGAAATATTTTCTGATCGAATTCATCGCATATTTTCCTGGGCCGGTATGACTTTTCGCCTACAGGGAACTGGTGGTCGGTTTGTACGGCCCGCCGCACCGGGGCTCGACCGGTTCAAAGTTATCGAGACTGATTAAGGCCACCATCGAAAGCGCCGATATATCAACAGACTTTCGCGCATTACATAGCCCGGTAGCTATCGATAACGCTTTTACCGCTGTCGCCGGCTTCGACCAGCCACTCATCAACCATCGTGGCCCCGATCGCGCGCAGCTCCGCATCCAGTTTCTCGGATGGCGCCGATACCTGCATGCCGTTTTCCCTGAGCATATCGGTGTGCTCGACTGCCAGTTTGCGACCCAGCGCCCAGCCTTTTTTCTCCGCATTTGCGGCCGCCGTCATGATCACCGCCTTGACGTCATCGTCTAGACGATCGAAGATTTTCTTGTTCACGAACATCATGTTTTTGGGGATCCAGGCATTGATGGTGGTGAAATGGCTGATGTAGTCCCAGCTCTGGCTGTTAACCCCGGTGCTCGGGGAAGTGACCATCGCGTCGATCGCATTGGTAGTGAAAGCCTGGGCGACATCGCTAAAGGGAATATTAACCGGAGTGGTCCCCATCAAATCAGCCAGGCGCGATGTCGTGGGACTGTAAGCGCGCATCTTTAAGCCACTCAGATCGGCGAGACTGGTAACCGGTTTATTAGAATACAAATCCTGTGCCGGCCAGGGTGACGTATAAAGCAGCAACAGGCCGTCTTTGACCAGCTGCTTGCTGAGTTCAGCCCTGGAAGCTTTGTAAAGCTTCTCGGCGCTGTCGAAATCTGTCGCCAGAAACGGGATATTATCGAGTTTGAAGATCGGATCGATGTTGCCCAGTCGTCCAATAAACACCTCTCCGATCTGGACCTGCCGTGATTTTACCGCGCGGTGGATTTCCGGGTGCTTGATCAATGCGCCCCCCGAGTGGACCTTGATGGTTAGCTTGCCACCGGAATTCGCGTTTACTTCTTCGGCGAAACTCCTGGCAACCTGGGTCTGATGGGTGCCATCGCCATAGGGTGTTGGGAGGTCCCATTTGTCTGCCGCGGCGATCGAGCTAACAAGACTTAGCAGGGCACCAGTGAGTAGTGTGATTTTATTCATCGATTTGTCTCTACTTTAGTTATGGTTATGGAGTTTCTTATTTCAGCCTTACGGCCCAATGGTCCTGAAAAGGTAAGGCTGTAGCGTCCGAACGATCCAATTTAGCACTGGTCATCGCAAAGATCAAAATACACCCTTCGAGTGCAAACGCGGTTCAGGAGATGAGGTAAGCGAACACGTAGACGAACAGCAGGATCGCGATCCACAGCGCGGTGGTGCCGATCTGCCAGGTGCGTGCGAACACCCCTCGCTGGTTCTGCTCTGGCGACGCCCCCAGGTGCCTGCGATTAAACGCGCCGAGTCGCGCGAGCAGCGTCGCGACCGCAGCCTCGGCGGTGGCACCCGCCCATGCCAGGGTATCGGTCACAAACCTGACTATACGGTTCAGGGCAACGCGCCACAGCCAGTCGGTATCGAGACTGATGGTGAGGGTGCGTTTCATCAGCGGCAGTAACAGGAAGAAAGCCAGCCCCGAAAACAGCAGCAGCTGCAGGTAAAACACCACCTTCCCCGGCTTGTAAGCCTGGTAAGTGGTTTCGTAGGGCAGAAAACGGTAAAAGTACTCCGGAAAAATACCCATCAGGATGCACAGCGCGGAGAAAATCACCATTGCCGCCGCCATATTCCAGGGCGCATCCTTGGGCCGCAAGCCCGAATCCTTCTGGAAAAATACGAACCATGGGAACTTGATCCCGGCGTGCAGGAACACGCCCGCCGAAGCCGCGGCAAGCAGAAAATAGACCACCACCAGACCCTCGTCTACCGCTGCCTGCGAAATCAGCGTTTTGGTGGTAAACCCGGAGGTGAGCGGAAAGCTCGAGATCGACAACGCGCCGATGATACCGCAGATCGTGGTCAACGGCATGGTACGGAACAGGCCGCCAAGGTCGGTGCATTTCGACTTGCCGGTGCGGTAAACCACCACGCCCGCGCTCATGAACAACAACGCCTTGTAGATGATGTGCGCGAAGGCGTGCGCCGCGGCGCCGTTGAGCGCCATCTGGGTGCCGATGCCGATGGCGCACACCATGAAGCCAACCTGGTTGACGATCGAGTAGGCCAGAATTCGGCGCGCGTCGTTCTCGAGCAGCGCATAAATGATGCCGTACATGATCATGTAGATGCCGATCCAGATCAGCACGGTTTCGCCCGGGAACAACAGTATCAACGCCAGTACCGCGGTCTTGGTGGTGAAAGCGGACAGGAAAACCGAGCCGGTAGGGCTCGATGCCGGGTAGGCGTCGGCGAGCCAGGCCGAAACCGGCGGCGCGGCGGCATTGATCAGGATGCCGATCAGGACCATCCAGGTGTCGAAATTGGTCGCCAGCATCGGCTGGATATCGATCGAGCCGGTATGGACCACGACCCCCTCGATACCGACCTTGAGAATAATGCCGCCGAACAGGTGCATGACGGCGTAGCGCATGCCCGCGGCCCTGGCTTCGGGCGTGCCGCCGCACCAGACGATGACCGTTGAAAACAGCGCCATCAGCTCCCAGAAAATGAACAGGGTAATCAGGTCGCCGGCGAAGCTGACGCCGACCGCGCCCGCCGCGTAAGCATAGCCCGCCGCGAGTTCGTACCAGCGCGCCTGGCGGAAAGCATAGAGGCCGCCGATAAACGCCATCAATGCGAATATGGTCGCGAACAGCCGCCTGAGCGCGCTGCCTTCCACCGGTTCGATCTGGTAGTCGAGAAAGCTCACCGTGGTAACCACGCCGTCGGGCACCTGCCACACCGCCCACAACGTGGCCAACGGGGCAAGCAGCACCACGGCGGAGCGCGCATGGCCACGCAGCGGGCCGATCAGCAGCGCGGCCGCGACCAGGATCAGCGCCGGCGGCAGAAACTCAGTCATCGCCATCCTCCACCCGGTAGTAATCATCCTTTCGTTTCAGCAGAAAACCGAGAGCCTTGGCCACCAGCACCATCGCAAGGCACGACAGGAAGCCAAACCACGCGCCAAAAGCCGGCCAGCTGTCTATCACGAAATAGCCTTTGACCTTGATCACGAACTGCGCCAGCACGGTCAACGCCAGGATCGCCCAGAACAGTCGCCACAGCAGGCGAATGCTGTCGGGTCGCGCCAGCCAGGCGTCGTCGTCAGGTTTATCGCTCATGGCGTTGCTCCAAATATCTGGGACTCGAGCTCGAGCGCCGGCCCGTTAAACAGGAAGAAAGCCAGCGTCAGACCCGCCGTAATCGTCAGCGCGATAACCGCCGGCAGCGGCGCCTCGCCGTGCGCGACCGCATCGGACTCGCGCTCGCGCATGAACCAGACCGCGAAAATGATCGGTAAAAAGTAAGCCGCGTTCAAAACCGTACTGGCGACGATAGTCGCGAGCGCGACGTAGTTATCGGCCTGGAAGGCGCCGGCGAGAATGTACCACTTGGAGACGAAGCCACCGGTCGGCGGTACCCCGATCATGCTCAACGCGCCGATGGTGAAGGCAGCCATGGTCCAGGGCATGCGCCGCCCGATGCCGGCGAGCTGGGGAATCTCGGTTTTCTTGGAAGCGACGTATATCGCACCCGCCGCGAAAAACAGGGTTATCTTGCCGAAGGCGTGCGCGACCATGTGGATCGAGGCCCCGACCTCCGCCAGGGGTTTCAGGATCGCGGCCGCCATCACCACGTAGGACAGTTGCGCCACCGTCGAATAGGCCAGCATGCGTTTCAGGTTGGTCTGGCGCAGCGCGACAACGCTGGCGGCGATGATGGTGAATGCCGCGACGTACAGCAGCCAGCCGCTGCTCGGCGTGCTGAAGAGGAAATCGACGCCGAAGATATAGACGATGACCTTGGTCACGGTGAAGACGCCTGCCTTGACCACGGCGACCGCGTGCAGCAGCGCACTGACCGGCGTCGGCGCCACCATCGCCGCCGGCAACCAGCGATGCACCGGCATCACCGCGGCCTTGCCGATACCGAAAACGAACAGCGCCAGCAGCAGGCCTACCGCCGGCCCCTCGATATTACCCTCGAGAATTCCACCCAGGGTAAAGTCAACGTTTCCGGCGGCGAGATAAGTCCAGATTATCGCGGGCAGGAACAATCCGATCGACGTGGTCAGCAAAATGCCGAGATAAACCATGGCCGAGCGCACCGTCTTTTCGTCCCCCTTGTGAGACACCAGCGGGAAGGTAGACAGCGTGAGCGCCTCGTAAAACAGGAATAGCGTGAACAGGTTGGCGGCAAACGCGACGCCCATGGTGGCAGCCAGCGAGATTGCGAAAAACACGTAAAAACGGGTCTGATGCGACTCCTTGTTGCCGCGCATGTAACCGATCGAGTAAATCGAATTGACGATCCACAGGCTGGAGGCGAGCGCGGCAAACAGCATACCGAGCGGCTCGACCCGGAACGCGATCTCGATACCAGGCATAACTTCGAACAGGCTAACCGCGGGCCGCTCACCCGCCATGACCGCGGGCAGCAGGCTCCACACCACCCAGGCCAACGCGCCCGCGGTGGTCAGGGTTACGGTTTCGCGCAGGTTGGCGTTGATGCGCCCGGTCAGCGCGATTCCGATCGCACCGATCACGGGTAGTAACAGGGCGGCTAGAATAAGCTCGGCGGCGCTCACGGCATGTGCTCCAGCAGCAGCGCGGCGGCACTCCCCGATAATTCAATCGGCAGTGCGGGCGCCAGGCCGAAGTAAAAATTGGCCAGGGTTGCCACCCAGACCCCGATCAACAATACCGACGGCGCCTCGCGCGGCAGCGTGGTCGTGTCTTGCGGGGTGCCAAAGTAGGCGGCCTGTACCACGCGCCAGATATAAACCACCGCCATCAGCGAGCTGATAACGATCACGGCAACCAGCGCAATGCCAAGCGCGCCATGCGCGGCGGCCGCGCTTATCAGGTACCACTTGCTGACGAAACCCGCGGTGCCCGGTATCCCGATCAGGCTTAGCCCGGCTAAAACGAATGCCGTCATGGTCCACGGCATCTGGCGGCCGATTCCGGCAATACCATTCAGGTCGAGGCGCGCGACGCTCAGGCCGAGACAGGCGACGGTGAGGAACAGCGCACCCTTGGCCAACGCGTGATTGAACATGTGCAATATGCCCGCGCTCAGGCCGGCCAGGTTGACCAGGCTGGCGCCCAGAATAATGTAGCCGATCTGCGCCACCGAGGACCAGGCCAGCAAACGTTTCAGGTTGCTTTCGAACATCGCGACGGCCGATGCGATCAAAATCCCGAGCACCGCGAGCGGCATCAGGAAATACCCGAACTGCAGGTCGTGACCGGCGAGGTTGGGCTGGAACACGAAAAAGTTGAACCGCAGCAATACGTAAATCGCGACCTTGGTGGCGCAGGCGGCCAGGAAAACGGTCACCATGTGGGGTGCGAAAGTGTAGGCGTTCGGCAACCAGATGTGCAGCGGGAACACCGCGGCCTTCAATGCGAGTCCGATCGTGATGAAACCGGCTGCCACCAGTATCGGCTTGATATCGGCTACATCCTGAAGCCTGATTTCCATGTCGGCGAGGTTCAGAGTACCGGTCATCAGGTAGATCAGGCCGACGCCGATCAGGTAAAAAGTGGCCCCGATCGTCCCCATGATCAGGTACTTGAATACAGCCGTCAGCGCACGCCGGTCCGGCCCACCCGCGACCAACACGTAGCCCGCGAGCGACGAAATTTCCATGAACACGAAAATATTAAAAGCATCGGCCGTCACCAGGATGCCGGCAAGACCAGACAGTGCCAGTAGCCACGCCGCGTAGAAAAACGGCTGACGTTCGGTTTCGATCTCCGCATCGAGGCTTCTGTAGCCGACCAGCAGCGCCAGGCTGGAAGCCCCGGTAACGATCAGCAGCAACAGCGCGCTAAACGCATCAACCGCGAGCTCGATACCGTAGGGCGCGGCCCAGGATCCCATCAGATAAGTCTGCCGCTCGACCTCGAGCACGGTAAGGGTGAGCGCGATGGCAATGGCGAAGGCGAAGATGCTGACCGCCGTGGCCGCTGCCCAGGCGAGGCCGCGAGGCCGCAGCAGCATGACCATGCCCGCGCTTAACATCGGCACCACGACCTGCAGTGCTGGCAAATGTCCGGAGATACTGCTCACGGGTGGTCTATTTCGTGGATTTCGTGCTCTTCGATCGTGCCGTATTCTTCCTTGATGCGGATAACGATACCAAGCCCAAGCGCGGTCGTGGAAATACCGACCACGATCGCCGTCAAGATCAGAACCTGCGGTAGCGGGCTGGAATAAAGCCGGTCCTCGATCCCCGCCATGAAAATCGGCGCCATGGCACCCTCGACCTTGCCCATGGTGATGTAGAGCAGGAATACCGCGGCCTGGAACAAAGACAATCCAACCAGTTTCTTGACCAGGTTCGGCTTGGCAACGACCGCGTAGAATCCGATCATCAATAATCCTGCAAACACCCAGTAATGATAAAGCCCGACCAGTTCCATCAGTATTCCCCCCGTGCGGCGAAAGCGTGGAACACACTCAGCAAAACGCCCGTTACGGTAATCCCGACGCCGGCTTCGATCAGCAATAGACCGATTTGCTGGCCCGCGACCGGATCCGACATCAGCACCGAGTAATCCAGAAAGTTACCGCCAAGCAGCAGGCAGACAACACCGACACCGCCATACAGCAGGGCGCCGCCGGCTATCATCCCGGTCAGCAACCAGCGCGGTAATACCAGCAGCGCGCGCGCCTCTCCCTCCAGCAACGCGTAGAGGATGATTGCGGCCGCGATAATCGCTCCGGCCTGGAATCCACCGCCGGGACTATACTCGCCATGAAACTGTACATAGAGCCCGAATAGCAGAATAAACGGAATCAGCAACCGCCCGACCAGGCGAGGGATGAGATAATGTCTCAAGCCCGCATCTTCGGCGCTCGACTCTGGCCCCCTGGACCCGCGCGGGGAGGGTTTCCCTAACAGGAAGAGCACGCCGATACCGGCCGTCAGCACCACGAATACTTCGCCCAGGGTATCGTAGCCGCGATAGCTGCCGAGCACGGCAGTCACCACGTTGGGAATATCGATATAGTGTGGCGTCTGTTCCAGGTACCACGGTGAGACATGCGTCTGAACCGGGGCATTCGGATCGCCCAGTCGCGGTGTGCCCAGGGTCCCGTAAATAAGCACCAGCGCGGTCATTACCACGACCACTAGCGCCACCGGGCGATTCGTCGGCGGCTCCTGCTCGCGTTCCGCCGTCAACGCGAGCGCGCCCAGAAACAACACGGTCGAAATGCCGGCGCCCACCGCGGCCTCGGTCAAGGCAACGTCGGCGGCGTCGAGTAGAAAGAAAATGGCGGCAATCAGAAGGCTGAAAATTCCGGAGAGCATAACCGCGACAAACAGGTTGCGGGATTGCACGATTGCGAGCGCGGTAATCAGCAGCAGCGTCAGGATAAAGATGCTGAACAGGGAGACCAAGCGTTCAGTCCTCCCCGGCGGGCGTTTTACTGCCGCCCGGTTTGGTACCGGCAAGCAACGCCGCGCTGGCCAGTGCGTTTGAAGCGGTCGGGCCAGTCAACAGCAGGAACAATAGTATCGCCGCAAGCTTGACAATGGGCAGCGTAAACCCCGCCTGCAGCATAACACCGGCAATGATTAGTATGGGCCCGATCGAGTCGGTTATGCTGGCGGCATGCATGCGGGTGTATAGATTCGGCATGCGCAACGCGCCAACACCGCCAATGAATACGAAGACGCCTCCTGTCGTGAGCAGCAACCAGCTGACAATGTCTAGCAACCCATCCATGTTCAATCTTCCTCGGCGGCCTCGGCGGCCTCGCGCATGGCCCGACTACGAAAAAATTCGAGCACGGCAAGCACGCCGATAAAATTAATCAGCGCGTAGGCGAGCGCAAGATCGAGGAAATCCGGGCGGCCGTAGAGAAACGAGACCACCGCAAGTAGCAGCACGGTCTTGGTACCGATCATGTTAACCGCCAGCACCCGGTCATAGACGCTCGGCCCCAGGATCGCGCGCACCAGCGCCAGCAACATCGTGGCGAGCAGGGCAGTTATGACGGCGTAGTACAACATATCATTCCCGGTTGAGGCTGGCCACGCGCCGGTCCATCTCGCCCGAAATCAAGCCCCTTGCCCCGTTCTCGGTTAGCGCGTGAACCCTGAGTACACCCTTGTGCAGGTCGAGCGTCAGGGTGCCCGGTGTCAGCGTAATCGAATTACCGAGCAAGACCTGCCCAAAAGGTCGCTTCGATGTCGATTCGATCTCGATCACTCTCGGGCTGATCGGCAGGCGCGGGTCGAGGACTACGCGCGCCACTTCGAGGCTTGAGAGCAGTATTTCCCGCGCCAGCCAGGCCCAGTATCCAAACAGGCGCCAGCTTAAACGCAGCGCGAACAACTCGTTGTCGAAATATCCCATGCGGCGCACGACGATAAAAGTCAAAAAACAGGACAGCACTCCAAGCCCAAGCAGCAGAGGTTTGAACAGCCCTGACCACAGCAACCACGCGGCCGCAAGCAGCAATAACAAAATTATCATCGCATTTCGTTGGCTTGATGACGTTGATGACATGAGGTTAGGCTGTCTGGCTCAAAAAACGTTACGGTTCACGTCTACCGTTGCCCTGGGGCAGGTAAAACGACGCGTGGCGGGGCGAAAGGCACAATGCGGATCAGGTATCTCAAGGGACTACTCCTAAACTTCGACATACTGTATTTATAAGCCGGGTTAGACGGCCTGTTTATCATACCCGAGTTCAACTGCAGCCCAAACTCGCTTCCAGGTATTAGATATATAAAGTATCGCAACGCATAGCGATGACGACCTGGAAATACGGCAGCTTAATACCAATAACGCCGCTCGAACCGGCGCGTTTGGCAACAAATGCCTGCTTTGCGTATCGGGGCATAATCCCTGAAGCAAGTTATCGCTTCGACTCAAAGATTTGCGAAAATGCGGTAACGACGTCTGGGCCATGCCCCCGGCAAATGCAAGCATAGAATACCGGGTCGTATCCTGGCAAGTATTTGCACCGACGTGAAGTGATATAGCCCTGTCACTATTTCCGGGAAGCAAAAACCGGTGGGGCCAGATCTTTACATTCGAACAATCCAGAATGAAAGACCTGGCCCCACCAAAGCGTTGGATAAACCAGCGACACTCAGGGCAGATCAAAAACCAGCGCCTCGCTCTCCGCTTCACCTGCAAATTCGATCTGGTCGACATCGCTAATCCTGGCGCCGTCGCCTTCGCCCAGCAACTCTCCATTCACCTGGATGCTGCCGGCAACGACGTGCACGTAGATCGACCTGCCTGATTCCAGCGCGTGCATCGCGGACTCTCCGGTGACCAGGCAGAGCTGGTACAGGAAAGCGTCCTGGTGCAGCAGCAGGGATTCTTCACGCGCATCGGGAGAAGCAATCAATTGCAAACCGGAACGAGGTTCGAAACGTTTCTGCTGATAACCAGGCTCGATCCCCAGCACATTGGGCTGAATCCAGATCTGCAGAAATTCCAGTGGCTCGGTTGTCGACGGATTGTATTCGCTATGCGTAACTCCGGTTCCCGCGCTCATCAGCTGGAACTCACCGACAGGCAGCCGTTCGACGTTACCCATGCTGTCCCGGTGTTCAATGACGCCTTTCTTTACATAGCTGATAATTTCCATGTCCTGGTGTGAGTGGGTACCGAAACCAGCGCCTGGAATCACCTGGTCGTCATTGATGACGCGCAGCGCCGACACGCCCATGTGCCGCGGATCGTAATAGCCGGCGAAGGAAAAGGTATGGCGACTCTTGAGCCAGCCGTGGTCGGCTGGTCCGCGTTCTTCACTGGGTCTAGTTTCTATCATGGTTGACTCCTAAGTCCTGTTTATTGAGATAAAGTAAAGATAAAGGCCCATCATAAGAAGATAAATACGGTGTAAATTTACATATTGTTTCTTTATAGTTGACAATGTGGATCGATTAAACAACATGAGGCTATTCGTCGAAGTCGTGAACTGCGGCGGTTTCACCGCTGCCGCGAATAAAATCGGGCTGTCGCGGGCGCAGGTCAGCAAGTCGATCATGCAGCTCGAACAATACCTTGGCAGCCGCCTGCTAAACCGCACCACCCGGCGCGTCAGCCTGACCGAAACCGGCAGGATATATTTCGAACGCTGCTCCGCGATCCTGCATGAAATCGAGGAGATCGAAGCAATCGCGGGCGAACAAACGGGTGAGCCCCGCGGCCGGCTTACGCTGAGCGCACCGACTTCTTTTGGCATACTGCATCTACGGGAAGCGATACCCGCCTATCTAAAAAAATTCCCCGAAGTGCAGATATCGCTGAACCTGGCTGATCGGTTTATCGATGTCGTCGCCGAGGGTTTCGACCTGGTCATACGAATCGCGGCGCTGGAGGATTCCAGCCTGGTCGCGCGCAGGATCGCTCCCTGCAAGCGCGTTCTGTGCGCCGCGCCAGCTTATCTCGAGCAACACGGTGAACCGCGGGTACCGCAGGATCTGTCGATTCATCATTGCCTCGTTTACTCGAACGAGCTACGACCCGATACCTGGCATCTGCAGGGCCCCAACGGCAGCGAAGCCGTCAGGGTCAATGGCCCCGTCTGCGCCGATAACGGCGACATTCTGAAAGCGGCCGCCGTGGCCGGGCTCGGCGTCACCCTGTTACCCACCTTCATGGTGGGCGACGAAATCAATTCCGGAGAGCTGCAGCAAGTGCTGGCCGACTTTCACCCACCTGAAATCTCGATTCACGCGGTTTTCCCGTCGCGACGTTACCTGTCTTCAAAGGTCCGCAGTTTTATCGACTTCCTGACAGATTACTTCGGTGACAAGCCTGAATGGGATCGTTTCGAGCACGCGAAAAACTAACCGCCCGACAAAAGGGCAACCCACCAGGTCTATCGATGATCAACTGATGACTGCGAATTATTCTTCGTATACTCTGGCGATTCACGGCCCGGCAGCGGCGCTCGCGCTTTCAGCTTCGACTCGCCAGGGCTTTTACTCGTAACAACTGGAAATCAGGCTATGCCAGATATCGTGGTGATGTTTTTTCTGCTCGGCCTGATCGCCGGGCTGGTGCGCTCGGACCTGAGCGTGCCCAAGGCCGCCTACGACATGATCGGCCTGCTGCTGATGCTCACCATCGGCTTGAAGGGCGGCATGGCGCTGTACGGCAACCTTGACTGGAAGATCCTGCCGGAGCTGTTAACGGTCATCATGCTCGGCATTCTGATACCGCTGCTGTTGTTCCCGGTATTGCGGAAAGCCGTCGGCCTGAATCTCGCCGACAGCGCCAGTATTGCCGCTCACTACGGTTCGGTCAGTGCGGGAACCTTCGCCGTGGCCCTTGCCTATGTCGAGGCGCACCAGATCCAGGTCGCGCCCGAGGTCACGCTTTACCTGGTCGCGATGGAGCTGCCGGCAATTGTCGTCGGCCTGTTGCTGTTTCGCCAACTGCAGCCCGGTACCTCGGTTCAACCCAGCATGGCAAAACTATGGCATGAAGCCTTCACTAACCGCAGCGTCATACTGCTACTCGGCGGCGTTGTCATCGGCATGATGTATGGACCGCACCAGGGTTCCTCGGTTACGGATTTGTATACCAACGCCTTTAAAGCCGTGCTGGCGCTATTCCTGCTGGAAATGGGACTGACAGCGGCAGGCACTCTGATCCCGCTGCCCTGGCGGCAGTGGCGTCTGCTGCTGTTTGCGATGTGCGCCCCGCCGTTGCTGGCATTGACCGGAATAGGCGCCGCAATCCTGCTCGAGCTGCCGATGGGTTCGGCAATTATCCTCGCGAGCCTCACGGCCAGTGCTTCCTACATCGCGGCGCCAGTGGCCATCAAGGCCGCGATCCCCGACGCCAATATCGGCCTGGCAATGCTGGCGTCGTTGGGCGTGACCTTCCCGTTCAACGTAATATTTGGCATCGGCATCTATCACGGCGTTATCGAGCTACTGGTCCAGGCATAGTTTGCCACCGAAGCCTGCCCGGGACAGAGACCCGGCGGTTGCCGATCCTGGCCGCAGGTAAAATCGGCACCCGGCGAGTGGTGGCAAGCAGGCATCCTTGCTTCGATCTCCGTACCCGACGCTGTGCCAACTCAATCAATACATCGATAAAAACGAATAAATACGCATAATTATTCGACTATTATTTAGTCTTGCGTGCCGCTATATTCTCCCCCACGTAACAATTCACGCAAACCGGCACTACCGATGAATATCGAAATACAGGTACTAAATGCTCACTTGACGCAGACAGAGCGTCGGTACGTAGAGCGCCGCATGGCGTTTGCGCTTGGCAATAGCGAGCGATTAATACGCAATGTCGAGGTCTGGATCTCGAAGGCCAGCACCTCCGCCGGCGACGACTGCAACCGCTGCCTCGCCCAGGTGACGTTGGCGGACGGCGCGCTGGTAATGGTGGAAAACACCGAGCCCGATCTCTACGTGGCGGTCCATCGGGCTGCCGACAGGGCCGGCTGGAAGGTAGCGCGTTGCCTTGGGCGGAACAAACGCCGGGCCATCCATCGCACGCCTGTCGTGCTTCCCGCGGGCAATCCCCCGTCGACGGGCGATCACATGCAACAAGCGGGTTAACCGCAGCAAAGAGAATTTACCTGGTATAGAGAGCAGACTCCCCCCATTACTGTATATCAAGTCAGGTAACTTTCAGGCCTCGCCCCTTGACGGGACGAGGCTTTTTTTTCTGCCTGGCAAGAGATCGCCGTGCGCGGGATAAGTGAATACAGGATGACCGTTTTACTGGATAATTGTGAACCGCATCCCCACTTACACTTGATTGCCGTTTCATTGCCCGAGGACATCAACTCTGGACCACCATGTTTGACCTGTTGAAACTCGCCTGCGACAAGGCCGCCAAAGCCGGCTGCCTGTTTGCCGATGCCCGATACCTGTCGATTCAACGGCAGCGCGTGGTATCGCGCGACCTGGCCCTGTCCAATTGCAATGATAGCGAGGACCGCGGTTTTGGCGTGCGCGTGCTGTATCGAGGGGCCTGGGGATTTGCGTCGTCACCGACTTATGACGCCGGCGAAGTCGAACGCGTGGTCGAGCTGGCGTTGCGAATTGCCCGCGCCTCGGCCATGGCGCTGCGCAGGGACGGGGTGCAGTGGGCGCCCGAGGCCCCGCTTAAACTGAGTTTCAAATCTGCCTGCGAACAGGACCCGTTCGCGGTTTCGCTCGAGGACAAGGCGGACCTGCTGATCGCCGCCAACGAGGCCATGCTGCGCAACAAGTCGGTGATGCGAGCGCAGGGTTTCCTGTCGTTCAACCGCGTGCAGCGCTGGTATGCCAACACCGAAGGCGCCGAGCTGCACAGCGATGTAACCTCGTCGGAATCGGTGATCTGGGCCATCGCGGTGGGTAACGGCGACTTCCAGGAACGCAACTGGAAGGCGCCCGCGACGACGCGGGGATTCGAGAGTTACGGTAAAGCCGAGTTTCTCGACCAGGCCGAGCGGGTTGCCGCCGAGGCCGAGGAGAAACTTGGCGCGAAACTCGCACCCGAGGGTTGTTTCGATATCGTGACCGATTCGGAAAACCTGTCGCTGACGATTCACGAATCGGTCGGGCACGCGACCGAACTCGACCGGGTCATGGGTTACGAGGTTTCAATGGCGGGTTCGTCCTTCGTATCGCGCGACAAGATGGGAAAGTTTCAGTATGGCAGCCCGGAGGTTAACCTGGTTGCTGACAATACACTCGAAAACGGCCTCGCCACCCAGGGCTTCGACGACGATGGCGTACCCGGGCAACGCTGGGATATCGTCAAGGAAGGCATTTTTCAAACCTACAGCAGCGGGCGGGAATTCGCGCACTATGCCGGCGAGGAGCGCAGCCGCGGGTCCTGCCGCGCGGATCACTGGTCGAGCATACCGATCGTCCGCATCCCCAACCTGTTCCTGATGCCAGGAAAGGAGGCCCTGAGTCCCGAGGAACTGATTGGTGACATCAGGCACGGACT
>Ga0316201_10001070_pt1 | contig 17682 bp, 12 predicted proteins | sample CS6wburrow_MG_FD_204516 | JGI IMG/M metagenome (GOLD analysis project Ga0316201, IMG submission 204516) | Coastal sediment microbial communities from Delaware Bay, Delaware, United States - CS-6 worm burrow | ecosystem: Environmental > Aquatic > Marine > Coastal > Sediment | place: USA... | reverse complement strand
TTCGACCAGGGTGATATCCAGCACCTTGCCCATCGTTCTGACGAGCAGGGCGGCCGCCATCCAGCCGGCAGTGCCCCCGCCGGCAATGACTACTTTCTTAATCCGGTTGTTCAAGTAAATTCCTCGTAACTGTTCTATCGGTTAATCTTGCGAAGCAATTGGGCCCGGAGCCTGCGGGCGCCCATGGCGTCCATCGGGCCCAGCACTCCGCGGCGGCTTTCCGGAATGTGCCCGATCGATTCCTCATCGAAATCGAACACATAGAAATCGAAGACGGCCTTCCACGCTTCACGCTGCCGCTTCGGCAGAGCGCGCAGGGACAGCAGCGCATAATCCAGGACGTTTGCGGGCGCGTCCATCCAGGCCGGTGTCGCGTTCCACCAGTAGTTGATCAGCACGTTAAGGGCTTCAAGGCCCTCGACATGGTGCCACCACATACTGGGTACCCAGATCGCATCGCCCGGCGCCAACTCGGCGACCTGCGCGTTTTCGAGCGCCGCCCGGAAGCGCGGAAACGCCTCGAAGTCCGGCTCCTCGAAATCGACCATGCTGATGATCTGGCCTGCCGGCGTCTTGTCGATCGGGCCCGGGTACAGGTTGGCGATCTCCCCCGGCGGAAACAGGATGAAGCGGCGGCGGCCCGCCGCGCAGCAGGCGATGTTGTCGGGCTGATCGAAGTGCGCGGCGATGCGCGACCGGTTGCCCAGCCAGATACTGACCAGCGGATTCGTGACGTCCAGGCGGATGTCGTTCTCGGACCGGAAGCCCGGCAGAACGGTGTCGACGGGCGTCGTTCCCACATACACGCCGGCCGGGTCCTCAGAATGTGACTGCGAACGTATGTCGTCCAGAACCGTGTCGAGCCGGGACTTGACCGCCTCGAAGTTGAAGCCGGACAGGTCCTCGTTGTAGTAAATGCGGCCCTGCTCACCCGGCTTGCCGTAAACCGCATTGACAGTCGCACCGGAGTAAAACCGGCGCAGATAGGCTTCGACGCCGGCGGGCGATTCCAACGCAGCCTGGACGACCGGCCAGTGCGCCACCAGGCCCCGGATCAGCATTGGCTCGGGCGAGCCGGAGACATCTGAAGGCAGCTCGCCAGGCCCGCTGGCCCGGACCTCCTTTACGCTGTGCTCAATGCTCAACATGCTCCGGATCGACCTTTCTTTGCTGGTTCTTCTTTTCCAGCAGCGCCGGGATGTTGGTCATCGATGCGATGGCCATGTAAATGGCCTCCAGGTAGCCCTGCTCGTTGAGCAGCTCGAGATGCTCGCCCTTCAATTTCCGCAGCACGTCTTCATTGATGGTGTAGAAACCGGCCAGCCGATGCTCAGAGCCGTCGTCGAGCTGAACGTCGAGCACGAACGACTCCAGCAGGTTGAAGTCGGTGAGCGTATCGAAAAAGAGCCTGCAATGGCTCATGCCTTCGTACAGCATGTGGAGGATCGAATTGACGCGTTCGAGATATTCGCTGTTGCCGCCGTGCTCGAGGAACACGGGCTCGCCGTATTCGTCGTTCGCGCGCGGACTGTCCATGTCCACGGTGACCACCGGTTCGGGCACTTTCTCCCCATCCCGGTCTTGCTCCTGGAAGCCGATCAGGAACGGCTGACGCATGATGTTCAGCGGAATGTAGCTGGCGTTCCAGCCGTTCTCATCCAGGAACAGGTTCTCGCCCTCCACTACCCCGAACATAGCAACCGCCTGGAATGCGCCGGTGTCCGGATTCTTGATGAAGAAAATGGGGTAATGGCGCTGCAGGTTGCGGAATTCGGACGGAAACGTCACTGCGTACCAGACGTTGTCGCCGAGGTCGGCGGAACGCTCGGTGATGATCTTCAGGTCTTTGTGATCAACGTTGTTCAGTAACTGGAAGTTTGCCATAACGATTCCCGGTTCATGCGCGGCCTGCCGCGCCCGCTCCCTGTGTTCTCTTCATACCGTGCGCAGAGACATGTTCGATCAGTTCACGATTGGATGGAAGGCCTTTCAGGTATTTCGCTGCCAGCTGTGCGGTCGCGCGGATACACCGGTCAGCGGCCAAGCGGTCGTCCAGGCGACGCTCATGGCCGCCCTCCTCCGGTCTGAAACCCATGCCGTAGAGCACATACAGGTAACTGGCCGCAGGAAAGATTTCCTCGATCTGGTGAAAGTCGCGATTGCTGGGCGGCCGGTACCGCCAAAGCTCGAGAAGCTGGCTCAGCCGTGGGGAAATGGTTTCGGCCCGCCGGTTGTCGGTCCAGAATGCGGAGTCCTCGCGGCGGCTCAGCACGTAATGCAGCTTGAGAAAGTCGACTATGCGGCCCCAGCGGTACCGGAAGCGCTCGTTGAACCGGCCGGCCACGACATCCATCAGCTCCCGTGTTGCCGGCAGTTCGTCGGCGATCATGCGGGACGACATTTCGATCAGGGCCAGGGCCGAAGCCTCGAGCGGCTCGATGAAACCGGCAGAAATCCCCACCGCCACGCAGTTGCGGTGCCAGAATGTCTCGCGGTAGCCCGGCTTGATCGGGATCTTGCGGGGCGTCGTCATCCCGGCTGCGCCCGCGCCGACATAGCTGGCCAGCGCCTGCTCCGCCCGCTCGTCGGTCGTGTGCGCGCTGGAGTACACGTACCCCACACCCCGGCGCGTGGGCAGGCCTATATCCCAGATCCAACCCGCTTCCTGCGCGGTGGAGATCGTATGCGATGCGATCGCCGATTCGGGGTTCGGATAGGGCACCTGCGTGGCCAGCGCCGTGTCGCAGAAAAGCACGTCGGTCGTGTCGATATAGGGAATGTCGAAGTGCTTGCCCAGGAGCAGCGACGAAAAGCCGGTGCAGTCGATGAAGAGGTCGCCCTCGATCAGGCCCTGCTCCCGCGTGTGCAGGCCGGCGATGTCGCCGTTTTCTGCCGTCTTTACACCCTCGACGTGAGCCGGGACGAAGCGCACACCCAGTTTCTCGGTGCAGAAATTCTGCATGAATGCGCCAAACTTTCCGGCGTCGAGGTGGTAAGCATAGTTCGCCACGGCCGCGAACTCGGGTGTCTGGGGCTGCTTGGGCGCCCGGCCGCGCTCGCACAGCTGCGGCTGAAAACTGGCGAGGTCGCCGAAGCGGCGGCTGCCGTTCAACGCGGACCAGGTTGGCACGAGGTTCACGTCGCCGTAACCCTGCGGTGCCGAAAACGGATGATAGTAGAAATCGTCGGGCGCCCCCGTGACCCATCCGACGAACTTGGAAGCCTGCTTGAAGGAAGCGTCGCATTCCCTGACGAACTGCGTCTCGGACACGCCCATTCTGCGCAATGTTTCGCGCATGGAGGGCCACGTGCCCTCGCCCACGCCGATGGTTCGCACCTCCGGCGATTCGACCAGCGTTATCCGGATGTCGTCGGTCGACTTCACGCGGTGCTCAGAGGCCAGCACGCCGGCCGTCAGCCATCCGGCCGAGCCGCCGCCGAGGATGACGATATCCCTGATTCGCCCCGCCGTGTTCATTGATTGGTTTCCAACGGGAAGAAGTCGACGAAGATGTTCGCCGTCAACCTGCCGGTGCGAGGGTCGGGATTCACGTCGACGGCGGGGTCGACCAACCCGGAATGCAAGAGGCAACCCGGGTAGACCACCAGGCGGTTGGGGCGATATTCGATACGGTGATATAGCTCGTACTGATCATTACTTCCCTTCACGTACGCCATCTCGTCCTGGCCGTGCACAGCAGCATATGCCTCCCGGGACCGGTTGAACTCGTCCAGGACGTCTTCGGTAATCCGCTCCAGCCCCGTTTCGCGGTGACGGAACAAGCCAGTGTCGCAAAAAGGCCCATCGTTCAGATAGTGGAGAATGGCCAGGTAATTGGGTCGCGTGCTATCGATATGCGGCCTGCATTGGCCCGATTTCAACCCGCTTTCCGGTGTCGCGATCAGCGAATATGCTGCGTTGACTGCCTTCATGCCGAGATTCGGCGGGATGGAGTAGACGGCGAATAGAAGCCTGTAGAGTTGCTTCAATACCGTCCGGGTATAGGACTTCGGCAATTTCGCACGGAGACCCGGGTACATCGAAGTCGCGTCGGGCCCGTATTCCGCCGCCTCGCAGGCGTACCCGATGAGATCCTGCAGATCGCGCCCAAAATCGTCGATGACAATGACAGGGGTTTCAGCCTTCCCCACAGTTTGCACCTTTAGGGAGGCGCCGGGGCTGACTGAGAAGGAGATTTCCTGCATGGACGCAATCGAATAATAACGGGCTCAAAAATGAAAAAGCCGCTGATGCCAGCGGCTTCTTCATTCTACCCTTTCAGGCGAGGATCAGTAAGTCCAGCGCACGCCCAATCCGTAGCGCCGCCCCGTCTGCGTGACGAAGCGAGCCATATTCGGATTTCGACCTACCGCGCGGGAATACTCGTCGGTCAGGTTGAAGGCCTCCGCGAACAAGGTCACGCCGTTCTCGAACTCGTAACTGACGATGCCATCCAACTGCTGGTATTCCTCGGTATACGTCGGGTTGGGCTGGCCAATGCCGCCAAGTCCCGTGTTCGCCAGGAACTCGTCGCGCCAGTTCCAGGCCAGTCGGGCGATCCAGCCATTCTTGTCGTAGAAGCCGACGAGGTTGGCGGAGTCGCTCAGCCCCAAGATCGCGAACTGGTCTTCGGTGGAGTTATTATCGTAGCCGATATCCGAATCGACCTTGGTGTAGTTCGCGCTGAAGCCGAAACCGCTGTCGCCGAAGATGTGCTGGAACGCGAACTCCCAGCCGTCGATTTCGACATCCCGCTGGGCGATCGGCGTACTGAGATTGAAGGTAGCCGCCGGATCCTGGCCCGGGACGCCCCGGATGGTACCCGCTTCGACGTCCACGAATTCGCTGTCGCCGTATGTGTCGAAGATGCATTCCCTGACGAGCACGAGATCGCCCCCGGTCGCCGCGGCACACTCGTTGAACCACAGACCGTTGCCCGGGTGCGGCAGATTGAACGGAGTGCTCGCGCGAGTGGCAATGGCGACGTAGTTTTCGACGTCCTTGCGGAAGTAGCCGACCGATGCGTAACTTCCCTCGCCGTAATACCACTCGAAGGAGAGATCGTAATTCTTCGACTCCAACGGCACCAGGCTCGGATCACCGGTAGAACCGGTTCCGGCAACCTGCCGGACCAGCGCGTCCAGCGTCTGGCCGCCCTGGATGTCATCCCAGGCCTGCCGGCCGATGGTCTGACTGTAGCTGGCGCGCACGATCAAGTCGTCCCGCACCGAGACACTCCAGTCGATGTTCGGAAGCCAGTTGTCGTAATCGCCCTGTTGGGTCGTGAAATCCTGCTCGTCGGAATAGGTGATGAAATATTCGTTGGCCGCAACCCAGTCGATCCACAGAGGCACCGGCGTCAGCGAACTGGAAGATACGTCCGTCTTCTCGTAACGCAGACCCAACCTCAGGTTGGAGTTCATGTTGCCCATGTCGAAATTCAGCAGCCATTGCAGATACGCCGCCGTGGTCTCTTCCTTCGTCCTCAGGTCCGAGGTGAAGTTGTCGGGAGCCCTCGAAGGACTGCCGCTGATCTGCTCGCGCAGGGCAGCCATGGTCGGGAAGTCGTACATGAACATTTCCGGGAAGAAGCCAGCATTGCCGGCGCCCGAAATGTTGCTGAAATTACACGGCAGGCATGTGACCGTAAACAGATCGTCGGGCACATCTTCCGGCGTTCCCACCCCGCCCCAGTCGGCATACTGGTTTTCGCCGAATGCCGTGCGGTTGTTGGTCTCGGACAGCAAGATGCCGAAGTCCAGCGACTGCCTGTCGTTGATATCGAAGTAGCCGCTCAGATCCAGCTGCTCGATCTCCATGTCTGACAGGGTATTGCGGAAGGCCGCGCCGCTGAACTGGTGGTCGGCCGGATTGAGCCCGGAAATGGTGGGGGTGCTCAGCGTCGGCAGGTCGGCGGAGAAGTTGGCCGCGACCTCGATGTCGTAAAAAGCGGGAATGCCCATTGCCGAGTTGACGCCGAACGGCGAAGCGGCGGACGACGTGGACTGCGAAGTGTGGTAGTCCACTGCGAAACCGAGTTGGTCACTCACCGACCAGTCTGCGTTGAATCCGATCGAGTCGAGCTCGGTCTTCCAGCCAGCATTCGAGGTGCCGGTGCTCCAGTCGCGGCCGCCGGCGATCTCGCTGTACTGCAGCGGTGAAACCGGTGCATCGGTGAATACACCACTGCCGCTGGCATTTTGAATGAACCAGAACGAAAGGTCGTTGCCGCGCTGTTGCAGCTCCGTCTCCGCGTAGGTGTAGTCCAGGGTCAGGGTCAGGGAATCGACTGGCCGCCATTGCAGGACCAACTGGCCGTTCAACCGCTCGCGGTCAACGTCGTTGACAGCGTAGCCGACACTCTGGGGAAGCCAGAAGGGCTCGCCTTCCGCCGGAGGGTTCGTGCTGTCGGGCGGCAGGCCCTGCCAGCCCGGATCGAGGAAGTTGCTCGGAACCCAGTCGTTGAACACGCCGGCCTGGTTGTAGCCGAATTCACGCTCCTGGTAGATCGCCGAAATCGTCACACCAAACGTGCCGTCGGCAAATACATCGCTGTAAATGCCGGAAATCTCGGGGGTCCAGGCGCTGTCCTGATCGGATTCATCATGCACGGCCTTGGCGCCAAAGCTCATCTGCCGCTCGCCGATTTCCAGAGGCTTTGCGGTGATGACATTGATCGTCGCACCGAGGCCACCGGTCGGGATATCCGCCATGCTCGTCTTGTAGACCTCGACGGCCCTGACCGACTCGGAAGCGAGGTTGGAGAAATCGAAAGACCGCCCATTGGTGGTTCCGGTCGGGAACAGGCTCGAAGCCGGCATTGAGCGGCCGTTCAGCAGCACCAGGTTGAAGTCTGCGCCAATGCCGCGAACGGTCACGCGCTGGCCTTCGCCCTCCGCGCCTACCTGTGCGCCGGCGCCGGAACGGTCAATGGATACACCGGTAATGCGCTGCAGCGATTCAGCGAGGTTGGTATCCGGGAACTTGCCGATGTCCTCGGCCACGATGGCATCGACGACGCCGTCCGAATCCCGCTTGATACCTGCGGACTCCAGAAAGCTCTGGCGCACGCCGGTGACCATAACCTCTTCCAAAATCATCTCTTCGTCGCCTGTCTGTGCCATTGCGGGCGTGGCGGCAGAGGCGCCCATTGCGAGTGCGATTCCACTGGCCAGTGGGTTCATTCTGAAGTTGAGATTAGCCAAGGTGATTTGCTCCCAATCTGTCTCAAGTTATGTGATGAAATATAGTTATGCCGCCTTTCGCAAGCGACTGATCTTAGTGCCTGATTGTCCGCTTTAAGAAAAAATGTAAGCGGTTACAATGCGCAAAGGTAGCGCAACTCTGGAGCTTCAGTCAACCACTTTTTGCTTCTGATCCAATGCCTTCGCGCTCTTTTTGATGGAGAAAATCTGAGGAAATGGAAGATTAGCGACCCAGCGATGCTCAAACTCGCCCTCACAGCCCTGTTTTTCGCCCTGCCCGTACAGGCCGCCCAGGACCGATCCGGAACCGGCGCGGAACCAGCCGATCTGCGCATCGGCATCCGTGAATATCGGGACAAGGTGCATGCCTCATGGCTCGGCCAGATTGTCGGTAATATTTACGGCCTGAGTTACGAATTCCAGTACATCGACGAGCCCGGTCCGGATCGCTTTCCTTACGGTTACGGTCCGTCGCTGGACCGCGTAAAGAAGTTGGGCGGCGCCTTCTCCGATGACGACACCGACATCGAGTACATGTACCTGCTGCAGATGGAGCGGCACGGCATCGAACCCACCTACCGGCAGCTGGCAGACGCCTGGAAACACCACGTGCGGGACCGGGTCTGGGTGGCAAACCGCTCCGCCCTGACACTGATGCACGCCGGCTACGGCCCGCCGGTCACCGGCAGCACGGACTTCAACCCGAACTGGTTCCAGATCGATCCGCAACTGGTCAACGAGATCTGGGCCGTGACCGCTCCGGGAATGGTCGACTACGCAACGCAGAAGTCCGCCTGGGCCGCCCGCATCACCAATGACGGCTTCGGCATCGAGCCGACCGTCCATTACGCAGCGATGTATGCGGCCGCATTTTTTGAGAGCGACATCGAGAACCTGATCGACATGGGCACCGAAGCACTGCCTCCGGGCAGTCGCTTCGCCGCGACGGTCCAGGATATGAAGCGGTTGCACCGGGCATATCCCGATGACTGGCAGCGGGCGCGCCAGGCCATGGCGGCGCGGTATTACGGCGAGTTCGATTACAACCGCCACGCCTGGCCGGTCGTCGACGCCATCCTCAACGGCGCCTGCGGAATCCTGGCGCTGCTCTACGGCGGCGGCGACTTCCAGCGCACGCTCGACATCGCCAGCGGCCTGGGCTTCGACGCCGACAACCAGGCCGCCACGATGAGCGGCTTGCTGGGCATCATCCACGGCCTCGAAGGCATTCCGGAGGACCTCCTCTTCCCGCTGGGCAGGGACGGTTGGGAGGCGCCATTCAACGACCGCTACATCAACGTCAGCCGCCATGACCTGCCGGACGCCTCGCTGCGCGACATCGCGGCCCGCATCGCCCGCCAGGGCGAACGGGTCATCCTGGCCAATGGCGGCAGAATCGTTCGCGAAGGCGGCGTCGACTATTACGAGATCAGGCCGTCAGCCGCCTTCTCCCCACCCTTTGAACTGATTTCCTCGCCGACCCTGCTCGCGGAGGTGGGACAGCCCTTGTCGTTCCCGGTTTACCTCGGAGCGAACCGGGAAACGGCCGTCTACTCGCTTCAAGACGGCGCTCTGCCGCCGGGCGTCACGCTCGAGCAGAACCGTCTTCAGGGCGCCCCGACACAGCCCGGCCTGTTCGAGGCCGAGGTCGAGGTCCGCCTGGGCCCGGCGGTGCGTCGAAAGACGTACACCATCCGCGTGTTCGGCCAGAATCTGGCCGCGGCCGCCGCCGAAATCCTGACCAACGATTCGTCCACCGACGACGACATCGCGCTGATCCGGGACGGCGAGCGGAAGCTGCGCACCTATTACAACCGCGCCGCCGATGGCGAGCCGCGGGCGAACTGGTACGGCTACCGCTGGGACGGGCCGCAGCGGATCGCCACGGTCGTCTACAACCCCGGCCTGCCCGAGGAGTGGGGCGGCTGGTTCACGTCGCTGACCGTCGAGTACCTCGACCAAGCCGGGGCCTGGCGCAGAGTCGAAAACCTGTCGATCAGCCCCGCGCTGGACTTCGACAATTCGCAGTGGCTGAAAGGAAGCTGGATCGACCACGCGCTGACCTTCGATGCGGTCGAGACCACGGCGATCCGGATCATCGGCGACGCCGGGGGCATCGAACAGGACGAGCGGAACGGCGGCGAGCGCCGCCACTACACGGCGATCAGCGAACTGGCCGTCTATCCGGACTAGAAGAGTTCCCGCACGCGATCCATGTGCTCCTGGAACCGGACCGTGGCGTTCCAGGTCATGATCCGGTTCTGTTGCCTGCCCTCCAGAATGTCCTCGTTGGCGGCCACGGTCTCATAGTTGAATCCCAGGCTGGCGCGTCCGTCCTCGAACCGGTCGACACAGTCATCGAGGTGATAGAGCCTGCATTCGCTGGCGCGCCAGAAATCGGGGATGGCGATATAGCTTTCCTCGCCGATGATGTAGGCCCAGTTCTGGAGCTTGCTGCGGAACGAGGTAGCCAGGGTGGCGCTGAAACCGCTGTCGTTGTCGCCATAGTCGAACAGCATCTGCAGATCATCCTCCACGCCGTTGGGCGCCTTGCGCGCGATCACCTGGATGGCATCGGGATCGCGCTGCAGAAACAGCAGGGCGATGGCTATAGGATAGATGCCCATGTCCAGCAGGCAGCCGCCGGCCAGCTCGACGTTGTATTCGCGACTGTCCGGATCGAACGGCATCATCGGATACCCGAAATCGGCTTTGACCTGGCGGACCGGGCCGATGCGGCCCTGCTGCACCCACTCGAGGGCCTTGCGGATTGCCGGCAGGAACCAGGTCCACATCGCCTCCATGACGAAAACCGACGATTGCTCGGCCATGCGGAACAGGTTGCGGGCCTCGCGCGCGCCCACCGTGAACGGCTTCTCGCAGAGCACGTGCTTGCGGGCCTGGATGGCGGCGGCGGTGTCGCGGTAGTGCAGCGAGTGCGGGGTGGCGATGTAGACGGCGTCCACCTCCGGATCGTCCAGCAGCCTGTCATATCCGGCATAGGCGCGCGGAATGCCGTAGCGCGCGGCGAACCCATCGGCGGCCTCCTGCGAGCGGCTGGCAACCGCCACGACTTCCCCGTTGGGAACGAAGGCGAAGTCCTGCACGAACTGGTGCGTGATGCGCCCCGTGCTGACGATGCCCCACCTGACCTTGGGCCCCGTGTGTTCCATCCGCTTACTCCGCCTGCCGCTGCCCCTTTACATGGTTCATGATATTCAGGAAGGTGTCGACCCAATAAATCCCGGGGTTCTCCGCCAGGTGCTGCAGCAACTGATCGTGAGCCTCGGTGGATACCGCCAGATAATCGCCGCCGATGCCGTGAAAGGTCAGGTTGGCCATCGTGCCCTGCTCGGCGGCCGCCCGGACGATCGCGATCAGCTCCGGGCCGGTCGCGCCCACCGGGCCGTCGACCCCGACAGCGTACGGGTCGAGGGCGGCCATGTCGGGTGTCACGCCGCCGGCCATCGACTTGATGGCCACGAATTCGCCCTTGATCGCATCGATGTATGGTTCGCCGGCCGCCTCCAGGTCGCCGCACGGGGCGGTAAAGGTTCGTTCCTCGCGCCCGTCGATGGCGAACAGCACGGTGTTCGCCATCAGGACCTGCTGTGTCAGCGACTCGACCGGCATGGTGTCGAGGTCGTTCCAGGGCCTTACCCACTCGCGGTCGGGTCGGGAGGCCGAGCACGGATGGAACAGGGTATGGTTGCCCAGTTCGTGGCCGCGTGCGGCGGCGGCCCGCCATTCTTCCAGCCGGTTGCGAACGACCGGGCTGGCGAGCGTCAGGTAGAAAGAGGCGCGGAAGCCGTGCCGGTCGAGCGCGGGCAGCGCGTGATCCAACTGTGAGTCCAGGGCGTCGTCGTAGGCCAGGCTGACTGCAGCCCTGGCGCCGTTCGGCCACTCGAAGCCGGCCTTTTGCTCCGCCGCGGCCAGTGGCGGAGCGGCGAGCAACAGGCAGGTCACCGCGATCGCCGGACTCTTCAGCCTCATGGTCTCAAGCCTCCGGTGGGGGGCCGGCCGCCCGGGCGCGGCGCGCCAGCCGGTAGCCGTGCCGATACATGTCCTGAAACACGAGCAGGAACAGCACCACGCCCAGCAGCGCGGCACCGACATTCCAGGGGGTGAGTGACGCCCGCTCGTGGAACAGCGTCCATACAAACTGTACGACGCACAGCAGGGACACGATGTAGAGCGTCGGCTTTCGACCGACCTTGCTGACCACCATCGCCCCGAGCGGGGCTCCAATGGCCACGACCGGGGCCGCCGCCAGCCAGTTCTCGAACGTCCCGGCCTGCAGGTCGCCCAGCAGCAGTTTGGCGGCAAGGCCCACCAGCGACGTGAACGCCATCAGCACCACCGAGGTGGGGATCGCGATCTTCAGGTCGGCATGGCACCACAACACCAACACCATATAAATCATCATGTCGATGCCGACGCCCGTGATGCTGGCCACCGTCAGCGCGCCGAACAGGCCCACGATGAAGCCGACCCGGTGATCGAAGGCGATGTCGTGCGGGGTCATGCCCTCGTAGGACGTGATTTCCCTGATGCGCCGCAGGTGCAGCAGCCCGAAACTGCACCACATCGAGGCGAACAGCAGCTTGATGAACAGGTCCGAAGCCAGCGGCGCGACGTACAGGATGCCCAGCGGCATGCCGATCAGCGCCCCGGGCAGGGCCGCTCTCAGCATGGGCCATTCGAGTTCCTGCCGTTTGCACAGGATGTAAATGCTCGCGCTGGTCATGCCGACGGACTGGATCGCGAGGCTGAAATCCCGGCCGAGCGTCGCCGGCAGATCCATCAGCAGAACCAGGACCGGGAAGCCGACCGTGCCCCCGCCCATCGGCGTCGAACCGGCGACGTAGGATCCAGCCGCCATCGCCAGCGCCATCGGCCAGTGCGCCAACACGGTGTGCAGGAAACCGCCCGCCATCACCAGCACGAGCCAGGCCAGGTAGAACAGCGCAAGCCAGGCGTAAAAGGGGTACAGCGTGCGTGGCCGGTTCGTGGCGCTCATGGGGCGACATTCTAGCGGCACCGTGAGCGCACATGAACGATTATCGGCCGCCGCCCGGCGTCATCCGAACATGAAGTCGTTGATCAGATTTTCGACCCACTCCTGTCTGCCGCTTGCCGGCGCGGGCTCCGATTGGTTCGCGGCAATGTCCCGGAGGTCGGCCAGATCAAGCTCTCCGGCTTCGAATCGCGCTCCGTCACGCTGGTCGAAACTGGCGTAACGGCTGGCCCGGAATTCCTCCAGCCGGCCATCGCTGATGATGCGGTCGGCAATCACCAGGGCGCGCGCGTAAGCATCCATGCCGCCGATGTGGGCGATGAACAGGTCGGCCGGATCGGTGGATTCCCGCCGGACCTTGGCGTCGAAATTGAAACCGCCGCTGCCGAGCCCGCCGGCGCCGAGAATCACCAGCATGTTGTGCACGCAGTCGTACATGTTCGTCGGGAACTGGTCCGTGTCCCAGCCGTTCTGCGCGTTCCCGCGGTTGGCGTCGACCGAGCCCAGCATGCCCGCGTCCGCGGCCATCTGCAGATCGTGCTCGGAGCTGTGGCCGGCCAGTGTCGCGTGGTTCGCCTCGATGTTCAGCTTGAAATCACCGTCCAGGCCGTAGTGACGCAGGAAACCGATGACCGTCTGGGCGTCGACGTCGTACTGGTGGTACATCGGCTCCATCGGCTTCGGCTCGATCAGAAAGGTGCCCTCGAACCCGATCGAGCGCCCGTAATCGCGGGCCATGGTCAGGAAACGGGCGAAATGCTCGAGTTCCCGTTTGGTGTCGGTATTGAACAGGCAGGCGTAACCCTCGCGGCCGCCCCAGAACACGTAATTCCGGCCGCCCAGCGCGACGGTGGCGTCCAGCGCGGCCTTGACCTGGGCGCCGGCATGGGCCACCACGGCGAAGTCCGGGTTGGTGGCGCCGCCGTTCATGAAACGCGGATGCGAGAACAGGTTGGCCGTGCCCCACAGCAGCTTCACGCCGGTCGCCTGCTGGCGTTCCCCGGCCAGCGAGACCAGCTCCGTCAGGTTCGCTTCGGATTCCACCACCGATTCGCCCTCGGGCGCGATGTCGCGGTCGTGAAAGCAGTAGAACGGGACACCAAGCTTGGTGAAGAACTCGAATGCCGCATCGAGCCTGGCGCGCGCATTGCCCATCGGGTCGCCGCCTTCCGCCCACGGCCGCCGGCGCGTTCCCGGCCCGAAGGGATCGGCCCCGTCGGCGCAGAGGCTATGCCAGTAACACACCGCAAAACGCAGATGCTCTTCCATGGTCTTGCCGGCGACTACTCGGGCCGGGTCGTAGGCCTTGAAGCTCAGCGGGTTGTCCGAACCGGGTCCTTCATGCTCGATCCGGCCGATCCCTGCGAAGTATTCGGTATCACCGACAAACACGTTTCTGCTCATGTTCACTCACCTGTGCTGAATCTCCTGACGGCCGCCGGGCCTCAGGCGTATAGAGGTTTGAAGGCGTTCACGGCCTGCAGATAGCGCCCGTACGCCTCGTCGTAGAAATTGGCGGCGGACCTGCCGGGCTCGCAGCACAGCGGCTCGTTACGGGCCAGGTGTTCGTCCACCAGGTCCGCCAGGTCGCCGCCCTGCCCGCCTTCAATGACGCTCAGGGCCTGCAGCGCCGCCCCGAACGACGCCCCTTCGTTCTGGCGCAACACGGTGACCGGCGCCCCGCAGACGTCGGCCACGACCTGCCGCCAGGTCGCGCTGCCGGCGCCCCCGCCGGTCAGCAGGATTTCCTGCACCCCAATGCCGAGGTCGCCCAACCGGTCCAGGCCGTAGCGCAGCGCGAAAGTCGCCCCTTCTACAGCCGACCGCAGCAGGTTTTCCGGGCGCGTGTTGTGGCTGTCGAGGCCGACGATGCAGGCCTTGGCGCGCGGCAGGTTGGGCGTGCGCTCGCCGTTGAAAAAGGGCAGCGTCAGTACGCCTTCCGCGCCCCGCGGGGCCTCGCTGACGTACGCTTCGAACCGGCCGATGTCGGCATCCAGCAAGCGCCGCATCAACTCGGTGGTGACCGTGCAGTTCATCGTGCACATCAGCGGCAGCCAGGCGCCGTCCGACGAGCAGAAGGCCGCGATCTCGCCGCGCGGATCGATCACCGGCTGGTCGGAATGGGCGTACACGGTGCCGGATGTGCCCAGGCTCATGGTCACCTTGCCGGCCCTGACATTACCGGTGCCGATGGCGCCCATCATGTTATCGCCGCCGCCGGTCGAAACGGGTATTCCGGCCAGCAGACCGCAGTCGCGAGCGGCCGAGTCGGTGACATGGCCGATGACAGCCGCCTCCGTCCGCACTTCCGGCAGGCAGTCCAACAGATCCCGGTCCGGGTCGATGGCGGACAACATAGCGGGAGACCAACGGCGTGCGCGGACGTCGAAAAACCCGGTGCCGGAAGCGTCACCCGCCTCCATGCAGCGCTCGCCCGTCAGATAATAATTGAGGTAGTCGTGCGGGAGCAGAACACAGTCGAGCTTTTCGTAGAGGCCGGGCCGCTCCTTCCGCAGCCGGAGGACCTTGGAGGCCGTATAGCCCGGCAGGATCAGGTTGCCGACCTCGTCGAGGCATTTCTGCGGGCCGCCATAAGCAGCCATGATCTCCTCGCACTCCGCCGCCGTGGACGTGTCGCACCAGAGTTTCACCGGCGCCAGCACGTCCCCGGATTTGTCCAGCGGAACGAACCCGTGCTGCTGGCCGGATACGCCCACGGCCACCGCCGATGTCCGGATGTCCGGATCCACCCGCGCCATGACCTGGTGCAGCGCGTTCAGCCACCAGTGGGCCTGCTGCTCGGCAGCGCCCGCGTCATCCTGGCGCAGGTTCAGGCTGGCGCTCTCGCTGGCGACGATGGTGCGGGCCGCGTAGTCGTAGAAGATGGCCTTGAGGGATTGCGTGCCCAGGTCGATGCCGACGACGGTTTTCATGGCTCTCCGGATCGCCCGTTCCGTTTTTCAGACGTCTTCATTATGCACCCCGGATGACCCGGCTCGTTAAGATCCTGGTCGGGCCGTCTCTCGCGGGTGCTCAAGGCAGGGGACGATAGGAAAACCACGCGAAGTCGGCCGCCCTGCACGTGCCTTCCAGGTCCTGGCAGCACATGCCGACGAATGTCCCGGTGAACTGCGCGCCCTCGCCCTTGCCGGCTTCGTCCGACAGCAGGCTGGCGTCGAGTTTCACCGGCAGTTCCCGCCAGTCCCCCGTTTCGTCCGAGAAGGAAAACACCAGGCTGTCCTCCGTCACGCGCGCCCGCAACCGGATCGCCTCGCCTTCCGGCAGCGGGATCCTGCCGGCGTAGTCCGGGAAGTTCGCGTCGAGAAGCAATTCCCCCTCGCAGGACATCACGGCCAGGTGTTTGCCGACTTCGTCATCGCGGGAGATATACAGGTAGTGGAACTTGCTCGAGTTGTAGTAGCAGATCAGGCCGGCCATCTGCTGGAAGTGCTCCGGCTCGAACCAGACCTCGGTCTGGGCCTCGTAGCTGAAATCTTCCTGCCGCCTGGCCACCAGGGCCTGGCGGAAGAAACTGCCCGGCGATTCGCGGCCGAACAGGCGCAGAAAGCCCGGCCGCTCCTCGAGACTGAACAACTCCCCGGGCCGCGGACTACGCAGCCACTGGAAGTGGGCCGGCAGATCCGGCCCCTCGAAATCGTCCACCTGTTCGCCCCGCTGCTCCACCGGAGGCCGCTCTGGAGCGTCGGGCGCACTGCCCACATCGACTTCGACTTCAGGCAACGGCCCGCCCGATGCCAGACGAATCCAGCCGTCCGCCGTCAGCTCCGCTCGCTGAATGGCGGTTTCCCGGCCGAGGGGGCTGCGGCGGCTGCCCGGGAGCGGCCGGCTGCACAGGTGCACCAGGAACAGGCTGCCGTCCGGGGACTCCACCAGGTCCGCGTGCCCGGTCCGCTGCAGCGGATGGCCCGGGTCGTAGCGGGACGTCAGCACGGGGCCCGCGGGGTCCAATTCGTACGGGCCGCGCAGTTCCCGCGAGCGCGCCACCGTGACGACATGGTCGTAACCCGTCCCGCCCTCGGCGGTCATCAGGTAGTAGTAGTCGCCGAAGCGGTAGAGGTGCGGGCCTTCTGTGCAGTCGAACCCGGAGCCGTCGAAAATGATGCTGCGCCGCCCAACCAGGCGCTGTTCCGCCGGCGCATACTCCTGCAGGCTGATGCCGCGGAAGAAGGTCCGGTCCGGGCGATGGTCCCAGATCATGTTCAACAGCCATTTGCGGCCGTCCCCGGCATGGTACAGCGAGGGATCGAAACCGCTGGAGTTGAGGTACACCGGCTTCGACCAGCCGCCGTCGATCGAGGCGCAGGTCGTCAGGTAGTTGTGGGTGTCCTTGAAGTTACCGTCGAACCGCCGGACCACGGTGTAGCAGAGGTAGAACAGTCCCTCGTGCCAGGTCAGGCAGGGCGCCCAGACCCCGCACGAGTCGGGCACGCCATCGAGGTCCAGCAGATCGGGCCGATTCAGCGGCCGGGCGATGAGGCGCCAGTTCGCCAGATCCCGCGAATGATGGATCTGCACGCCCGGATACCACTCGAACGTCGACGTGGCGATGTAGTAGTCCGCGCCGGCCCGGCAAATCGAGGGATCCGGATTGAACCCCCGAAGGATCGGGTTTTCAACCATACCGCCCTTGCAGGTAGCGGAACACGGCGCGCAAGCCGAGTGCCTCGCCGCCGGCCGGACGGCCCGGACGATCGGCCTGGTTCCAGGCGAACGTGTCGATGTGGACCCAGGGCGAGTCCGCCGAAACGAAGGATTCCAGGAACAACGCCGCCGTGATGCAACCGCCAAACGAACTCTTGCCCGAGTTGTTCAGGTCGGCGACCGGGCTTTCGATCTGCTTCCGATACGGCTGATACAGCGGCATGGTCCACAATGGATCCTCGACGTCCTCACCCGCCTGTTGGATCGCCTCCGCGACATCGGGCCGGTTACTGAACAGCGGGGGAACATCGGCGCCCAGCGCAATCCGGGCCGCGCCCGTGAGCGTTGCATAGTCGATCGTCAGGTCCGGCGATTGCTCGCTGGCGCGGGCCAGTGCGTCCGCCAGGATCACGCGGCCTTCGGCGTCGGTATTGCCGATCTCGACCGAGAGCCCCTTGCGGGTCGAAATCACGTCGCCTGGCCGGTAGGCGTTCCCCGATACCGCGTTTTCAACGGCCGGAATCAGCAGTATCAGCCGCACCGGCAGGCGATAGGCCATGACCAGCCGGGCCAGGGCCAGCGCGTGTGCGGCGCCGCCCATGTCCTTTTTCATCAGGGCCATGCCGGCAGCCGTCTTGAGGTCGAGCCCGCCGCTGTCGAAGCAGACCCCCTTGCCCACCAGCGCCAGCACCGGATCCGCTTCGTCGCCCCAGCACATCTCGACCAGGCGCGGCGCCCGGGTCGACGCGCGGCCCACCGCGTGAATCGCCGGGTAGTTTTCGTTCAGCAGGTCGTCG
>Ga0316201_10001069_pt1 | contig 17693 bp, 18 predicted proteins | sample CS6wburrow_MG_FD_204516 | JGI IMG/M metagenome (GOLD analysis project Ga0316201, IMG submission 204516) | Coastal sediment microbial communities from Delaware Bay, Delaware, United States - CS-6 worm burrow | ecosystem: Environmental > Aquatic > Marine > Coastal > Sediment | place: USA... | reverse complement strand
GCGCGGCGGCCCTTCGCCCGTTTCGTTGCCGTGGGCGTGGTGACGTACTTTACTTTCCACGTGGTCGTCAATGTGGCCATCACGACCGGGCTGCTCCCGGTGACCGGCCTGCCGCTGCCTCTGATCAGTTACGGGGGGTCCAACCTCCTGGTCAGTTCGATACTCCTGGGTCTGCTGCTGAACGTCAGCTCCCGCTCATTCGAGGAATGACCCGCCGGGTCCGTCCTCCAACCTCGAGAGTGAGTAATCCCGATGCTGCCTGAGATTTTCGGCGTCATCAAAGCGTACGGGCTCATGCTGGCGATCAGTTTCGCCCTGGGCATGTGGCTGAGCGTCCGCCGGGGACGACCCCACGGTCTGGCCCCCGATACGATCCTGGACCTGATCTTCGGCGTCCTGGTGTCGAGTATCGTCGGCGTGCGCCTGTTCTACGTGCTGACCCATCTGGGAGAGATCAGCCCCTGGTACCGCGCCTTTTTCATCTGGGACGGCGGCCTGACGCTCTACGGGGGCATCATCCTGGCCACCCTGACGGTGTGGTTCCTGACCCGGCGTCGCGGAATCCCCTTCCTGGTCGTCGCCGATATCTTCGCCCCCGGCGTGATGCTGGGCATCGGGCTGACCCGGCTGGGCTGCTTCGCGGCCGGGTGCTGCTTCGGCAAACCGACCGACTGCGGGTGCGGCGTCACCTTTCCCGCCGATGCCCCCGCTTCATTGGCCTACGGGCAGATCCCCGTGCACCCGACCCAGCTCTATGCCTCGGCGGGCGGCTTTGCGGTGTTGGTCCTGCTGCTGGCCCTGGAACGATTCTCGAACTACCGGGGGGCCACCTTCGGCCGCTTCCTGCTGCTCTATGGTCTGGCGCGTTTCGCCGAGGACTTCTTCCGCTACTATGAACCCGACCAGCTGCTGGCCCTGGGGTGGAGCAACAACCAGTGGATCAGCCTGGGGATGGTTGCCCTGGGCCTGGTGATCATGGTGGCGTGCGCTCGCGCGGCACCGGACCGGGAGGCGGCGTGATGTACGACGTCCTCGAACCGGGCGCCGACGGCTGGCTGCGGGGAGGCGAACCGTGGGAGCCGACGCAGCCTTTCTACGCGGTGCTGGGCGACCCGATCGCGCATTCCCTGTCGCCGACCATCCAGAACGCCGCCCTGCGGGAGCGGGAAATCGATACGGAATACGTGCCGGTCCGGATCGATGCGGGTCGGCTGCGCAGTTTGAAAGACGGCCCTCTGGGAAGGCTACTGGCGGGGTTCAACGTGACCGCTCCCCACAAGGAAGCGGTCGCCGCGCTCTGTGACGGCCGCACCGAACAGGCCCGGGACATGGGTGCGGTCAACACCGTGAAGGTGGAGGACGGACGCTGGCTGGGCCACAACACCGACAGCGGTGGGGTGCTGACGGTGGTTGCGCAGATCTGGGGCGCCGGAACGCCCCCGGAGCAGGCCGTCGTCCTGGGTGCCGGCGGCTCGGCGCGGGCCGCAGTGGATGCGCTGTTGCGCTGGGACATACCGCGGGTCGAGGTCCACAGCCGTTCGGCGGAAGGTCGGGCCCGCCTTGCCGGCTGGTTGGAATCCAGGGAGCTGGCCGACCGCGTCGACCTGCGGCCCCTGGCGGAGGGCCCGCCGGCCCCGACCGGGTCGTCAATCTGGATCTGCTGCCTGGCCGGCGGCGTCGACGCTTCCGGCTGGCTGCCTGCCGCCGCGGGCGAGGCGCCCGCCGTCCTTCTCGACCTGCGGTACGGCGATCAGCTGCCGGCCAACCAGGCCCCGCTGGGCTTCCGGTTCAGTGACGGTCTGCCGGTCCTGCTGATGCAGGGCGGGCTGAGTTTCGCATGGTGGTTCGGACCACCGGTGCCCTGGTCGGCCATGAGCGGGGCGCTCACCTAGACCCGGTCCGTATGCGGACGTTCCTCTCCCGGATCGCTGGATTCCCATGCCCCCGATTGCGGCCCTGGGTGGAGCGCTGCTCGATCTCGTCTATCCCGAAGACTGCCTGTCGTGCCACCGGCGCCGGTCGGAGGTACCCTGGGCGTCGACGGGCCCGGTGGTCGCTGGCTTGCGGCCGTGGGACCGGCCTCACCTGTGTGCAGCCTGCGAGCGGGCCTACGCCGCCGATCCGGTGCGCGGAACCGTCGGCGACCCGGCGGCGCCGCTCGCGGTGTGGGCCGCTGCCCGGTCATCGGGCGCCCTGGTCTCCCTGGTCGGTGAGTTCAAGTACCACGGGGTGCGCGGCCTGGCGTGGCCCCTGGCGCGCGGCATGGCCGCGGCGCTGGTCGCAGCCGCGGTTTCGGACTCGTTCGGGGGCGAATCACCCGTGCTGGTTCCGATTCCGCTGCACGGCAGCCGCCGCCGGTCCCGGGGCTTCAATCAAGCCGCGGTTCTGGCATTTCTCGTGCGCCGGCTGTTGGGCTGGCCCGTGCGGACGGATCTGGTGGTACGGGTCCGTCGTACGGGGCAGCAGGCCAAGCTGGGCTCGGCTGCCGAACGCAAGCGCAACCTGGCGGGCGCATTTTGTCCCGGGGTAGCCGCTGAGACGAATTCCGGTGCTGAGGTCGTCCTGGTGGACGATCTGGTCACCAGCGGATCGACCATCGCCGCCGCCGCCGCCGCCCTCCGCTCACGGGGCTGGTCGGTGGCCGGGGCGACGGCCGCCGGACTGGCGCGCCCCCGGGCAAAAGCCACCCGCCCGGTTGACACCCGCAGGGGCGGTTTCTAGTATTGACCCTGCAGCGAATACCGAACCCCATCCCGTCCGCAGGGACCCAGCCCAGGTGGTGCCACATGTCGCAGAAGATGACCCTGAAGGATTATTCGCCGGCAGGCCAGAAGGTGCTGATGCGGGTGGATTTCAATGTCCCGCTCGACAAGGACCGTGAGATCACCGATGACACCCGGATCCGGGCGGCACTGCCATCGGTGGCGCATATCCTGTCCGCCGGTGGCAGCGTGATCCTCATGAGCCACCTCGGACGGCCCAAGGGGAAGGTAGATCCGGCACTGTCGCTCCGACCGGTGGCTGACCGCCTCGCCGAACTCGTGTCTGCGCCGGTCAAATTCGCCCTCGATACGGTCGGCCCGGACGCCGCGGCGAAGTCTGCGGATCTGCGGCCGGGCGAAATCCTCGTGCTGGAGAACCTGCGTTTCAACCCCGGCGAGACGGTCAACGATCCCGGGTTCGCCGCGGGTCTGGCCGGCCTGGCGGACACCTTCGTCAACGACGCTTTCGGTTCCGCTCACCGGGCCCACGCTTCGACCGTCGGTGTGACCAAACACTTCCCAGCCTGCCGGGCGGGTTTTCTCGTCCAGAAAGAACTGAAATTTTTGGGTTCTTTGCTGGCGGATCCGCCGCGACCTTTTGTCGCCATTCTCGGCGGCGCGAAAGTCGGCGGCAAGGTCGATGTCATCAACCATCTGCTCGACAAGGTTGACACTCTCCTGGTGGGCGGGGGCATGATCTTCACCTTCCTGAAGGATCATGGCCTGAACATCGGTTCGAGTCTGCTCGACGAGGACAGTCTGGAAGTCGCCGCGGAGATCTCCGCCAGGAGCAAGTCGAGCCGGGCTCGGTTCGTCCTCCCTGAGGACTGTATCGTGGCCAACGAATTCAGCGACACCGCCGACCGGCGGACCTGTCTGGTGACCGATATCCCCGACCGGTGGATGGGGCTCGACATCGGTCCGGCGACAGCCGCCCGGTACCGCGAGATCCTCGCCGGTGCCCGGTCGATTTTCTGGAACGGTCCCATGGGCGTTTTCGAGTTGCCTTCTTTCGCCGCCGGCACCCGGGCGGTGGCCGAGGCCGTGGCCGTGGCCACGGACACCGGGGCAGTCAGCGTCGTCGGTGGCGGTGACAGCGTGGCGGCGATCAACCAGTTCGGGCTGGCGGACAGGATCAGCCACATCTCCACCGGAGGCGGGGCCTCCCTGGAATTCATGGCCGGCAGGGAATTGCCTGGAATCGCCGCTTTGACCGATGTTTGAGCCTATTATGGCGAACGGGCCTCCGCCGGTTTGACATCATGAAAGACGGGTGTTAATTTACTCGTCCCTTGCCGGTCCGACCTGCGTCGTACCGCCGATCCAAGTTTTTCAACGAGACCGCTGCGGGAGCGAATGGGCATGCTGCACACATTGCTGATAATTATTCACGTCTTGATCTGCATCGTTCTGGCGACGGTGGTCCTCCTCCAATCGAGCAAGGGCGGCGGCCTGGCCGGGGCCTTCGGCGGCGCCGGTGGGGCGCCCCAGCAGTTACTCGGCTCGCGGGGCATGACGTCTCTGCTACACAAGTTGACGATCTATCTCGCCGTAGCGTTTTTCATCTCCAGTTTCCTGCTTTTCATGACCGACACCAGCGGCCAGCCGGCTGCGCGAAACGTGGTCGGTGAAGCTGCACGCGAAGGCGAACTGAACATTCCGGTAACCGAGGATCCGCTGCAGATCCCCGCCCAGGGTGAGGTTGAAGAGCCCGCCGGTCAGGCCGTAGAAGAGTCCAGCGACGACGGCGGCGGCAACTAGAAGTGACGACCGTATCGGTTGCCCGGGTGGTGGAACTGGTAGACACGCTATCTTGAGGGGGTAGTGGCCACAAGCCGTGCGGGTTCGAGTCCCGCCCCGGGCACCACAAAAAAGGGAAACTGTCTGGCGACAGTTTCCTTTTTTTTTATTGACATGAATTTATTGTGGTCGAAATAATGTCGGAACTTCAACTGGTAGCCTGACGCCAGTCGGAGGTATTAGCAACACCCGAGACAGGAGGTCTTGCCCGGAAACCACTGGGTGCGGGGTCCGGGTGGACGTAGGAACTCTCAACAAGCGAGGTCCGGTATGGAGGAGAGAGAAGTCTTGATGGCCGCTGGCGCGACCAGGAAAAAGGCTACCAAGAAAAAAGCGACCAAGAAGAAGGCCACGAAGAAGAAGGCGACCAAGAAAAAGGTAGCCAAGAAGAAGGCCACGAAGAAGAAGGTCGCCAAGAAGAAGGCCAAGAAGAAGGTAGCCAAGAAGAAGGCGACCAAGAAGAAGGCGACCAAGAAGAAGGCCGCCAAGAAGAAGGTCGCCAAGAAGAAGGCCAAGAAGAAGGTAGCCAAGAAGAAGGCCACCAAGAAGAAGGCCACCAAGAAGAAGGCCACCAAGAAGAAGGCCACCAAGAAGAAGGCCACCAAGAAGAAGGCGACCAAGAAAAAGGTAGCCAAGAAGAAGGCCACGAAGAAGAAGGCCACCAAGAGGAAGAGGTAGGTTCGCACCCTTTGGGGGGGAACCGGAACGGAAAACCGCCGGGGTCAGCCCCGGCGGTTTTTTCTGTAGTTCGTTTCTCCGGCCGTATGCCGAGCCTTGGTCGTCCGCCGGTCAGTCGTTCTGCGCGGCCAGGCGGGCGGCGCGGACCTCGTCGGGGATCACGTCGATCAGCCAGGTGAGGCCGAAACTCACGGTCGTGTAGTTGACCATGTTCGAGTAACCAAGCTCCTCGACATCGTAGGCGAAAGTGGTCACGTCAAGCTGCCCGCCGACCAGGAAGTTGTCGAAGAGCTCGTAATTGAGGCCGAAATTGCCCTCGAGATAGAGTCCGGTGACGTCGGACAGCTCGCTGTAACGGTTGATGAGGCCGCCCAGCCCGAAACCGAGGCGGGGGACGATGCCAAAGAAGGTGGCGGGTTCGGCGTCGTACATGAGCGCGAGCCCGCCCTTGATCATCTTGTAGTTGGAGTCCCGGTCGACCTCGACCCGCTGGGCGTTGGTGAAGTCGCGGGGAACCTCCGTCTCGAGCATCGTGGTGACCGCTTCGCCGGTGGCGAAGGTCCCCAGTACGTCGAGGTGGAAGTTGTCGGAAATGTAGATGCCGATCCTGGCGCCGAAGGCGGGACCGGCCTCGATTTCCTTGTGGGCGCCCGTGAAATAGTCGGGATCCTTGGCCAGGACGTTGCCGTCATAACCCAGAATGAAGTCGGCGCCTTCGGTTATGACCGTGCGCGGGCCCAGGGCCTGGTTTTCCAGGTACCGGGCCCCGGAAAACTGCCCTCCGAAGACCGTGATGGAGTAGGCCTTGACGGTATAGTCCTCGTAATCGAGAAGTTCTTCCGCGATCACGGGCTCGGGGGATTCCCCCTCCGCGGGTGCCGGCGGCGGCGAAACCTGCCCTTCGTCCGCTTCCTGGGCCCACAGGGTGCTGCCACTGAGCCACAGGCTCACGGACAGAATCAACAACAGAAATGTGCTGAGCTTCATCAAGTCACCTCAACCAGGCGCTGGCAACGGGGATGGGCGCGTTTACCGCCTGACAAATGGCATTTTCGTGGGGCATGAACGGATAGGGGCGGCCGATCAACTCGGTTCCGCGACCCGAATAACGGTAATGTACGGCCTTGTTTGTGTCCAGAACTTTCGCCGTTTTCGATTCCAATCCGGGTCTGTTGACAGCGACTTGTCAGGCTATTACCATTGCCGTTCGTCAAAAAATCCGTATCCGGACCTCCGGTTCCCAGCCCTTTTGTCCCGTCGACGCAGGAGGACGTTCGTTGAAGACCTACCCCATGGAAAAAATCCGCAACGTGGCCCTTGTCGGCCCCCACGGCGTCGGCAAGACCAGCCTGGCCGATTCGATGATTCACGTCACCGGCCAGGTCGGCCGCAAGGGCAGCGTCGATGACGGTAGCTCCCACTTCGATTTCTCCGAGGAGGAAATCGAGCGCAAGCAGACCGTCACCGCCAGCATGGCCTGGACGGAATTCGAGGGCAACAAGATCAATATCATCGACACGCCCGGTGTGGATGATTTCCGGGGAGACGTCTACGCGTCACTGCGGGTCGTCGAAGGCGTCATGTTTGTCGTCAAGGCCGACGGCGGTTTCGAGGTCGCATCCGAGAACCTCTGGAACTTCGTGCGCTCGACGCACCTGCCGACCTTCATCGTCGTCAACCGCATGCACAAGGAACACGCCGACTGGCGCAGCGTGATGAACGGCCTCAAGGATCGGGTCCCCGGCACGGCGCCCCTGCAGTTGCCGATCGGCAACGGCGAGAGTTTCGAGGGCGTTATCGATCTGGTCACCATGAAGGCCTACAAGTCCACCGGCGAGGAGTCGGTGGAGATCCCCATTCCCGCGGACATGAACGATGCGGTCGAAGAGGCCCGTGAGATGCTCATGGACGCGGCTGCCAGCGCCGACGACGCCTTGACCGAGAAGTTTCTCGAGGAGTTGACCCTCAGCGAGGAGGACATCATCGTCGGCCTCAAGAAGGGTACCCTCCAAGGTACCGTCTATCCCGTGTTCTTCGCCGACGCCGAGAAGGAAGTCGGCGTCCGCTCCCTGCTGCGGTCCACGAACAACCTGTTCCCGAGCAGCTTCTCCCGCACCCGCGCGCCGATGACCGGTGTGCGTGCGGGCATGGAGGAAGAGGCTTCGTTCACGCCCGGTGCCGAGGCGCCGGTGGTGGCCTTCGCCTTCAAGCGCCAGTACGAGGCCCAGGGCGGCGACGTCACCTGGCTGCGGGTCTTCAGTGGCAGCCTGAAGTCCGGCGATACCCTGACCTGTACCGACGGCCGTGCCACCGAACGCATCGGGCAGCTGAGCGTGCTGGTGGGCAAGACCAAGGAGAAGATCGACGTCGCCCAGGCCGGAGACATCGTGCTGGTGGCCAAGCTGAAGAACACCCAGACCGGCGACACCCTCGCCGCGGGTGTCGATTTCGCTTTCCCGCCGATCACCTACCCGGTGGCCACCAGCGCCGACGCCATCAGCCCCGAGACCAGCGGCGACGAGGACAAGATGGCCGCCGGGCTGAACAAGATCCGGGAGGAGGATCCCACGTTCGAGTTGATCCATCAGCCCCATCTGGCGCAGACGCTCCTGGCGACCCAGGGCGAGATCCACACGAACTTCATCCTGGACAAGCTCAAGAAGCAGACCGGCGTGGTTGTTCAGCGCCGGCGTCCGCGGATCAACTTCAAGGAGACCGTCCGCGGGACGGCCGAGAAGCAGGGACGCCACAAGAAGCAGAGCGGCGGCCGCGGCCAGTTCGGGGACGTGTTCATCCGCATCGAACCGCAGGAACGCGGCGCCGGTTTCGAGTTCGTTGATGAGATCGTCGGCGGCGTGGTGCCCGGCAAGTTCATCCCCGCGGTTGAGAAAGGCTGCCGGGAGACCCTGCTGGAAGGTCTGGTGGCCGGCTACGAAATGGTCGATGTGCGCTGCGCCCTCTTCTTCGGGTCGTACCACAACGTCGATTCCAGCGAGGCCGCCTTCAAGATGGCCGCGCGCAAGGCCCTCAAGGCCGCCATCGAGGAGGAAGCCGACAAGTTGCGGCCCGTGATCCTCGAGCCGATCATGAAGGTGAGGATCGTCGTGCCCCAGACCTACATGGGGGACGTGATGGGTGATGTCTCCACGAGACGCGGGGCGCTGCAGGGCACCGACGCCGACGGCCCCTACCAGGTCATCACGGCGAACATCCCCGAAGACGAACTCTACCAGTATGCCACGTCCCTGCGTTCGTTCACCCAGGGGACGGGGATCTTCACCATGGAATTCTCGCACTACGCCGAGGTCCCGGGCGATGTCCAGAAGCGGCTGGTCGACGACCACAAGAAAACCCAGACCGCCGAGGAATAGAGGTCGCCATGGCAGGACATTCCAAATGGGCGAATATCAAGCACCGCAAGGGCGCACAGGACGCCAAGCGGGCCAAGGTCTTCACCCGGCTGATCCGTGAAATCACCGTCGCCGCCCGTCAGGGCGGCGGCGACATGGAATCGAACCCGCGGCTGCGGTCGGCGGTCCTGACCGCCCGTGGCGCGAACATGCCCAACGACACGATCACGAAGGCCGTCAAGCGTGGTACCGGCGAGCTGGGCGGCGCGGTCATCGAAGAGGTCAACTACGAGGGTTACGGGCCCGGAGGCGTGGCCATCCTCGTCGAATGCCAGACCGACAACAAGAACCGCACCACCGCCGAGGTGCGGCACGTCTTCACCAAGTTCAACGGGAACCTGGGCGCCAACGGCTGCGTGTCCTATCTGTTCGAGCGCAAGGGCATGATCGTGCTGGACGGGGAGAACTGCGACCTGGATGCGGCCATGGAGGCGGCGATCGATGCGGGGGCCGAGGACGTGGAGGCCGACGGCGGCCTCATTTCCGTGACCACCGCGCTGGAGGATCTGCACGCGGTCGAGACGGCCCTGGACGCCGCCGGTCTGCCGGTCACATCCACCGAACTGGTCCAGGTGCCGAGCACGACCATTGCCGTCGAGGGCAGCGATGCCATGACGCTGATGCGCCTGATCACCGGCATGGACGATCTGGACGACGTGGCCCAGGTATCGGCCAATTTCGAAATCGACGACGACCTCATGGCTGAAATCGAGGAAAAACTCTAGACGTATCCCGTCCGCGGGGTATCCCGGGACCAGGAAAGGATGCCCGTGATCATTCTGGGCGTCGATCCAGGCTCGCACGCGACCGGCTACGGTGTTGTTGAAACCGTGCCGGTCGCTCGCATGATGGCCGGAGGCGTCATCAGGGCGCCGCGGCAGGCGCCGCTGGCGGACCGTTTGCTGGTCATCCACGAGGAACTGACCCGGGTCATCGCCGCGCACGCTCCCGAGGCCATGGCGGTCGAGGATCTGTTCAATGCCAAGAACGCCCGCAGTTCCCTGATCCTGGGGCACGCGCGCGGTGCGATCCTCCTGGCCGGTTCTCAGGCGGGTCTGGCGGTGGCTGAATATGCGCCCCGCGAGATCAAGAAGGCCCTCACGGGCAACGGTGCGGCCGCCAAGGAGCAGGTGCGTTTCATGGTGATACGCATTCTGGGGCTGCGGGAATCGCCCCCCCTGGACCAGAGCGACGCCTTGGCGGTGGCGCTGACCCATGCCGGCCGCGCGGCGCGCCCGCAGGGCCGCCGCTGACCCCGTCACGTGGCGATCAGCTCTGGCCGCCGGCGGTCATCTTGTAGATAATGGTCGCGGCGGTCCCTGGCCGACCGTCGGAAGGGAAGCCATGATCGCGTTTCTGGAAGGCATTCTTGTCAGCGGCGGGACCGAAGCGGTGGTTGCCGTCGGCGGCGGCATCGGGCTGGATGTCCAGCTGTCGGCCCAGTCGGCCGAGAAGCTGCCCGCGCCCGGCAACACGGTCCGGCTGTGGACCCACTTGGCCGTGCGCGAGGACAACTGGGCCCTGTACGGTTTTGTGCTGGAGCAGGAACGGGAAATGTTCCGCCTGCTGATCTCCGTCTCGGGGGTCGGGCCCAAGGTTGCCCTGGGCATGCTGTCGCGCGCGGCGGCGGCTGACATCGCCGCTTACCTGAGAACCGGGGACGAAAAATCCCTCACGCTGCTACCGGGTATCGGCAAGAAGAGCGCGGCCAGGCTCGTCGTCGAACTGGGGCAGCGTGTGCCCGAGGCCACCCTCCTGGCGGAGGGCGGATCGGCGTCGCCGGCGGACAGTCCCGGCGGGATGGCCGCAGCGCTCTCGGTTCTCGGAGCGATGGGTCTGGCACCGAGCCAGGCCGAGCAGGCCCTCGGCCGGGCCCGGCGCGACGATCCCGCCGTCGCCGAGGATCTCGAACTCTGGGTGCGCATGGCCCTGCGCAAACTCTAGCCCCCGAGGGCGGCCGTCCGCCTGTCCGCAGCCGAAAGGAAGCCGGTGAACGAACAGAGGTGGACCGATCCCGCCGCCCAGCAGGCCGACGGCGACCTGGACCTCAGTCTGAGGCCGAGGCGGCTGGAGGACTTCGTCGGGCAGGAGAAGATCAAGGAGAACCTGCAGATCTTCATCCAGGCCGCCCGGCAGCGGGGCGAGGTGCTGGATCACGTGCTGCTGCACGGCCCGCCGGGGCTGGGCAAGACCACGCTGGCGCAGATTCTCGCGGTGGAGATGGATCTGGAAATCCGTCTGACCAGCGGCCCGGCCTTCACCAACAGCGCCGAGCTGATCGCCCTGCTGAGCGAGCAGACGGACCGGCGGGCGATCTTCATCGATGAGATCCACCGGCTGGGGCGGGTCATCGAGGAGCACCTCTACCCGGCGATGGAGGACTGGCGGGTCGAGCTGATCATCGACAAGGGTCCCAACGCCCGCCATTTCAACCTGCAGCTCGAGCCCTTTACCCTGATCGGCGCCACCACGCGCGCCGGACTGATCACGCCGGCCATGCGCAGCCGGTTCGGCATCGTCTGCCATCTCGATTTCTACCCTCCCGAAGAGCTGGCGATCATCGTCACACGCAGTGCGGGCATCCTGGGGATCGGTATCGAACCCGGCGGTGCCCTGGAGATCGCCCGTCGCAGCCGCGGCACCCCGCGAGCCGCGAACCGCCTGTTGCGGCGCGTGCGCGACTACGCCCAGGTCGCCGGGTCCAAGGTCATCGATCGGGCGGCCGCCGACACGGGGCTGACTCGCCTCGGCGTCGACGCGCTCGGGCTGGAACCTCTCGACCGGCGTTACCTCCAGCTGATCATCGAACATTTTGCCGGCGGGCCGGTGGGAATCCAGAACATGGCCGTCAGTCTCGGCGAAGAAACGGACACGCTCGAGGATATGGTCGAACCTTTCCTGATCCAGACGGGCCTCTTGAAGCGCACGCCCCGCGGCCGGGAGGCGACCGCCCACGCCTGGACCCATCTGGGTCTCGAACCGCCGGCGCCTGCGGGCCCCGGCGCGGGCCGCCTTCTGTGACGGCAGGTCGGCCATGACCGCCGCCAACGGCAGTTCCGCCTACGAATTCGACCTGCCGCCGGAGTTGATCGCGCAGGATCCGCCTGAGGAGCGCGGCGATTCTCGGCTGCTGCTGGTGGATCCGGCGGCGGGCGTCGGTGGTGAGGTGGTCTTTCGCCAGTTGCCGGGCCTGCTCCGGTCCGGCGACCTGCTGGTGCTGAACGAGAGCCGGGTCATGCCCGCCAGGCTGGCCACAGTGCGGCCCGATACCGGGGGCAGCGTGGAAATCCTCCTGGTGCGGCCGGTGGCCGGCAAGGACACCTGGCTGGCGCTCGCTCGGCCCCAGCGCCGCCTGCGGCCCGGCGTGCGCCTGAACGTGGTCACGTCGCCGGCGGAATCGCCGGGAGCGCCGCCGCCCTATCTCGAGATCGTTGCGAAGCGGGACGCGGGGTATGTCGAGGTCAGCGCCCCCGAAGGTCCGGCCGCGCTGGCCGAGGCCTGGGGGCGGATGCCGTTGCCGCCTTACATCCGGCGGCCGGCAGGATCGGCGACCGGCCGGCGGGACCAGGCCGACCGTGAACGTTACCAGACGGTGTACGCCGCTGGCGACGGGACCGGAGCCGGTTCGGTCGCCGCGCCGACGGCCGGACTGCATTTTTCCCAGCGGACGCTGGCCGGGCTGGAGGACGCGGGCATCGCCGTGGCGCGGGTAGCGCTGCACGTGGGGCCGGGCACCTTCCGGCCCCCGAGTGAGGAGCAGCTGGCCCGGGGCCGCCTCCACCGGGAATATTTCCGTCTCCCGGAGGCGGTGACCGTTGCGGCGGCCGCGACCCGCGAGCGCGGCGGCCGGGTCATCGCCGTGGGTACGACCTCGTTGCGGGTGCTGGAGACGGCCGCGCGGCTGGGATTGGATGCACCCGGGCCCGACCACCGGGACTTCGGGGCCACGGCGGCCGATCCGGAGCCGGTTTTTTGCGGTTACGCCGCCAAAGGAACCGACGGCTGGGAGGTGTGCGGTGAAACCAGGCTGTTTCTGCGCCCGCCGGAACGGGTAACCGCGGTCGACGGCCTGCTGACCAATTTTCACCTGCCCGGATCGTCCCTGCTCATGCTCGTGGCGACGTTGACGGGCCAGAGTGGTTGGCGCCCCGTCTATGATCACGCCGTGGCGAACCGGATGCGGTTCTACAGCTACGGGGACTGCATGCTCATCCTGCCCGGACTGCGCGGGCCTGCCGAAAGCCGCTAGAGTGGACGTTTCGCAATCATCCCAGCCGCTGGACACGCCGTTCGGTTTCGAGGTCGAGACGACCGTACCGGACGGTCGTGCCCGGACGGGACTGCTGACCACCGGCCACGGCACGGTGGAGACACCGGTTTTCATGCCCGTCGGGACCGTGGGTTCGGTCAAGGCGGTCACCTTCGAGCAGGTGTGGGCCACCGGCGCCCGTCTCATCCTCGGCAACACCTACCACCTGTATCTGCGGCCCGGCCACGAGCTGGTCGGCAGGATGGGCGGGCTGCACCGCTTTCAGGGTTGGGACGGCGCATTGCTGACCGACAGTGCGGGTTTCCAGGTGTTTTCGCTGGGTGACCTCAACCGGATCACGGCCGACGGCGTTGAATTTCGCTCCCATCTCGACGGCAGCCGTCATTTCTTCAGCCCCGAGCTCAGCATGGAGATCCAGCTCGACCTCGGTGCCGATGTGATCATGGCCTTCGACCAATGTGCTCCGTACGGCGCCGACCCGGCGGAGGTGGCCCGGGCTGTCGAGCGGACGACCCGCTGGCTCGAACGGTGCCGCGACGTTTTCGGCGGCCGCCAGTTCCGCGGTGGCTGGGAACGGGTGCTGTTCGGCATCATGCAGGGCGGCGTGGACGAGAATCTGCGGCGGCGCTCGGCGGCGGAGGTCGTCGCCATGGACCTGCCCGGCTATGCCATCGGCGGGCTGTCGGTGGGCGAACCGACGTCGGCCCTGCGGGAAATGACGGAACTGGCGGCCGGGCTGCTGCCCACCGATCGGCCGCGCTATCTGATGGGGGTGGGGTTTCCCGACGACATCGTCGCGGGCGTGACGGCCGGCGTGGACATGTTCGACTGCGTTCTGCCGACCCGGATGGCGCGGACCGGAACGGTTCTGACCCGCGACGGCCGACTGGTCATCAAGAACGCCGCCTATGAGGCGGATGACCGTCCCATCGATGCCGAGTGCGGCTGTCCGGTCTGCGCCCGTCACAGCCGGGCCTACATCCGGCACCTATTCCAGGCCAAGGAGATGCTGGCCAGCACCCTGGCGACCCTGCACAACCTCCATTTCTACCAGGAGCTGATGGCCGGTCTGCGTGCGGCGATCCGCGCCGGGGATTTTCCCGCCCACGCCCAGCTGGTCAGCGAGCGCTGGACACGGGGAGAGGAGGCCCGGCTCGAGGAGGTCCGCGACCGGCGCCGCTAGGAACGGCCCCGGGGGGTCGGCGGCGGTAGCCCCGGAACTTGCCCCGCGGACCTCGGGAAACCATTCTTGTGGAATTACGGTACCGGCCGGACCCGCGGGGAACGGGTTCGCCTTCTTCAACGCCAAGACCTTAAGGAGAAATCCATGGAATTCATGACCGTGCTGGCCATGGCCTCGCCCACCGAGGGCGGCGGGGGCGCCGGCGGCCTGCTGAGCTTCCTGCCCCTCATCCTGATCTTCCTCGTTTTCTGGTTCATGATCATTCGGCCCCAGAAGAAGCAGCAGGATCAGCGCAAGTCCATGATCGAGGCGCTGAAGCGCGGCGACCAGGTCGTGACCAGCGGCGGCCTGTTCGCCACCGTGAAGGACGTGAAGCAGGACCGGATCGTGGCGACGATCGCCGACAACGTGAAGGTCGAGATCAGCAAGACAGCCATCAGCGCCGTGGTCCCGGCAGGCGAGTAGCTCCGTGACGGGGGCCGTGGAGATGATCCGCAGGTATGGCGACCCGTGTCTGCGGCGCCGGGCCGAGGCCGTTGATCCGGCCGCTCCGGCCACCCTGGCGTTGCGGGAGGATCTGTGGACCACCCTGGCCGCCGACGGCGGCGTCGGTCTGGCCGCCCCCCAGATCGGACAGGATCAGCGGGTGATCGTCGTGCGCGATCCGTCCCGGCCTCGCGGCCAGCAGCGCCTGGATCTGGTCAACCCGGTCATCACCGCGACGTTCGGTCCCCGGGTGCCGTTCGCGGAGGGATGCCTCAGCTTCCCGGACCTGTACATCGACATCGTCCGGCCCCAGGGGGTCACCGTCGAGCACGACACGTCCGGCGGCAGGGCCACCCTGCAGGACGACGGGCTGGTTGCCCGCATCATCCAGCATGAGGTGGACCACCTGAACGGGGTGCTGTTCATCGACCATCTGACTCCGGCCCGACGCGTTTCGTTGTGGCCACAGCTGACGTGGATCGGGCTGGTGGGCTTGAAGAATCGTGTTCTCCCCAGAAAGGGCGCTCGAGGATGAAAATAGTATTCATGGGCTCCCCTGATTTTGCGGTGCCGAGTCTCGACGCCCTGGTCGAGGCCCGCTTCGACGTCAAGCTGGTGGTCACCCAGCCGGACCGGCCGTCGGGTCGGGGCCGCAAGCTGCTGCCGACGGCCGTGAAGACCGCGGCGGCCGAGCACAACCTGCCGGTGATCGATTTCGGCAAGGGACAGGGCAAGGAAGTCACGCGGCAGGTGCTGGCGGTCGCACCGGACGCGGTGGTGGTGGTCGCTTTCGGCCAGATCCTGCGCGAACCGCTGCTCTCGGCGCCGCCGCTCGGCTGCATCAACGTTCACGCCAGCCTGCTGCCCCGCTGGCGCGGGGTCTCGCCCGTCCAGTATTCCATCCTGCACGGGGACACCTGGTCCGGGGTGACGATCATGCGCATGGACGAGGGTGTGGACACCGGCCCGATCCTGAGCCAGCGCGCCGTGAGCATCAGTCCCGAGGACACCGCCGGCGAACTCCTGGACCGTCTGGCGGGCCAGGGAGCGGACCTGCTCATCCATACCCTGCGGGGGCTGCAGAACGGTCAGATCGAACCGGTCACCCAGAGTGACGAAGGCGCCGTGTACGCGCCCAAGCTTACCCGCACCCTTTCGGCCGTCCGCTGGGACCGCGATGCGGTGACGGTGCACAACCAGATCCGGGCCCTGAACCCCTGGCCGGGCACGACCGTCTACCTCGGCGAAAAACCCCTGAAGGTCACCGAGTCCCGGCCCATGTCCTTCAACCAGTCCGGCCTGGCCCCCGGAACGGTGCTGGCGATCCACGCCGAAGGCGTGGTCGTGGCCTGCGGCGAAGGATCCCTGCTGGTGACCGGCCTGCAGTGTCCCGGCAAGAAGCCGTTGCCGGTCGCCGAGTTCCTGCGCGGGTTTGCGATCGAGGCCGGGGATCTGCTGCGCTCATGAGGGCCGACCCGGTACGGTTGGAAGCCCTGGCGATCCTGACGGCCGTGGCTGACGGCCAACCTCTCGACCGCTGCCTGACCGCGGGGCTGGATCGGCTGGGCGACACGCGGGACAAGGCTTTTCTCGCCGAGCTGGTGCGCGGTACGGTCCAGTGGCAGGCCCGCTACGATCACGTGATCGATCAGTTTTCCCGCAAGCGCCGGCCCGACCCCGGTCCTTTGCGGACCCTGCTGCGCCTTTCCCTCCACCAGCTCCTGGGTATGGACGGGGTGCCCGCCTACGCGGCCGTGCACCAGGCCGGGCAGCTGTGCCGCCGCCGGCTGGGTGTTCGGCAGGTGGCGTTCGTCAACGGGCTGCTCCAGGCCGTGCGGCGGAAGGTCGCCGCCGATCCCGACTCCCGGCCGCCGGACGCCGCCGAGCGCACCGCACGCCTGAGCCGGGAGTTCGAGACGCTCAAACGCGATCACGCCGATTGGCTGGCCGCGTGGCATTCCCATCCCCGGTGGCTGGTGGAGCGCTGGATCGAAAACTACGGGGCCGAGCAGGCCGAGGCGATCTGCGCCTGGAACAACCGCCCGGTACCGCTGGTGTTTCACGTGCTGGCGCCGTTCGATCCCGCGGCAGCGGCGTCTTTGCTGGCAGCGGCCGGCTGCCCCGTGACCGCCGGTCCGGCGGCGGGCGCCCTGGTGGCGGCCGAGCGTCCGGGACGGGCGCTGCTCACCGAGATCCTCACCGCATCGCCGCACCTGATCGTCCAGGATGCCACGGTCCAGGCGGCGACCGCATGGCTGGCCGACGGCTTGGCGCCGCGAGCCGAATCGGTACTGGACATGTGTGCCGCCCCGGGAGGAAAATCGGCCCACTTGGCCGCCCGCCTGGCCGACGGTCGGCGTCTGGTGGCGATGGATCATCGCCCCGAACGGGTGGCGCTGTTGCGCACGACCCGGGACAGGGTCAGCGGTCCGTCGTTCGATCTGGTCCTGGCCGACGGCGCCAGACCGCCGTTCGCCGCGGCCACCTTCGGGTCCGTCCTGCTCGACGGACCCTGCAGCGGCACGGGCGTCCTGCGCCACCACCCGGACGGGCGCTGGCGCCTGACCCGCGAGGTGATCGACCGCCGGGCGGCCTTTCTGGGTGTGCTGGCCAACCGCGCGGCGGATCTGCTGGTGCCCGGGGGCAGACTCATGTACGGTACCTGTTCCCTGGAGCCGGAAGAGAACGAACAGGTCGTCGCCGCGTTGCGGGACCAGCGGGATGATCTGGAACCGGCGCCCGACGCTCAGGGTATCTGGCAGCGGACCTGGCTGCCCCACGAAGCGGTGGGGGACGGATTTTTCGCGGCCCGACTGCAGAAGAAGGAATAGACCGGTGAAGCTCTGGAAACTGCTACTGCTGACAGGTTTGCTGTTCGTGACCGGGGGTGCCCTCCTGGTCGCGGTCAACTTCCTGGTGCTGCCTTCCATCGTGCACAGCAACAAGGTGGTCACGATGCCCGATATCCGGGGCATGAGCGAAACCGGCGCGGCCACGCAGCTCAAGGGGCTTGAGCTCGAGGTCGAGGTCGCCCGGCAACGGGCCCATCCGACGATTCCCGAAGGGATGATCCTCGATCAGGATCCCTCGCCGGAATCCCGGAT
>Ga0316201_10001068_pt1 | contig 17694 bp, 11 predicted proteins | sample CS6wburrow_MG_FD_204516 | JGI IMG/M metagenome (GOLD analysis project Ga0316201, IMG submission 204516) | Coastal sediment microbial communities from Delaware Bay, Delaware, United States - CS-6 worm burrow | ecosystem: Environmental > Aquatic > Marine > Coastal > Sediment | place: USA... | reverse complement strand
GTTCTGGAGCAGGACGTAGATGATTTAGTAAAACGCACCGATCTGGAAGAAGAAACTATTTCAGACGTTGTGCGAATACTTAAAGAAGAATTTGAAGATTAAGCTATATATTAGCAACATAAAAGTAGAGAGTAAACAGTATTTATGGCAGACAATGCAACAATAAGGCTTAATAAAGTCTTGAGAGAACTTAATATTTCTTTGGATAGAGCAGTGGAATTCCTTGCGTCTAAGGGACACAAGGTAGAAGCAAGACCTACCACGAAGATTTCTGAAGACATACATCAGGTTCTTTTAGACGAATTCCAAACGGATATGAGCAAGAGGGTTGCATCCCAGGAAGTCGGCGAAGAAAAACGTAAAGAAAAAGAAGCTATAAGACTGCAGTTGGAGCAGGAGCAGGAAGAAAAAAGACTACAAAGAGAAAAAAGAGCTGCCTCAAGAGAGGTAGTGAAAGCCAGGGTTGAACTCTCAGGGCCAAAAAAAATAGGTAAAATTGATCTTGAACCCACTAAAAAGGTTAAACCGGAACCTAAGAAGGTAGAAGAGAAACAGCTTCCTAAGGAAGAGGTAGTTGGTAAGGCAAAAGAAGAAGCTTCAAAAGAGGTTAAAGAGGTTAAGGAGGTTACTGAGGAAGTTAAGCCCGAAAAAGCTCCTGAGATAAAAAAAGTTGATGAAAAAGTTTCGGTGGAGGAAAAACCTAAGGAAACCGATTCTATAACTACACAGTATAAGAAGCTTTCCGGACCAAAAATTATGGGTGATAAAATTGATCTCACCAAGTTTGATAAGCCCAAAAAAAAGAAAGAACCTGCAAAGGAGCCTTCTGAAGCTGATAGACGCAAAAGAAGAAAGCGGATTGTAAGTAATGGTTCGCCTGGTGCAGGTAGAACTAAAACTAGTGCCAAAAAAGGACAACGTTTTGCATCGATGCCCAAGGTAGAGCCAACTGAAGAAGAAGTGCAAAAACAGGTTCGTGAGACCCTAGAAAAACTTCAGGGCAAATCTAAAAAAGGAAAAGGAGCAAAGTATAGAAGGGATAAAAGAGACCAACACAGACAGCAGACTGAGAAAGATCTGGAACAGCAGGAGCTGGAAAGTAAAATACTTAAAGTTACCGAGTTCGTTACCGTTGGGGAAGTTGCCACTATGATGGATGTTGCTTCTACTGAAATAATTTCTGCATGTATGTCTCTTGGGATCATGGTAACAATGAATCAACGACTGGATGCTGAAACACTCTCTATTGTTGCAGAAGAATTTGGTTATGAAGTTGAATTTATTACAGCAGATCTTGAAGAAACTATTGAAGAAGATGTAGATGCACCGGAGGATTTAAAGCCAAGGGCCCCTATTGTTACCGTAATGGGTCATGTAGATCATGGTAAAACATCGTTATTGGATTACATTCGAGAAGAAAATGTAATTGCCGGAGAGAGTGGAGGTATAACACAGCATATAGGAGCATATGGTGTAACATTATCAGGGGGGCAGAAGATTACCTTTTTAGACACACCGGGTCACGAAGCATTTACTGCGATGAGGGCACGGGGAGCACAGATAACAGACATTGCTATAATTGTAATTGCTGCGGATGACGATATTATGCCTCAGACGAAGGAAGCTATAAGTCACGCTCAGGCCGCGGGCGTTCCAATAGTTTTTGCGATTAATAAAATAGACAGACCTACTGCAAATCCTGAAAAGATCAAAGAAGGTTTAGCGGCCATGAATTTGCTTGTAGAGGATTGGGGTGGAAAAATCCAATCTCATGATATCTCAGCAAAAACTGGTGAAGGTGTAAAAGAGTTATTGGAAAAAGTGCTCTTGGAGGCAGAACTTTTGGAACTAAAAGCCAATCCGGACAAGCTAGCTTCTGGTACCGTTGTAGAAGCATTCCTCGATAAAGGAAGAGGATATGTCTCCACTATTTTAGTGCAGGCAGGTACTTTGGAAATTGGGGATTACGTATTGGCGGGTACATGTAGCGGTAAGATTAAGGCAATGCAGGATGAGCGTGGCAAGACGGTTAAAAAGGCCGGTCCTTCTACACCGATTTCAATTTTGGGATTAGACGGGGCGCCTCAGGCCGGGGATAAATTTAATGTACTCGAAGATGAAAAAGAGGCAAAACAAATTGCTTCCAAAAGGAGCCAGCTTCAACGGGAACAGTCGGTAAGAACACAAAGACATATTACCCTTGACGAAATTGGCAGGCGAATTGCCTTAGGTGAATTTAAAGAGTTGAATATTATTTTAAAGGGAGATGTAGATGGATCAGTAGAGGCATTAACCGATTCCTTCCAGAAATTATCAACAGATGAAATACAAGTCAATATTATTCATAAAGGAGTAGGTGCAATTACTGAATCTGATGTATTATTAGCTTCAGCATCTGATGCTATTGTAATTGGATTTAATGTAAGACCAATGGGTAATGCGAGGGATATTGCAGACAAAGAGGAGATTGATATTCGGATGTATTCAATTATTTATGACGCCATTAATGATCTTAAGGATGCGATGGAGGGGATGCTATCTCCGGAGATGAAAGAGGAAATTACAGGTACAGCCGAAATTAGAGAAACCTTTAAAATATCGAAAGTAGGTACCATCGCAGGTTGTATGGTAACCACAGGCAAAATATTTAGAAACTCAAGCATTCGTCTCATTAGGGATGGCGTGGTGATATTTACAGGAGAACTATCTTCTTTAAAAAGGTTCAAGGATGATGTAAAAGAAGTGGCCAAAGGTTATGATTGCGGACTTCAGGTAAAAAACTATAATGATATAAAAGAAGGCGATATTGTGGAAGCCTTCCAGGAAGTGGCGGTTAAGAAAAAACTTTAATCGGAATATAGATTATTATAGGAATAAAGACCAAAGACAAGAGTTATTCCTGGGACAGATATAGTGAATGATGATAAAACAAAAAACGACCTATTTGGTCGTTTTTTCTGGTTTTAATAAAAGTGATTCAGGATATTTTATCCGAACCTCTTTAAATTTGCGTTCCGCTTCCAACTTAGATATGAACTGCCCGATTTGAACGCGGTAAGTTGGAGAATCAAAAATAATTTTCGCTTTTAAGTCAGGAAAATCAATATCTACCTGCTGTTTAAGTTCCTCTGCTTTTGAATACGAGCCGAAACCAACCTGAATTGTATAAAAATTGGATTTGGAATTACTTATTTTATAAACTTCCAGAAGACGAGTAATACTAGCATCTTGTTGAATGTTAATTTCCCCGGTTTGTGCTATTCCGAAAGTAATGAATCCAAGAAGTATTACTGATAGAATGGCTGTTTTCATGATATAAAATTTATTGACATCAAACTTAAAATGCAAAAGTAATTTATTGAAGGTTAAACAAAAGTTTTCTTGCTTATTTAGAATCAGTATAAATTATAAATTATAAAACCCTTAACATTTCTCAAATAAAGTCAAAGTCTTATTTTTGTCGTCAATTTGAGCGGCGATAAATTACCTTATTACCCTATTCTAATAGTAATTATCGTGCCAGAATTAAGATAGAAATATTTTAAATATGAAAAAGGTTTTGTACCGCCATCAGATTTCTAAACTTATTACTTTTACTTTAGTAGTTTACCTACTTTTTTCAAATTCTCTTTTTGCTCAACAAGAAGACTCTGAACCTAGTGTTACAGCTGATACTGAAGTTGCTGCCGAAACTACCGATGCAACCGCTGGTGATGCCACAAAAGGTAAACAGTTATTTAATCAGAATTGCGCCGCCTGTCATGCCTTAAATAGAAAAATGACTGGGCCGGCCCTGGCTAATGTTGAAACCAGACTGGCTGAGGAGGAAGGGTTAGACAAGGAATGGTTATATACCTGGATTAAGAATAGTGCGGGGATGATTAGTTCCGGGGACGCCTATGCCAATAAAATTTATGCGGAGTACAATCAGGCTGCAATGACAGCGTTTCCTACGCTTTCAAATGCAGATATTGATGATATTTTGGCTTATACTGCTGCTCCACCACCTACACCGGTGGCTGCGACAACGGCTATCGCTACAAGCGAGGGAATGGGTGATTCTTCGGGGATTACCAATGAAATTATTTTGGGAGCCCTTGTCCTGGTTTTTGCCTTACTCGTGATGATGTTGTTTTTAGTAAACAATACCTTGCAACGAATAGCCGAAGCCAATGGCGTGGTGCTTGAAAAGGAAAAAGTTGTTAAGCGAACTCCAATATGGAAGGCATTTGTGCAAAACCAATTCCTTGTTCTGGTATCTTGTATTTTCTTGTTATTGGCAAGTGCGTATTTTGCTTATGGATGGATGATGCAAGTGGGTATAGATCAGGGTTATGCCCCAATTCAACCCATTCATTATTCCCATAAAATTCATGCAGGAGATAATAAAATTGAATGTAAATATTGCCATTCTTCTGCCAGAGTATCTAAACATTCTGGAATACCCTCATTAAATGTCTGTATGAATTGTCATAAATCAATTTATGAGTACAAAGGAAATCCTGAAGGTCCAAGTCCCGAAGATTTGGCTAATGGGTATACCAATGAATTCTACACAGGGGAAATTAAGAAATTATACAAAGCTGTAGGCTGGGACGAGGAGAATCAGCAATACACTGGTGAGAGTCAGCCCGTTGAATGGGTAAGGATTCATAATCTTCCGGATTTGGCTTACTTTAATCACTCTCAGCACGTTTCCGTTGCAGGTATTGAATGTCAAACCTGTCATGGTCCGGTTGAGGAAATGGAGATCATGTATCAATATTCGTCATTGACTATGGGATGGTGTATTAATTGCCATAGAGAAACAAATGTTAAGGTAGAGGATAACGCCTACTATACCAAAATACATGATGAATTATCCAAAAAATACGGCGTTGAAAATCTTACCGCTGCTCAAATGGGCGGATTGGAATGTGGCAAATGCCATTATTAGAAAAAAATAAGCATCTAATTACAGATATATAGTATGGCATCAAAAAAGTATTGGAAAAGCGAAGCGGAGTTAAATCCCAACGATTCCATCGTGGAGACGCTGAGACAAAACGAATTTCCGGAAGAAATACCAGTTGATGATTTTTTAGGGGATAAGAAAAATTTGTCTGCCAGTACAACCAATAGGCGAGATTTTCTGAAATATGTAGGATTTAGCACTGCTGCAGCTTCAATAGCGGCTTGTGAAGGCCCTGTGAGAAAGTCTATACCATATGTTGTTAAGCCCGAACAAATAATTCCAGGTGTCGCAAATTATTATGCAACCACAATAGCGGATGGCTATGATTTTGCCAGTATTTTGATAAAAACACGAGAAGGCAGACCCATCAAAGTGGAAAATAATAAGGAAGCAAGAACAAATGGTAATGGCAATGCCAGAGTACAAGCATCTGTCCTTTCTTTATATGACAGCACCAGACTGCAAGGCCCATTGGCAAATGGAGAACCTGTGGAGTGGACCGCATTGGATGCATCAGTAAAAAATAAATTAGAAGGATTAAAGGCTTCTGGAAAGCAAATAGTATTACTTACACAGACATATGCCAGTCCATCTACTTCAAAATTGATAAGTGAGTTTAAAGAAGTTTATGGGAATGTAAACCACGTTGCCTATGACGCCATAAGCGAAGATGCTGCTCTGGCTGCGTACGAAGCTAAATATGGAGAAAGGGCACTGCCATCGTATGATTTTGAAAAAGCGGAAATCATTGTTTCTTTTGGTGCAGACTTTCTGGCCGATTGGCAAGGTGGTGGCTTGGATAGTGGTTATTCTAAAGGGCGAATTCCAAAAGATGGCAAAATGTCCAGGCATATTCAGTTTGAATCCAATATGTCTCTTACCGGAGCAAATGCTGATAAGCGTATTGCACTAAAACCTTCGGAACAGAAAAAGGCACTTGCGAGTTTATTTGGCAAACTTAACAATAGCTCTGTTAGTGTTGATCTCAGTGATATGGTCAGCAAAGCTGTAGACGATGTTGCAGCCGAAATTAAGAAAGCGGGAAACAAGGCAGTTGTTGTAACCGGGCTGGATGATGTAAATGCACAGGCAGTTACTTTGGCTATAAATGAGATGCTGGCCAGTACTTCTTTTAATCCGGCCAAACCAAGGTATATAAGACAAGGGAATACTCAGGCTGTTAATAAGCTTATTCAGGATATGAACTCTGGTAAGGTTGGGGCATTAATTATGGATGGTGTTAATCCTATGTACACGCTTCCGAACGCTTCTGAGTTTGCTGAAGGTGTTGCTAAAGTAGATTTATCAGTCACTTTTTCAACTAATTGGAATGAGACAACAGAAATTACGGAATTTACGGCTGCTTCAAATCACTTTTTAGAGTCATGGGGAGATGCTGAATTTGTAAAAGGACATTACAGCCTTATGCAACCAGCTATAAAGGAACTATTTGATACCAGGCAATTTCAGCAGTCGCTTCTTATGTGGATGGGTAGTGATTTAAGTTATTACAATTACATTAAGGAGGCGTGGAGTATTGGTGTTTGGGATGAAGCATCCTGGAACAAGGCTCTTCATGACGGTGTTTTTGTGTTGGAATCAGACGAGGAAGGAGAAACTACTTCCGATGTTCAGGCAATGGATCAACAAGCAGAAGCTGGTACGGCAGTAGCTCCAATTTCTTCAGCCGTTAGTTTACTGGCTAATTCAGCAACCGAGGGAATGGAACTCGTTCTCTATCCTAAAATTGGCATGGGCGATGGTCAGCAGGCAAATAATCCTTGGTTACAGGAATTTCCGGACCCCATAACGAGGGTATCCTGGGATAATTACGTTACGGTATCCAGAGCAGATGCCTCTGCACTGGGACTGATAAATGAAAATGTAGCTAATGGAGGTCTGAATGGAAGTTATGCAAAACTTACAGTAAATGGCGTCTCTCTGGAGAATGTGCCTGTAATCATTCAACCGGGCCAGGCAGCTGGTACGGTGGGACTGTCATTTGGATATGGTCGTCAGGTAGGAATGAAAACTGAAATGCAGACCGGTGTTAACGCATATGCCCTTTACCAGGGGTTCAATTGTATTCAAAATGTAACTCTCGAAAAGGCAACGGGAATGCATGAGTTTGCTTGTGTTCAACTTCATAAAACCCTCATGGGTAGAGGTGATATCATTAAGGAGACGACCTTAGAGATATTTAATACAAAAGATCATTCGGAATGGAATCATGTACCTCAGGTATCATTGAACCATCAGGAAGTCCCTGCTACATCGGTTGATCTTTGGGATAGTTTTGACAGGTCTATAGGGCATCACTTTAACATGTCTATAGATCTTAATGCTTGTACCGGATGTGGTGCTTGTGTAATAGCTTGCCACGCGGAAAACAATGTACCCGTTGTTGGTAAAGAAGAAGTTCGGAAATCTAGAGACATGCACTGGTTGCGAATAGACAGGTATTATTCTTCTGAAGATACTTTTGACCAGGACAATACTAAAAAAGATGAATTTTCAGGTGCTTCGGAGACAAAGTCCGGTTTTGAAGAAATGGAGCAAGCTGCAGTAAATCCTCAGGTTGCCTTTCAGCCTGTAATGTGTCAGCATTGTAACCATGCACCATGTGAGACGGTTTGTCCGGTAGCAGCAACTACACATAGTCGTCAGGGCCAGAATCATATGGCCTATAACAGATGCGTTGGAACCAGATATTGCGCCAATAACTGTCCTTATAAAGTAAGAAGGTTTAATTGGTTCCTGACAAATAATAATGATGAGTTTGATTATCATTTCAACAATGATCTGGGCAAGATGGTAATTAACCCTGATGTTACTGTACGTTCAAGAGGAGTTATTGAAAAATGTTCTCTCTGTATCCAGATGACACAAAAAACAATTCTTGATGCTAAACGTGAGGGTAGGGAAATAGTAGATGGAGAGTTTCAAACTGCTTGTTCCAATGCATGCAGCAATGGGGCTATAGTATTTGGCGATTCAAATGACGAAAAAAGCCAGGTTACAGAATTAAAGAAAAATGACAGGATGTATCACTTACTTGAAAGCGTTGGAACAAAACCAAATGTGTTTTATCAGGTAAAAGTGAGAAACACCGATGAAGCATAATCAATTAAGGAAGAATACAACTATAATAAAAATATATGGCGTCGCATTACGAAGCACCAATACGTAAACCCTTAGTTCTTGGGGACAAAGGCTACCATGATGTATCGGTAGATATTGCAGCTCCGGTTGAAGGACGGGCTAACAGACAGTGGTGGATTGTTTTTTCCATTGCATTGGCAGCACTCCTTTGGGGGGTAGGTGCCATAATTTACACGATTTCTACCGGTATTGGAACCTGGGGACTTAATAAAACAGTAAACTGGGCGTGGGATATTACAAACTTTGTGTGGTGGGTAGGTATCGGACATGCCGGAACCTTAATTTCTGCAGTTCTTTTATTATTTCGACAAAAATGGAGAATGGCAATAAACCGATCTGCGGAGGCCATGACTATATTTTCTGTAATACAGGCGGGTTTATTCCCTATAATACACATGGGTAGACCATGGTTGGCATATTGGGTTGTCCCAATACCTAATCAGTTTGGTTCATTATGGGTTAATTTTAATTCACCCTTGTTATGGGATGTTTTTGCAATATCAACATATTTATCTGTTTCATTGGTTTTCTGGTGGACAGGGTTATTACCTGATTTTGGTATGATTCGCGATAGGGCTGTAAAACCTTTCCAAAAGAAGATTTACGGTCTGGTTAGTTTTGGATGGACTGGTCGTGCAAAAGACTGGCAGCGTTTTGAAGAAGTTTCCCTTGTTCTTGCAGGTTTGGCAACACCACTTGTACTTTCCGTGCATACCATTGTATCTTTTGACTTCGCAACTTCGGTTATTCCGGGTTGGCATACCACCATCTTCCCACCTTACTTCGTTGCGGGCGCAATTTTCTCAGGATTTGCCATGGTGCAAACGCTCTTGATAATTATGAGAAAGGTAAGTCACCTTGAGGATTATATCACCGTTCAGCACATCGAACTAATGAATATAGTTATCATGATAACTGGTTCAATTGTTGGTTGTGCCTATATCACAGAGCTTTTTATTGCGTGGTATTCTGGGGTTGAATATGAACAGTATGCATTTCTCAACAGGGCAACAGGACCATATTGGTGGGCCTATCTTTTGATGATGAGCTGTAACGTTGTTTCACCACAGATAATGTGGTTCAAGAAAATTAGGACCAGTATAGTAATATCATTTATTATATCAATTGTAGTGAATGTTGGTATGTGGTTTGAAAGATTTGTGATAATAGTTACATCATTGCATCGAGATTATTTGCCTTCATCCTGGACGATGTTTTCTCCCACTTTCGTGGACATAGGCATTTTCATAGGTACTATTGGATTTTTCTTTGTACTGTTTTTACTATATTCAAGAACTTTCCCGGTAATTGCTCAGGCTGAGGTAAAATCAATATTAAAATCGTCAGGAGCCCGTTATAAAGCTCTTAGAGATGCCGGCAAACCATTATATACCTTAAGTAAAAACGGAATTGTCAGGGAAACAATTATTAGCAATGAAGAGCAAACTTCGGCTTCTTCGGAACCTGATGAACAAAGTTTACTAAGTGCACTGGGTAGTTTTGATTCAGCAACTCAGGAACCGGATGATCTGAAAAAAGTAAAAGGGATCGGTCCTTTAATGGAAAAGACCCTAAATAAATTGGGTATTTTCAGCTTTTTACAGGTGAGTAAAATGACCCAGAAAGAATATGATATGCTTGATTCTCTTACCGGTGCGTTCCCTGGCAGAGCTCAGAGGGATGATTGGGCAGGACAAGCAAGAATGTTTTTAAACAACGATAAATAATTATGGCAGCTACTGTTATCCACGCATATTACGATGATGATGATGTATTGATGCACGCCGTTAAAAAGGTAAAGGCTGAAAAACATCACATCGAGGAGGTCTATTGTCCGTTCCCGGTGCATGGATTGGACAAGGCAATGGGCTTAGCTCCAACCAGAATTGCAATTACATCCTTTATGTATGGATGTCTGGGATTAATTGTTTCTATTGTTATGATGAAATACATAATGATTGATGATTGGCCAATGGATATTGGCGGAAAGCCCAGCTTTAGCTATATAGAAAATATGCCTGCTTTTGTACCTATTATGTTTGAATTAACAGTTTTTTTCGCGGCACATTTAATGGTGATTACATTTTATTTACGGAGTAGGTTATGGCCATTTAAAAAGGCTGAGAACCCTGATGTGAGAACTACAGACGCTCATTTTATTATGGAAGTTGAAGTGCATAATAATGAGTCTGAATTAAAAGATTTGTTGTTAGATACCGGGGCAGTAGAGTTGAACATTATTAAAAACGGTCATTAGAAAATGGAGGGTTTTATAAAAATAGTAATGATTCTGGCAGTAATTGGATTGTTTTCTGCATGCGCAGATAGTAATAGTCCAAATTATCAATATATGCCAAATATGTATGAGCCGGTGGGTTATGAAACCTATCAGCAAGTTGATTTTCTTCCAAGTGGAACTGAAGCTATGACTCCTCCGGAAAATACCATTCACAGAGGCTGGTTGCCCTATGAGTTTGCCAATGATCTTGAAGGCAAGGAAATGGCTAGAATGCAGCCAAGTCCGTTAGATTCTTTACAAATGGAAGCTAACCTTGCGAAGGGTAAAGAACTTTATCTTATATATTGTGGCATATGCCATGGCAACCAGGGTAAAGGCCAGGGAACCCTTGTAAAAAGGGAAAAAATATTGGGAGTACCCAGCTACGCTGATGCCGCCAGGAATATTACCGTTGGAAGCACCTATCATACAATTTATTATGGGTTGAATTCCATGGGATCCTATGCCGGTCAACTAGATTATGAAGAACGTTGGCAAGTATCAGAGTACGTTATGCAATTGAAACAAGACTTAACAAAATAATACATAGACCTTAATATGTACACGTTTTCAAACAGATTAAAAATAGGTTCCTTTATTCTCATGGCCGTAGGGTTATTGGGAATTGGCATAGGCTTTGTATCAGCACCGACAACGGTAGAGGAAGCCAAAGCTATGGTAGCCGCACATGATGACGGTCAAGAAGATTCACTTGGGGAGGAAGCATCCCATGCAATGGCTTCTGATCATGGAGAGGCCGCTGATCATGATGAGCACTTATTGCACCAACTGCAAAACAGACCTTGGTCTGCATTATATGTTGCTGCTTTCTTTTTCTTTATGATTGCCTTAGGGGTTCTGGCGTTTTATGGTATTCAAAGGGCTTCGCAAGCCGGATGGTCACCTTTGTTATTCAGAGTAATGGAAGGCATTACCGCGTATCTTGTCCCTGGGGGGATAATAATATTCGTTATTCTGGTACTTTCGGTAATGCATTTTAATCATTTGTTTACATGGATGGATGCTGATGTTGTTGCTCATGATAAATTGCTTCAAAATAAAGCGGGATATCTCAATCCTACTTTCTTTCTGATAAGAGCCGCAATCTTCCTTGGGGGATGGATTGGTTATCGCGAAATTTCCCGAAGACTTTCTATTGCTCAGGATAAAGCGGATGATAATTCCAATTTCAAAAAGAATTTCAGATTTTCTGCCGCTTTCCTCGTATTTTATCTTATTTCAGAATCTATAATGTCCTGGGATTGGATTATGAGTGTGGATCCACATTGGTTTAGTACGCTGTTTGGATGGTATGTTTTTGCAAGTATGATTGTTTCCGGTATAACTGTTATTGCTATGGTTACCATTTACCTCAAATCAAAAGGATATTTGCCGGATGTCAATGACAGTCATATTCATGACTTGGCTAAATTCATGTTTGGCTTTAGTATATTCTGGACTTATCTTTGGTTTGGGCAATTTATGTTAATATGGTATGCAAATATTCCTGAAGAGGTTACATATTTCGTTACAAGGATTGAAGATTATAATTTGCCGTTTTTTGGCATGGTGGCAATGAATTTTGTATTTCCTTTGTTGTTGTTAATGAATAGCGATTACAAAAGAGTGAATTGGTTTGTGATTATGACAGGTATCGTTTTACTTGCAGGCCATTATTTAGATATATTTAATATGATAATGCCGGCAACAGTTGGTGACCAATGGTATATTGGAATCCCGGAATTGGGTGCGATACTCTTTTTCACAGGAGCTTTTATTTTCTGGGTGTTCCGAGCACTCACCCATGCTCCCTTGCAACCTAGCCGTAATCCTTTTATAGAAGAGAGCAGGCATTTTCATTATTAGTTAATTTTAAAGTATAATTTCAATACATACAATGACTACATTATTGATCTTAATTGTTTTAGTACTCGTGGCAATTGCTATTTGGCAAATGACCAAAATCTTTGAATTGTCCAAACTAAAAACAGAAGATTCACAGGTTGCTACCGATAAGGATAACAAGTATAATGGTTACTTGCTGTTTGCTTTTTTGATATTTATTTATGGGATAACCATATTTAGTTTTTATAAATACACTAAAGTCTTATTGCCTGAATCAGCATCAGCACATGGAGTGGATTATGATTACCTGCTGCTTGTTTCATTTATCATCATCTTTTTTGTGCAAACGATTACCCAGGCTTTATTGCATTATTTTGGGTATAAATATCGCGGTGAAAAAGGGAAAAAGGCCTTATTTTTTGCAGATAATGACAGGTTGGAATTCATTTGGACGATAATACCCGTGATTGTCTTAGCTGGATTAATCTTATGGGGATTATATACCTGGACCAATATAATGGATATTAATGATGAGGATGACCCTCTGATCGTAGAACTTTATGCACAACAGTTCAACTGGACTGCAAGATATGGTGGAACCGACAATGTATTAGGAAGCGCCAACGTTAGAATGATAGATATTGATAGGGCAAATGTTTTAGGATTGGATGAATCAGACCCTAATGCCTCTGATGATATTATCGTAAAAGAACTACATCTGCCCGTTGGCAGAAAAGTTAATTTTAAAATGCGTTCACAGGATGTATTGCACTCCGCCTATATGCCTCATTTTAGAGCTCAGATGAATTGTGTACCGGGAATGACCACAGAGTTTTCCTTTACACCTACCATAACTACTGCTGAGATGAGAATGAATCCGGATATAGTAGATAAGGTAAAAAGAACAAATAAAATAAGAGCGGAACGGGCCGCTAATGGGGAGCCCAATTCTGATCCATGGGAATTTGATTATATCTTGTTGTGTAATAAAATTTGTGGTAAATCGCACTACAATATGCAAATGAAGATCATTGTAGAAAGTGAAGAAGATTATAATGCCTGGATAGAAAGTCAGCAGACTTTTAGTCAGACCATGGCATCAATGGAATAAATAGAGCTATATAAAAAGAAGATTAATATAAAAAAATTTAATTATGTCTGTTACTGCACATGCCCACGTTGATGATCATGCAGATGATCACGTTCATCATCACAAAGAGACATTTGTAACAAAGTATATTTTTAGTCAGGATCATAAGATGATTTCAAAGCAGTATCTGATTACTGGTTTGATTATGGGAATTATTGGTATTGCCATGTCTCTTTTGTTCAGATTGCAATTGGCCTGGCCTGGAGAATCATTTCCTATTTTTGAGATATTTTTAGGAGGTTGGGCACCCGATGGTGTTTTGGATGCAGATATGTACCTGGCATTGGTTACCATACACGGTACCATAATGGTATTCTTTGTTCTGACAGCCGGTTTAAGTGGTACTTTTAGTAACCTTCTTATCCCGCTTCAAATTGGCGCGAGGGATATGGCTTCAGGTTTTTTGAATATGTTATCATATTGGATGTTCTTTGTATCCAGTGTAATTATGGTTATTTCACTTTTTGTGGAGGCAGGACCTGCAGCTGCAGGATGGACCATTTACCCACCGCTTAGTGCACTCCCAATGGCACAACCCGGATCAGGGATGGGAATGACATTATGGCTGGTATCCATGGCAATCTTTATCGCTTCTTCCTTATTAGGATCGTTGAACTACATTGTCACAGTAATAAATCTTAGGACTAAGGGGATGTCTATGACAAGGCTTCCATTAACGATATGGGCGTTTTTCGTAACTGCAATTATTGGGGTAATTTCTTTCCCTGTATTGCTATCTGCAGCTTTACTTTTAATAATGGATAGAAGTTTTGGAACCTCTTTCTTTTTGTCGGATATTTTTATTCAGGGTGAAGTTTTACATTACCAGGGAGGTTCACCAGTATTATTTGAACACTTGTTTTGGTTTTTAGGGCACCCTGAAGTATACATAGTGCTTTTACCCGCTCTGGGGATTACTTCTGAAGTTATGTCTACCAATGCGCGTAAACCAATTTTTGGCTATAGAGCAATGGTGGCATCAATTTTAGCGATTGCATTTTTGTCTACAATAGTATGGGGACACCACATGTTTATTTCGGGAATGAATCCATTCCTCGGATCCGTATTTACATTTACCACACTCTTAATAGCAATCCCATCCGCGGTTAAGGCTTTTAATTATATAACTACATTATGGAAGGGAAATTTACAGCTTAATCCTGCAATGCTTTTCTCAATAGGATTGGTGTCAACATTTATAACCGGTGGATTGACCGGGATTATTCTAGGAGATAGTACTTTGGATATAAATGTTCACGACACCTATTTTGTTGTGGCTCACTTTCACCTGGTAATGGGTATATCGGCATTATATGGTTTATTCGCCGGGGTCTACCATTGGTTCCCAAAAATGTTTAAGCGAATGATGAATAAAAATTTGGGCTATGTACATTTTTGGGTTACAGCAATCTGTGCTTACGGGGTATTCTTTCCTATGCACTTTGTGGGAATGGCAGGAGTCCCAAGGCGTTATTATCAAAACACAGCGTTCCCTATGTTTGATGAATTGACAGATGTGAACGTACTTATTACTGTTTTTGCACTGATAGCAGGGCTAGCTCAATTAGTTTTCTTATATAATTTCATCATCAGTATTTTTTATGGAAAACCCACTGAACAAAACCCATGGAAATCTAATACGCTGGAGTGGACTGCACCAATAGAGCACTTCCATGGAAACTGGGAAGGTGAGATTCCACAGGTACACAGATGGGCATATGACTACAGCAAAATTCAGGAGAATGGGGAATATATAATTCCGGGTCAGGATTTTGTCCCCCAAAATATACCACTTCAGCAAGATGAGGAAGAACTGAATCATTAAGGACAAAGTTTTAATTTGAAAATTTTAAAGGCCCATCCATTAGGATGGGCTTTTTGTAGGGATTGATCTGGGATTTTTATAAGGTTTTTATAAAATAATAAGCCCGACTTATTTTTAGCGGGAATAATTATTAAATTCGTTATCGTGAAAAAAGTTATACTATTTTTTTTGGCATTCATTACTTTGGCAGTAAGTGCCCAAAGAAAACCTAAAATAAAAGGCAATAAATCTATTGTTAATGTTAATGAGGATCTGCCTTTCTTTAATGCGATAGAAGTCAAGGATGATCTTGAAATCACTCTGAATGAGACCACCATTCCAGGATATTCAATTACTGCAGATGATAATTTGATAGATATTTTAAGATTTGATGTCGTAGACAGCACCCTTATTATACGATCCTTTTACAAGATTACAACCAAGAAACAACTCGATATAACAGTAAACTACAATGAACTCGAGCGCATTGTAATGCAGCAAGGAAAGCTAGTTACAAAAAATATGATTAATGCCGATGAACTTAAAATCAGCACATATGGAACTTCTAAGCTTGAGTTAAATGCTAAAGCTATAATGGTTTATTTAAATATGGAAGGAACAAGTTCAGGGAATCTAAACATACAGTCAGATTCAATAGATCTGGTCCTGAAAGATAAAATAAATCTCAATATTTATACGACAACCGGTAAAGGCAATATCCAAATGCATAATAACACTTCGGTGGTTGCTGAAGGAACTGCGGACATTATGAATATAAAATTATCAGGAAGCAGTGATCTTAAGGCTCAGAAAATGGAAACCGGAGTCATCACTGCTGTTTTGGAAGAGACAGCTAAAGCAAGGGTATTCGCCTACAAAAGTATTGACATCTCATCTAGTGGTTCGGCCAAGACATATTTGTGGGGAAACCCCAAGATAATTTTGAATGAATTTCTGAATACGTCAGAGTTATATAAGAGGGAGGAATAAAAGTCAGAGTAATCCTAATAAAAAACCCCCATCGCTCTAAGCGATGGGGGTTTTTTGGTAACTCTAGTTAGGACTGCAGAGAAAAGTCTGCTTTAGGACCTGCCTTCACAATTTCGGTATTTACACCAGCTTCAAACTTTTTAAAGTTTTCATTAAAAAGCGTCACAAGCTTATTCTTAACTTCCTGATATTGCTCTTTATTATCCCATGTATTCTTTGGTATGAGAATTTCAGAAGGCACATCCGGACAACTCAATGGAATTTGAAAACCAAATTCCTGGTCTGTTGTGAATTCTACATTGTCAAAATCATGATTGTGAATTGCATCAATCATTGCTCGGGTATACTTCAGGCTCATCCTGGATCCCACACCATGTGCTCCACCAGTCCACCCGGTATTAACCAGCCAGGCGGTAGCTTTGTGTTCCTTGATTTTTTCAGCCAGCAATTCCGCATACTTATTAGGATGCCACATCATAAATGCCGCTCCAAAACATGCACTGAATGTTGCCTGTGGTTCTGTTACACCCATTTCAGTACCGGCTACCTTTGCAGTATATCCTGAAATAAAGTGATAACTAGCCTGTTCAGGAGTAAGTTTGCTCACAGGAGGCAATACACCAAAAGCATCACAGGTAAGGAAAATAATATTTTCCGGATGACCTGCTATACAAGGTATTTGTACATTATCTATATACTTAATTGGATAGGAGGCTCTGGTATTTTGTGTTATAGAAGTATCAGTATAATCTACTTCCCTGGTGAATTTATCATATACCACATTTTCCAAAACGGTACCAAATTTAATGGCTTTAAATATATCCGGTTCTTTTTCAGCTGAAAGATTTATAGCTTTTGCATAGCATCCTCCTTCTATATTAAATGTACCCTTGTCTGTCCAGCAGTGCTCGTCGTCTCCAATTAATCTGCGTTTTGGATCAGCACTTAAAGTGGTTTTCCCTGTACCTGATAAACCAAACAAAATAGTTACGTCATCCTTTTCGCCCACATTCGCAGAACAGTGCATTGGTAATACATTTTCTAGTGGCATTAAATAATTCATAACGGAGAAAATACCTTTCTTCATTTCACCGGCATACTGCGTTCCAAGAATGACGATTTCTTTCCGTTCCAAATTCAGATCTACACTGGTCTTAGAAGTCATTTCTGAGGTATACCTGTTAGCCGGAAACCCACCTGCATTAAGAACAACATAATCTGGTTCTCCAAAATTTTCCAATTCTTCTGCTGTTGGCATGATTAACATATTCTGCATAAACAGTGCATGATACGCTCTTGTGCATATAATTCGAACTTTAAGCCTGTATTTTGGATCCCAACCGGCAAAAGCATCTACTACGAATAAGTGATCGCATATATTTAAGAAATCCAATGCACGTTCATGGTTTACCATAAAGGTATGTTCATCCAATCCAATATTGATTGGACCCCAGTCAATATTTTTTTCGGAATCTGGATGTCTTACGATTCTCTTATCCTTTGGGCTACGA
>Ga0316201_10001067_pt1 | contig 17709 bp, 7 predicted proteins | sample CS6wburrow_MG_FD_204516 | JGI IMG/M metagenome (GOLD analysis project Ga0316201, IMG submission 204516) | Coastal sediment microbial communities from Delaware Bay, Delaware, United States - CS-6 worm burrow | ecosystem: Environmental > Aquatic > Marine > Coastal > Sediment | place: USA: Delaware... | reverse complement strand
GGGTAGGCACCATGAAAAAATTATTCATTTACCTAGCCCTGTCACTCATCGTGATGGGATGCAGCAAAACCGAGCCATTACACATCGGTTCTAAAGACTTTACTGAGCAACACATTTTGGCTGAAATGATTGCACAATTGCTGGAATATGAAAAAATTCCGGTTAAACGCTCCATTCCTTATGGGGATACCTTTTCCAATCTAAAAGCCATCAAAAATGGCGAACTGGATTTATACGTCGAATACAACGGTACCGGCCTGATCATGTTAGGACAACCGCCTATCAGCAATGGTGACAAAGCCTTTAATGAAGTGAAAAAACTCTTTAAACCCTTGGGTTTAGAATGGATGGATCGACTGGGATTTTCTAATGACTACGTTTTGCTCATGCGTCGTGATCGGGCTTTGTCTTTAAAAATAAATAAAATCAGTGACTTGGTCAATATACAACCTAAGATCAAAATGGCCATGGAACCTGAATTTTTGGAACGCCCTTTAGATGGACTGGCTGCTTTGCTGCGACGCTATGGGTTAAACCATGTTGTTTCCTCAGTCGTAGACAACAACAAAGCCGTCATCTATCAAGCTTTACTAGATGGCAAAGTGGATGTCACAGAAGGGTTTGCTACCGAGGGACGGATTGAAGATTTTGGCTTAGCCGTCCTAGAAGATGATCTCGCCTTTTTCCCCGTTTATGAACCCTCACCCCTAGTGCGAAAAGACACTTTAGAACGTTATCCCAAATTACGTTCTGTACTACAACAACTCAAAGGCCTTATTGACACCACCAGTATGCGGCAAATGAACCGAGAAGTTGAATTAGAAGGGCAAGATTATCAAGTGGTAGCCCAAGAATTTCTGATTAAACACAAACTGATAGAAAAACAGCTTCAGTCCGTCAAATCTGAAAAATTCGTTCTGGCAGCCGGTTTGATCAATGAACTGGGGGGCAGTATTAGTCAAGCCGTGCGAGCTATCCGCAAAACGTTTCCAGGCCGCCGTGTCAAAGTCCTTCAAACGGCCGATCCCTTACAAACCCTCATTGACGGAAAAGCACGCTTAGGCATTTTAAGTGCCGAATCCTTTTTCCAAATGACCGATGAATTTCTGCCCGTGCAAAACCAATCTGTTGAAGCAGTCGGTGTCATTGGAACAAGAATGGCCCATATTGTGATACGACAAGACAGTCCTATCAGCACCTTGAAAGAGATTAAAAAGCTGGGTGTCGGGGCCCAAAATAGTGCCTCAGATCGCACCGCAAAAATGCTACTCACCGCCTTAGGCTGGCGTGATCGCATCAAATTAATTCACGATGACAAATTAGCCCGACAACTAGACGCATTGAATCAGCAAAAATTGGAGGGTATTTTCCTGATGGTTCCCCCAGGGCATGAGAAACTTGTCCTGATTATGAATCAAGGAAGCTTCAAGCTGATCTCCCTAAAAGACTGGCAAGAAGGCAATCATTTAATCCGCTTTCCCTTCTTCAGATTAGCCAGAATCCCGGCCAACACCTACGAGCAACAACCCGAAATGATTGAAACGATCAGTACCCAAATGGTGTTAGCCGGGCCAACCCCAATAAGCGAAATTATAGGTGATAGAGGCCCAGCAACAGTGATTTCAAGCAGCGTCCAACCTCTTTCCGACCCGCTCATCCTTCAGTTAAATAAGGCACTGAGTACAGGTGAAAAAATCGATCCATCGATTCCCGCAGCCGATATTCTCACTCAAAGAACCAAACCCCTATCCAATCCGCTCAACCCTTCAGCGATAGAGTCCCTCTTTAACTTTTTGATAATGCTCATGATTATCTTATTTTTCTATCTGTTTTTTAGAGAGAGAAAACCCGTTTAAATCTACGTTCCAGCTTGATGCTGGCATCTTTACGTTCCAATTTTATTATAAAGTTGGAACGTAGTAAAAAATGTGATCCATAAAAACCATGTTAACAGAATTAGAATTATTTGGATTCAAGTCAATTCGCAAAATAAAACTGGCGTTAAAATCAATCAATGTTTTAATAGGCGCAAATGGGGCTGGCAAATCAAACTTCATTGAAATTTTTCGCCTTTTTAAATCACTTCAAAATCAGGATTTACAACTCTATATTGGCAAAACGGGCGGGGCCAATTGCTTACTGCGTTATGGCAGAACAGTCACAGACGAAATGGGCGCTTCTCTTTCTATCAAGACTGATAACCATTTCATAAAATATCGTCTGCATTTAACCGCCACAGTGGGAGATACTTTAATTTTCGCGAACGAATCCGTTTTGGACTCACTGAATAGCCAATCGACCGCTTTTGAACAAAACTTAGGCACAGGGCATAAAGAAAGTCTTCTGAATACCGCTGAATACCAAAATCATTTTATAGCAAAAGCCGTGAGCAAACAGATAGAAAATTATCACGTTTTTCATTTTCACGATACATCTGACACCGCTCGATTACGTGCAAACTGTGATATTGAGAATAATCATGCCTTGATGAGTGATGGGAGCAATTTAGCAGCGATTCTTTATAAATTACGTGAAATAAAACGGCCCTATTATGAACGCATTATCAAAACGATTCGCCTGATTGCGCCATTCTTTAAAGATTTTGTCCTCAAACCAGAAATCAATCCGAATTATATTCAACTGCGTTGGCAAGATCGAAATAGCGATTATGAATTTCGAGCGCACCAACTATCAGATGGTACATTACGCACAATGCTATTAATCACGCTATTGCTACAACCTAAAACCGATTTACCCACGTTGATAGTACTAGATGAACCGGAATTAGGCCTACATCCTTATGCGATTAATATTATCGCCTCACTCATCCAGACGGTATCACTACAAACACAAGTTATTTTAGCAACTCAATCTTGTACCTTTCTGGATTATTTTGATCCAGATGATGTCATTATCGTAGAACAGCAACAAGGCACATCCACCTTCAAACGTCTGGACAGCACATCACTAAACGAATGGCTAGAAGACTATACCCTCAGTGAACTTTGGGAAAAAAATGTGACAGGAGGGCAGCCATCCCGATGATACGTTTACATTTTTTAGTAGAAGGTGCGACTGAACGTACTTTTGTTAATGAAGTGCTTAAACCCGAATTGTCACGTCTCAATATTTTTCCAGATGCCTGTTGTGTTCAAACAGGGCGTAAACAGGGCAAGATATATAAAGGCGGCATCACCAGTTATCTTAAATTAAAAAATGAGGTACAGCGTTGGCTTAAACAAGATAAACATCAAGATGCGCGATTGACAACAATGGTGGATTTTTACGCGCTCCCTAATGATTTTCCAGGCTATGATGACAGTCGAAAACAAAGCAATTCACAAAAGCGAATTGAACTTTTAGAACACCATTTTCAAGCGGATATTGGAGATCATCGCTTTATTCCTTATATTCAACAACATGAATTTGAGGCCTTATTGTTTACTGAACCGACTCAATTTGCTGTAGCTTATCCACAAAGTGAAGCTGAAATCCAAGAACTGATTGCTATGCGCTCTGAATTTAAGTCTCCAGAAGACATCAACGAAAATAATGCGCCTTCCAAACGAATTCAAGCTATTTTTCCTGACTACGGAAAATTTAAACCAACCGTAGGCCCCCTCATTGCCCTAGAAATTGGGTTAACAAAAATGCGTACAGAAAATCCGCATTTTGATGAGTGGTTAAAGAAATTGGAACAACTTGCTTATTGAATGCCGATAAAAAAAATCCTGATTGTAACGGATTTTGGGGAGACTAGAAATAATGGGGCTTTGAACGTCGCGGAGCGATGTGACTTCGTTTCCCTTATTTGCTCCAGAAAATCCGTTATAACCAATAAATTATTGTTGGAGTTCAAACTTTGCAAACTAAAGTTGGAACGTAGACTTAAACAAGTTCTATCACCTACATTGCCATCACTACCCAAATTCTAAAGTATTGGCAAGCCTCTCAAATTAACTAACGTATTCCAAAACGCCATCCAACTTTAATCTCACACTTAGCACCTTTGCGCCTTAGCGCCTTAGCGTGAGATTGGTTTTAGATCATACCCCAATGCCCTCTCTGTACTCATAATGAATAACAAGCAATATAACAGATAGGTTATCTCAAAAAATTGACCCTTTAACACTTTTGTATATTGCACAGACATCAAAGGGTATTTACCATACGCCCCTTCAAATCAACTTCACATATATTGGCGTTCAAGATTTATCTTGAAACCAAAGATGCCCCCTAATAAAAAGATTCAAAAGACTGTCTAAATGAGTAAGGCTATGAGTTTTTATTGATAACTGATAACTGATAACTGATAACTGAATACAGAAACACAAAGGGGAAAACTGATGTCTTTTTATGACTCGCAAAAATTACATTCTATATCACTGTTTTTAAAAGCATTTCATTTAAAAAAACACATTTTAAATACCAGTATAATACTGATGATGATTATCCCCGTTATCCAAGAATATGACACCGTTTTTTCTCGTTCTAATCATCTAAACCTCATGAAATATTGCACTCTTTTAGTCGGCGTAAAAAAATGAATTATCAGCCCACCATTCCCCTGAGTACAACTCATTACAGGCCGATAAACGAATTTTAATTAATTGATAATTAACTGGCATTCAAAATTGATTTTCAAAAAAATTGAGATGCCCCCCTAATAAAATAATTTAAAGGGCTGTCTATATAGGTAAGGCCATCAGTTTTAATTGATAACTGATAACTGAATAAAAAGGCTGTCTATATAGGTAAGGCCTGTCTTGTAGGGTGGGTAACGTGTTTTTGTTGCCCACCATTCCCTTGAGTACAACTAATTACTAGGATAAACGAATTGATAATTGATAATTGACTGGCATTCAATTGAGAAAAAAATTTCAAAGGCCCCCTAATAAAATGATTTGAAGTGCTGTCTATATAGGTGAGGCCATCAATTTTGACTGATAACTGATAACTGAAAGAGAATTGAGTACAACGAATTACTCGGATAAACGAATTTTAATCAGTGATAACTGATAATTGATTGGCTTTCAATTGAGAAAAAATTTTTTAGGCCCCTAATAAAATAAGCCAAAGGACTGTCTATATAGGTGAGGCCATTATTCTCAGTGATCAGTTTTTATGACATTGAAGATTTGATAAAAAATTTCTTTTGGCCCCTAATAAAATGAGCCAAAGGACTGTCTATATAGGTGAGGCCATTATTCTTAGCGATCAATTTTGATTGTTGTTCAATATTTGAGAAAAAAATTTCTTTCGGCCCCTAATAAAATGATCCAAAGAACTGTCTATATAGCTGAGGCCATTATTCTCAGTGATCAGTTTTTATGACGTTGAAGATTTGATAAAAAATTTCAAAGGCCTCTTATATTGAATGATAACTGATAACTGATAACTGATAACTGAATAGGCGAAGTTGCTGTTTTTGCAGAATCAGCAACTTCTATTATTTAATTTGTAATCCAAACGAGGTAAATAACCATGAGATCATATCTCAAAAAACGGCCTCCCACAAAATGGGACACTAATTTGGGGCCACCGAATAGGCAATGGCGATTCTTTGTCAATTGGCTATTTGAAAGCCTTATGCCGGGTGTGCCGGTAATATCTACTGTGGGCGAAACTTCCCTGAAATTTCCTGCGTCAATTTGGCGCAGCGTTGTGTTTGTTGCGTTTTTCACTATGCTCACGACATCTGCTATGGCAGACATCACTTTCAGTGCTGAGCTCCAAGCCACTGGAGAAGAACAGACTATGCTGAAACCTCAATTCAAGGAATTCAGTGATAATTTTCCATATCTTCATCGCGGCAATCACTTCAAAAAGAAGTGTTCTGAGGCTTTACGCACTGTTTGTTTGCCTTCATTGTGCGAAATTGACTATAGTCGAGGAGACGGAAGTGGGTATGGAAAAATCATTCATACTGCATGGCAGATAGAAGCCAGTAGTTACACGCTGAATAAGCATAATAAGTGTCTCACAAGTTATGTAAAAACATGTAATAAGAGACACTGGGCAGGCCGCGGTATATATCATGGACATCATGTGATCTATGCTAAATGCCCCACTGTTCAATCATGGTCATCAACTCAATTGAAAGAAAATCTTTCATTCCGAGCAAGTGATGGCTACAAATGGCTAACAGACTACGAAGGTCAAATTGGTTCCTCAAAGGGTATTCCTAATACCGTTACAAACGTTCGGTATAGCGCGAAAATTATTCCAGGTTCTAAAAAACCTTCAAACGCAGCCATTTCGGTAGGCATGTTCAACGGGCATCCTAATGCAACAGAGGAAAATGGATCACAATTTTGGGTTATCAATCCCTCAATCGACGATGAGAAGCTAGTCTTAAGTGCGTATACTAACTCTTCACCTATTTGTCAGGGTACAGAGTTTGAGGTAACAGTTAAAGCCGAAAATACAGTTGCTGTTGATGGTGCTGAAATTTACCTTAAGTTTGACCCTTCTCAACTACAGGTTCGTAGTATCACCACTAGTAGTCACTTCGACACTGAACTTCTGTCTGAGTATGATAACAGCACTGGTTCAATTGAATTTATGGCTCTTGATTCTAAGCTGATAACTGACAGCAGTTTTGATATTTTTACTATCAAGTTCTCTTCTATTGGAACTGATAGCAGCACCCGTTTAGAATTTTTAAACGGTAGTCAGTTTACTGCTGGATTTGATTCTTTGCCTTCACTTGCATTAAGCAATAAAGAAATTAATTTTGCTTATTGTTTAAACTACCAAGTTGATTTACAACGTGCTAAAGCAAAAGGTAATGCGAGTTGGATGACTGACTTGAATGTTTCTGTTGGGACACTGACCGATGCAATAGAATATACCAGCACTACAAATGAGTTGGGTGAAGGTATTTTAATGCTTAATAAACCACTCGGCACAACGGAATATTTTTGTGTGAAAGGAGCTCAAAGTCTCGCAAGTAAAGTTATACCTCCATTCACTACCCAAAATGGCAAAATTAGCCTGAGTGAGAATAATGAGCAAAGTTCTCCTTTGTTAGAAGGCGATGTTGCTATAAAAGGTAGCAATAATGCTCCGATTGCAGGTTTTGATGGTATTATCAATCTTCTTGATATCTTGTACGTTAAGAAGAATGAGATTGATCTTGATAAAAGTGGCGATTTTACAGGTGAGATAGAATTACTTAAAGCCAACATGCAGAAAATACCACTCAATGGTAAGAAAAAACGTGAATCAGCCTGTATAGAAACTGCAACTATCAACGGTTCAATGTTGAGAAGTGGTTCTCGTGGTAATGATAACAGAGCTTTGGAACAATTACTTGCTAACGCACTTCCAACTGGCTTAGTGCAAGGTGAATCTTTTGATGTTATCCTTACTACCAGTGCAACTGATACTCATCCTGTTGATGGCACTCAAATCAACTTGGAATACGATCCAGACAGTTTACGGATAAACACCGTTACCCCTACGGAATCGCTTGATATCCTTTTAAGTGATTTTGATAATTCGCAAGGTTTGTTGAATTTGATAGCCATTGCTTGGAAAACTCCTCCACTAACATCAACTTTTGATTTAGTCAGTATCAACTTTACTTTGCTAAAAGAAGGAGGTGAAAAAACTCTCCACTTCAGTGAAGATGAACGACAAGAAAGCATGATCTATGCTGGCGACCAGTTAGTTGAAAAGTTAGAGGAAGTTATATTGCCTCAAGCAGAAATTTCTTCTAACGAACAACCCGTCGCAGTTTTTGTCATGACACCAGAAGCTGGTAATGCACCGCTAACCATTGCTTTAGATGCGAGTGCTTCCAAAGATATTGATGGAACTCTTGTCAGCTACGCATGGACGACATCTGATGGAAAAACGGCAAATGGGCAAAATGCTGAATTGACATTTAACGAAGCTGGGGACAACACGATCACCCTTAAAGTGACCGATAACGACGGTGCGACAAATTCAACAACGAAGAATGTGAAAGTAGAATTCGCCGGAAAATACAGCGCCTCTGGCACTATCCTCGATGAGTTTGGCAAGCCAATTCCCGGTGTCACCATACAAATTGGCGAGAAAACCGTTGTCACTGATGCCAGTGGGGAGTGGGCAATCACAGATTTGCCAGAAGGCGAGTATCAAGTAATCGCTACCAAAGACAATTATACTTTCCCTGTCAAAGCCTGTGCTGTTGGTAACGATGAAAATTGCACTGTCAAACTGAAACCCGGTTCCGTGCTGAATGTCAAGGTGGTGCCCAATAGCTGGAAACCAGCGCAAGGTGAAAACGTCACTTATACAATTACCGTGACTAATCAGGGCGATGAAATCGCTACCGCTGTCAAGCTAACTGATATCTTGCCTGAAGGAACAAGCCTTGTTTCTATGGCAGCCTTGGAAGGTGGCGAATGCGATGCTGACACCGTGACTTGTAGTTTACCTGATTTACCCCCCGGTGCCACCGCGACAGCGAAACTCGTGATCAACAACGCGCAAGCGAAAGCACTGGTAAATAAGGCCACTGTGACGGCTAATGAATATCCAGATGATGTGCAAACGACTTGGACAGCGGTGAAACCGTATCTGTCTGTAACCCTCAGCGATACGCCCGATCCGGTAACCACGGGTACGACTTTACACTACACAGCCGATGTTGATTTGAATCAGTACGCGCCGACGACAACGGCAACCGGTATTCAGTTAGTGATGCAATTGCCCAAAGGCGTTGAACTCAAATCGCTGAACACTGACTATGGGGTATGCGATACCAGCAAACTGCCAACCGTCATTTGCGAACTCACTGACTTGAGCATTGACAGCCCAGATGCCATTAGCCATATCACAGTTCATGCCGATGTGCTATTGAACGATCCCGGCTTACTGCTCTTAACGCATGAGGCAAAGGTAACAGCCAATGAATATCCCGCACACACCGATAGAGAACGCACTTCGATAGTCATACCAGAAGGTGTCGAAGTCGATATCGCCTTTGTCATCGACGTGACGGGGAGTATGCAGGAAGAAATTAATGGCGTTGTCAAAGCATTAAAGCAATTTATTGCTGAAATTGATCCAAACAACGCGCCACTGATTGCCTTAGTTGTTTTTACGGATGACGTGAAAATCAAGGCTTATACCCGTGATTTGACTGTTTTATTGGGTGAAATTGAAAAACTGAAGGCAGCAGGCGGTGGTACTTGCCCCGAAGCCTCAGTCGAAGCCTTATTGATTGCAGTGCCGCATACCAAAGAAGGGGGCGATATCCTGTTTGCAACCGATGCCTCACCGTATGCTGATGCCGATGTTGAGAAAGTCATGGCATTGCTGCGCGCTAAAGGGATTCGGTTTAATGCGATGATAACGGGTGATTGTTCTAATGAAAGCGATTGGAATCAATTGCCAGAGTAGATAAGGAAAGCTTGGGCGAACACGCAGGTTCGCCCATTTTGCGAAGTTGGAGCGCGTAGTTGGAGTGCAAAATTTATTTTGCTAAGGCCATTTGACTGAATTGCAAACTAAAGTTTGCACTCCAATCTTCGCAAAATAAATTTTGCACTCCAATCCTCACAAAATTGCACGCCATGTACTGTACTGATAACTGAAAAAGAGGGAAACACAATGAACACATTAAAAAACACCGCGCTTGCCACAGGCATCGCTCTAGCCCTTTCGGGACCGGCTTATGCTGATTTGAATACCGGTTTGACACTTTATATGCCTTTCGATGGCAATGCCCTAGATAAAAGTGGTCATGAACGACATGGTACAGAACATGGACAACCTGAATATGTGCCAAGCCAATTTGGGCAAGCCCTCCACCTGAACGGTAATCTGGATCAATATATTACTGTCCCCCACGATGAGGCTTTAAATTTCAAGGACAGTTTTACGATTTCACTTTGGATATACCGTGTGGATGATGTTGAATATGGGATTAACGTAGACAGTATCGTGGTAGGCAAAGGAAGAGATTGCTTTAATAGCTATCTGATTTCCAGAAACGGGACCCAATTCAAAGTCAAAAAGGACGGTGACTGTTCTGATTGGTCTAGTGTTCGTCATACTAATGCTGCTTTTCCCCAGAACGAATGGCATTTAGTGACCACCGTTTTCGATAAACAAGAAGAGAACATCACGTTTTACTTGAATGGTGAATTGAAGGATCAACGGACTGTCATTGGCTATCAAGTCAATAATGACTACCCCTTAGTCATTGGAAAACTCTTTGGTAAACCGGATGGTAGTACAGAAGCCTACCCTGCGATGTCTAATCTGGATGAACTGCGCCTCTATAATCGCGCCCTTTCTGAATGCGAAATCAAATCGCTTTACACAGGCAAAGAGGAATGTCCACCATCGGAAGCTTGCCAACTCTACGCTGTCCAAGACAACGGCCTCAACGATAGCCAGTTATTCACGGTTAATCTTGAAACATTGAAACCCAAAGCCCTTGGTAAGGTGTGTCCAGAATGCGATATTGAAGCCCTTGATGCACATCCTGACACCGATGCACTTTATGCCGCTTCAGGCGACGATACGGATAAACCGGGCTATTTCTATAAAGTGAATACACAAACGGGTGCATTGACTGAAATCGGGCCTACCGGCTTTAATGAAATTGAAGGCATCTCCTTCGATAAAGCGGGTACACTGTGGGCCTGGGCAAAAGGCGATGGCCTGATTCAAATCAACATCCAAACCGGTGTCGGCACCTTGATGATACCCTCCTCTCTCAAGATCGAAGATATCACTTGGAATAACGATGACACCTTGCTTTACGGTGCCCAAGGTACTGAACTTTGGGTTTATGATGGAGGAGATATGGAAAAGGCCTGTGACTTACCGGGGCAGACAGAAGGCTTAGAAATGTTGCCCAAGAATACCTTGTTAATCGGCGTACATGGGCAAAATAATTTGCTTGATTTCAAAGTCATTGACTTAGCCAGTTGTGATATAGTTGCCGGTGTCGGTATACCGACTGAGCAGTATGATGATGTTGAAGGGATTGCTTATCCAGAAAAAGCCTGTGCAACAAATTAAAGTCAATTTTGATAGAACGCAGATTTAACTGATTGTCATGATTTTCGCTGATTACAATAAAAAATCAGTCTTAATCAGTTTAATCATGATAATCAGCGTTCTATAGCAATTCAACCCCCGTTTTCTAATAAAGGTTTTTTCTCACGCAAAGCCGCAAAGACGCTAAGAATACACCTTTGCGCCTTTGCGTCTTTGCGTGAGATTTAAAAAGCCTCAAAATTCGTTGTACTTCCATTAATCAAAAAGAGGTCATAAATCATGAACCCACGCAACTTACTCCTTTTTTTATGTAGCCTAATTGGCTTAAACTGCTTACCGCTTTTTGCCAACGACACGGAAGAAATTTATCGGTATGAACGGATGTGGCCCGTTTTGCAGCAACCTTGGTATTTTAGTGAAATTTGGGACATTGCTGTCAGTCAACAAGGTCATGTCTATGTCGCTGAATTTAATCATAATAGGGTGCTGAAATTGACATTAGAGGGTCATTTGATTAGCCAAATTGGCGGTCGTTTTGATGAACCTGTCAGACCGGTGAGAATAGCGGTCGATAGTCAGGAAAATCTGTATGTCTTATATCGGTTTCGTAATCCCGCAGAGGGGATGAGTTTTTTAAAAAAGTTTAACGCTAATGGTGAACTGATTTCTACATGGGACTGGGAAAAATATGGTTTTAGTCTTCGCAATGACATTGCAATAGACAGCCAAGATAATCTGTATTTTCCTGATAGGGATAGACGTGAAATCAAAAAATTTACATCAGACGGTGAATTTATTGAAAAGTGGCCGATTGAACCCCGTGAAGAGGCGGTTTATTTATCTATTGCGATAGATGGAGAAGATCAAATTTATATTTTGGAAGGGGGTTTTCTTTCAGGGAGCCAATATGAGCATAGCATTATGAAATATACACCCAATGGTGAATTAATCAAACGTTGGGGGCAGCTTGGTAATCAGCCTGGAGAGTTTAATGATCCGACCAGTATCGCTATTGATAAACACAATCATATTTATGTCGCGGATATCAACAATCATCGGATTCAAAAATTCGATTCAGATGGCCAATTTCTTGAACAGTGGCGTGATGACTCTGATAGGACTGAATGGGCAGAAATCATTCAATCTTCTCCTTTCCTAACAGTCATCCAGTTTGCTATGCAATTTGGCTTTGAGAGCTCAAATGAACTCACAACAATATTGGGTGATGATATGGTTGATAAAGATATCATTAATATGGATTTTTTTAATAGTGACTATTATAAACCCGATCATCTTGCTGTGGGGCCTCAAGATCACCTCTATGTCTCCTATGCGCCTCCGAATAATGCGATTAAAAAATATACCTTACAAGGTGATTTGATGACACAATGGAGCAGCCATCTCAAGAATGATACAGCGAATGGTGCGCTTGACATTGTGACAGATAAACAGGGTAATATTTATACGACTGATATGTTCAAGCATCGTGTTTTAAAATTCACAGCTGCAGGGGAATTGATTACCCAGTGGGGAGAACCGGGAAACGGTGAAGGACAATTTGTCTTTCCCATTGGAATAGCCATTGATTCTAATAATTATGTTTATATTGTGGATTTAGGCAATCTACGCATTCAAAAATTTAATACAAAAGGCGAATTTATAACACAGTGGGGCAAGATGAATTTAAATCCAAATAGTCAAAGCGGTTTTTTGTTCCCTGTGCGTATAGCCGTAGATAAGCATAATAATGTTTATATTATTGATCTGTTCAGTCATTACCCTATCAAACAATTTTCTTCAGCAGGTCAGTTTTTGCGTGCGTTTGGTAAAAATGAATTGGACGTACCTACTGGTATTAGCATTGATCACAACGATAATATTTATGTTGTTGATGTCGGTAACAATAGTGTCAATAAATTCAATACTGATGGTCATCAAATCAAACAGTGGGGAGAACTGGGTAAGGCTGATGGCCAATTTGAATATCCGATTGATGTGGCAACAGACAATGAAGGCAATGTTTATGTCGCTGACATATACAATCACCGCATTCAAAAATTCACTTCTGAAGGCAAATTTAAAACTAAATTGGGTAGTTTTGGCACTTTTCCTGGTCAATTTGGTGATATGGGTGGTTTAACCGTTAGCCCTGATGGTGAACGCATTTATGTGACTGAAATATTCAACCGTTTTCAAGTCTTTAACCGTAGTCTCTATGATGTGGGTAAGGCCATTATTGTCGCAGGTGGGGGAAATTATGCCGGTAACGATTTGTGGGACGATACTCAATTGGTGTCGAATTTTGCTTACCGGGCTTTGGCCCATCAAGGGTTTACCAAAAATACGATGTATTATCTGAGTGAGGCGACTCAGCTTGATCTGGACAATAATGGTGAATTTGATGATGTGGATGCGGCACCCAGTCTGGAGAATTTGAAAAAGGCTATCACGGTATGGGCAAGTGATGTGAATAATTTGACACTGTTTTTGACAGATCATGGTGGCCATCAAGAGTTTACCTTGAATGCCGATGAAACGCTAACGGCGCTGTATTTGAAGGAATGGTTAGACACCTGGCAACATCAGAAACCGGAACGTCAGGTTAAAATGATCTACGATGCGTGTTATTCAGGTAGTTTTATCCAATCACTTCAGGGTGAAAATCGTATCATTATTACGAGTTCGGCCGCTGATGAGTTGGCCTATTTTGACGATAAAGGTTCTTTGTCCTTTTCAAACTATTTTTGGACGCATGTTTTTAATGGGCTTGATGTGGCTGAGGCTTTTGATGATGCATCAGATGCGGTCAATTACTTACATGATTTGCATACGAAACAAAAACAAACCCCGTGGCTGGAGGCGAATGGGGATGCTTGTGTGAATCAGGATGTTGATCGTCAGCAAGTCCAAAATGTGTTTATTGGTAACGGTACTTATATTCATGCAGACGCACCGGTTATTAAAGTGCTTTCGCCGATACAAACTCTGACTGATACCCATACGGCTTGGATAAAAGCAGAAGTTGAGGAGGAGGATATTGCGCGAGTTTGGGCTGTCGTCCGTTCACCAGTTGAGATTCAGCGTCGTATTCATTTGAGTGGTGATGGTGATAAAAATCTTGTGGGGCAACCGATTTTAGAATTGCCCTCATTTGAATTGCAGCAGGTTGAAAAAAGTAAACGTTATCAGGGGCGCTATGATAAGTTTGACATAGCCGGCCAGTATGAAGTGGCGGTTTATGCGCGTGATCGCGCTAATAATACTGCCATCCCGGATACAACCCGTATTATTGTTGACAACCCTTTGAAACGCAAAGCAATTTTGATAGCGGGTTATTTACCAAAAGGGGTTCAGAACATTAAAGACGCTTATGAAGCCCTCAATTATCAAGGTTATCAAGCAGAAAATATGTCTTTGATCAGTAATACGTCTGTTCTGGGCGTGAATGTTCCGACGGTACAAGCTACGCTTAATAATGTCAAATTTGCTTTGACAGACTGGACAAAAGACAATACGCAAAATTTGGTGATCTATTTAGAAGGCTTAGGTGATCAAACGGGGTTTATGCTCAGTGACAATGAAATATTGCCTTTTGCACAATTTAAAACGTGGCTGGATGCGCTACAATTAGAGATACCTGGCGCGGTGACGGTGATCTATGAAGGGCCTCAATCAGGATACGTGCTTTCCGCCTTGAAGCAACCGCCTGAGGATAAAACGCGCATTGTGATCAGTAGCGCAAGCGTGGATGACAGCCATGCCGACACTTTAAGCTTTTCCTTTTCTAAGTTTTTCTGGCAAAAAGTGTATAATGGTGCCAATACTCGTAATGCTTTTCGGTATGCCAAAAATCCTATTGAGCTTGCCCATAAAGAACAACAAACACCGCAATTGGATGCGAATGGCAATGGCATCGGTAATGACGGCCAGGATTCTCGTATTGCTCGGGAACATAGTTTGGGTATCGGTGTCGTCAGTGCCAACACAGTGAACAGTTCTCCTGCTCAAAAAACGGGCATTTGTTTGAAGCCGTCTAAAATGGCCTATCATTTTGGTGAACCCGTGCAGGTGACTTTATCACATTTACCGCCTTCAGGTGAAAAAGCGTATTTTGTTATTGGTTTACCTGATGGACGTTTATTTTCAATTCAAGGGTTGAACGATTTTTCGCCTATTAAACAAATAGAAACTATAGAAACTTTACCGGTTTGGACAGACAGCGGTGATAACGGTGATAAGGTTATGGATGTCACCTTAGAGGCTCATTTGCCGGCCGGAGCGTATTGGCTTTATTCAATTACGCTTCCAGAAGAGAAGTCTCTTGAATTACCGCTTGATCCGAAAAGGCTGTGTCAATCTAGTTTTTGTGTACAATGAATAAATTTTGCACTCCAAAAACCGCAAAATAAATTTTGCACTCCAAAAACCGCAAAATAAATTTTGCACTCCAAAAACCGCAAAATAAATTTGCAACGACAATCAAATTTGTACTTCATTCAATCGGGAAACGCTATAGTGAACATCGACTGGTTTATGTATGATTGAATTGCAAACTAAAATTGGAACGTAGAGGATGAAAACCATGACGACTCTAAAATACGGTTTGATAGCCGTTTCTCTATTGTCTTTCTCTGAGATGAGTGCTTTCGCTTTTCAAGATTTGTCTGAACCGGATGATCGTCTTGAACAAGCGCATCTGATTTTGGTTGGCGATAAAATTCGTTATCAACATACCTTGCATAGTCTGGATGATGTTGATTGGTTTAAATTTTATGCGCTGGCAGACATTGGCCATAAAATTGAAGCCCGTTTTGTGGGAAGCGATATAGATGTTGTGCTTGAACTTTACGATTTGCAGGGCAATTCTCTTTTGAAAGAGCCTGAAAATGACGGTTTTGAAGGTGAAGCTGAATGGATTTCTTGGCAAGCCCCTGCAAACGGTTTTTACGCTGTGAAAGTCAGTGATAGTTTACCGGAATCTAAACCGTGTCGGCAAAATAGCCAATATGAATTGCACATCGCTAGAGTGGATGCGCCGACATTTTCAGGCGTGATAGAAGGTTATGTCACTGACGCGCTTACTGGAAGGCCTATCGACGATGCCATAGTTTTTCGTCAGTGTTTCAAAAACTATGCTGTGCCCAGTTTTGAGGATGGGCGCTACAGTTTAAAGACTTGTGCCGGTTTGTCTGAACTGAGTGTCAAAGCTGATGGCTATCAAGCTTTGAATTGTCATTTTCAAGTGCCTGAAGAATTTGGAAGGTTATTCAGAAACTTACCGCTATTGCCTAATGGCACAGTTCCACCTGCCCCCTCCCCTTCTCAAACGATTTACCATCACGGCGACACTTTACAGGTAGAATTTCAAACAGTCGGTTTGCCACCGCAAAGTGGTATCCATTACCATTTCGCTATCGCCTATCCTGACGGCCAGTTGTTTTTTATCCCTGATGTCAACCGATTTGAAGCCTTCAATCCGGCTGTTTTACAGCATTGGCGTGGCAACGGCAAGGTTTTGATTGATAAACCCATTGGTGAGGATATGCCACGGGGGGAATATCAACTCTATTTATTGCGGATGCCGGAAGGTATTGCTGATCCGCTTAACCATATTGAGAAAGGCAAGTTGAATGACACCCGTTTTCGGATAGAGTAGTCTAAAGATCACCTATATATGCAGCACTATCTCCAAATGGGATTTCGGATTTTTGTCTATGTTTGGAGTGCAAAATTTATTTTGCGAAGGTTTGATTGGAGTGCAAAATTTATTTTGCCAAACTAAAACGCCTATTCAAACTAAAGTTTGCACTCCAAATAGGAGCATTTCACTATGTCAATACCCTTCTTACTCATTGTTTTTATTGGATTATTCAGCATTCCAAAGTTTGGAGGTGCCGAGATAATATTAGATGGCAGCTTAGGGCGTAGCGGGCCTTTGCCAGGGCCTGATTTTAAAATAGGGGCTGAGCTTGGACAGCAATATGGGGGGAATTTGTTTCACAGTTTTCGTCAATTCGATATCGCTGTCGGTGAGCGTGCGACTTTTTCGGGCCCGGATACGGTTAATAATGTCATCAGTCGTGTGACGGGCGGGGAGGTTTCCAATATTAACGGCCTGCTACGATCAACGTTGCCTCATGCGGATTTATATTTGATTAATCCTGCTGGTGTGATGTTTGGTGAACAGGCTCAGTTGGATGTCTTGGGTTCTTTTTATGTTAGCACAGCCGATTATTTGCGTTTCAGTGATGGGGCACAATTTCATGCGAGTCTACCTGAAAACAGTCTTTTAACTGTCGCGCCACCGACTGCTTTTGGTTTTCTTAATTCAAATCAGGCTCCGATTTCTGTGCAAGGTAGCGCACTCTCGGTGCCCGATACCGAAACCTTGTCTATTATGGCTGGCGATATCACGCTGACTGAAGGCGGTTTACATGCGCCCATGGGCACAGTTCATCTGAGCAGTGTTGCCAGTGCGGGTGAACTCAGTGTGAATCCTGAAATGAGTTCGCTTGATAACTTTGCACTATTGGGGCACATCACGCTTTCGGAGTTTACGCTGGGTAATGCGGTTTATGGATTTGATGGCGCACACAGTATTTATATTCGCGGTGGGCAATTCTGGATGGCGGATAGCGTGATCAATGCGAAAGTGAAAAAGCGTCGCGGTGCGGCAAGTCAGATTGTGATGTCTAGCCGTGA
>Ga0316201_10001066_pt1 | contig 17710 bp, 13 predicted proteins | sample CS6wburrow_MG_FD_204516 | JGI IMG/M metagenome (GOLD analysis project Ga0316201, IMG submission 204516) | Coastal sediment microbial communities from Delaware Bay, Delaware, United States - CS-6 worm burrow | ecosystem: Environmental > Aquatic > Marine > Coastal > Sediment | place: USA... | reverse complement strand
CAGATTTCATTTGGCCTGAACATCAAGGGCCAGCTCTGGAACTACGAAGAGACGGACTTACTCCCCCAGTACGACCACGAGTACTTCCTGTTCGGTGTCTATGGTCAGTACAAGTTCACGCGCACATCATTACTGCGTATCACGGCCGACTACCACAGCCGCCGCTTCAGCGACCGACTTTCCTACGACCTTGATGGCCAACAGCGCCTTGGTAACCCGAATATTCGCTACGACTACGCGTCCCTCGCATTGCGCGCACGGCAGCGAATTACGGACAGCATGTGGTTCGGGTTTGATGTCGAGCGAACTCAGCGCACTGATCAGTACGTCGGTTACAACGACTACACGCGAGACAGTTTCGGTTTCGAGTTCCACTGGCAGCCTGGTTATCGCTTCGACTTTGAGGCAAGCGGAATTTACCGGCTTTATGACTACCCCAATGCGTTTGCGTTTCATAACCCGATTGTTGGCCCGAAAACGCAGGAATCGCTTGATATGAGCGTACTTGGAGCGTTTCGCATGACGAAACACCTGAGTCTCGTTGGCGAGGTCCGGATGCGGGAAAGGGTATCCAATGACATTCGCATTCAATATGACCGAACTCAGTATGTATTGGGCGTTCGTTGGGAGCAGTAATACTGCTAAACTCTCGCGCTTTCTCCTCGAGGCTTCGCCCCGGTTGTTAGCGCCAGATGGACGTCACACCCATCCTCGAAAACCTCAATGACGCACAGCGCCAGGCCGTAACTGCGCCTGCCAAACCGACGCTGGTCATTGCCGGCGCCGGCAGCGGCAAGACCCGCGTGCTCGTGCATCGCGCCGCCTGGTTGATCGACGTCGACGGCGTTTCGCCACACAGTCTGCTTGCCGTAACGTTTACGAACAAGGCCGCTGCTGAAATGCGGCATCGAATCGAAGCGCTGCTCAATGTGCCCGTGCAACATCTATGGATCGGCACGTTCCACGGCCTGGCGCATCGCATGCTGCGGCGCCATTGGCGCGAGGCGAAGCTGCCGCAGAATTTCCAGATCATCGACTCCGACGACCAGCTGCGTCTGATCAAGCGGCTATTCAAGAACCTCGAAGTTGACGACAGCCAGTGGGTGCCAAAAGAAATCCAGTGGTTTATCAACGCGCAAAAAGACGAAGGCCTGCGGCCGCAACACCTGGATGACGAAGGTGACCCGAACCGTCGCCAGATGATCTCGCTGTACCAGTCTTACGAAGAGATCTGCCAGCGTGGCGGGCTCGTCGACTTCGCAGAACTCCTGCTTCGGGCGCACGAGTTGTTGCGCGACAACGAAGAGCTGCTGTCGCATTATCGCCGGCGTTTTCAGCACCTGCTCGTTGACGAGTTCCAGGACACGAATGCCATTCAGTACGCGTGGCTGCGGCTGCTCGCCGGGGGCGATGGCGTGCCGTTTGCCGTCGGCGATGATGATCAGTCGATCTATCGCTGGCGTGGCGCACGCGTCGAACACATTCACCAGTTCCAGAAAGACTTTCCGGGGACGCTGGTCGTCAAGCTCGAGCAGAACTACCGCTCAACGGCGACCATCCTCAACGCGGCAAATGCTGTTATCGCGAACAACGCATCGCGCCTCGGCAAGAACCTCTGGACGGAAGGCGCCGAAGGCGAGGCGATTAAGGTCTACTCAGCCTACAACGAACGCGACGAAGCCGATTTTGTCATCGGCCGTCTGCGCGACTGGATAGACCAGGGCAACCTGCGGGCGGATTCCGCCATCCTGTATCGCTCGAACGCGCAGTCCCGCGTGCTCGAGGAAGCCCTCATTAATACCGGCATCCCGTATCGCGTTTATGGCGGCCTGCGATTTTTCGAACGCATGGAGATCAAGGATGCGCTCGCTTACCTGCGCCTGATAGCGAATCGTGATGACGACAGCTCTTTCGAGCGCATCGTTAACAAGCCGACGCGCGGCATCGGCGCACGCACGGTCGAGATGATGCGCTCCTATGCGCGGGCCAATGCCTGTCCCCTGTGGCGCGCGGCCGGCGCAATTGCCAGCGATGATCTCAACGGTCGAGCTGCAAATGCGGTTAACGCGTTCATGTCACTCATCGAGCGCCTGGCACGTGAAACCAGGGGCCTCGATCTGCATGATCAGGTAGACCACGTTATCTACCAGAGCGGCCTGATCGATTTCTTCAAGAAGGACAAGGGCGAGAAAGGCGAAACACGCGTCGAGAACCTGCTCGAACTCGTCAGCGCCGCCAAGGGTTTCGAGCCCGACCCGGCGGAGGAAATGTCGCCGCTCGATGAGTTCCTGTCCCACGCGGCCCTGGAGGCTGGCGAAGGGCAGGCCGACGCCTGGGAGGACTGTGTGCAACTGATGACAATGCACTCGGCCAAGGGGCTCGAATTCCCGCTGGTATTCCTGTGCGGCATGGAAGACGGCCTGTTCCCGCACCAGCGCTCGATCGCCGACCCGAACGGCCTCGAAGAGGAGCGTAGACTCTGCTACGTCGGCATTACCCGCGCCAAACAGACGCTCTATGTCACTCACGCAGAACAGCGTCGCCTGCATGGCATGGACAATTTCTCGCAGCCATCGCGCTTTATCGCCGAAATTCCGGATGAACATATAGAAGAAGTACGGCCGCGCGTGCAGGTGTCACGCCCGATGCGCTCGGCACGCACACCGGGGCGCCGGCGGACCTCGACTACCCCCGGTGGTGAGCTCGGCATCCGTCTCGGACAGCGCGTTCACCACAAGAAATTCGGCGATGGCGTCATCCTCAATTGCGAAGGCCAGGGCGCCCATGCGCGTGTCGAGGTCAATTTTGAGGCTGCCGGCACAAAATGGCTCGTTCTCAGCTATGCCAATCTCGAGTTGATGTAAACTAAGCAACCTGACGCAGCACGTTTTGCGGCGCTCATGAGGCACGTCAAGAAAAATGAAAATACTCATTCTCGGCGCAGGTCAGGTTGGCTCATCCGCGGCATATCATCTGTCTCGCGAAGAGGCCAACGAAGTCACTGTCGTCGACAGGCGCCCTGAAGTTCTCCGCGAGCTGCAGGACCGCCTCGATATCCGCACCGTTGTGGGTCATGCGGCCTACCCGGAAGTGCTCGAAAGGGCTGGAGCCAGCGACGCAGATATCGTCGTTTCGCTAACCGACTCAGACGAGACCAACATGGTCGCGTGCCAGGTTGCATACACACAGTTTCGTACCCCGACCAAAATCGCCCGCATTCGCTCGGCCGAGTATATGAATGCCAACAGGTTGTTTACCCAGGATGCAATTCCGATTGATGTGCGCATCAGCCCCGAGCAACTCGTCTGCACTTTCGTCGAGCAACTCATTCTGTATCCCGGCTCGACCCAGGTACTCGACTTCGCAGATGGCCGCGTACGCCTCGTAGGCGTCAAGGCCGACCGCGACGGCCTGCTCGTTGGCCAGCGCATCGCCACTCTCAAGGATCACATTCCCAACACCGAGGCGCGCATTGCGGCCATCTACCGACAGGGCAATGCGATGCTGCCTGATGGCGACACGGTCATTCAGGACAATGACGAAATATTCTTCATCGCCGACCGCAAGGATATTCGCATATTCATGAGCGAGATGCGGCGCCTCGAGGACCCGGTGCGCCGCGTCGTCATCGCCGGTGGCGGTAATATCGGCGTGCGCCTGGCGCTGGCGCTCGAGCAGACCAACCAGGTCAAGATCATCGAGCGTGATCCGATCCGCGCCCGCGTTATCTCCGAGCAGCTCAACAAGGCTATCGTCCTTGTCGGCGACGCGGCCGACGAGGAGTTGCTACTCGAGGAGAACATCGACAACGTCGATGTCTTCTGTGCCCTGACCAACTCTGAAGAAGCAAATATCCTCAGCTCAATGTTGTCGAAGCGTCTCGGCGCTCACAAGGCCATGGCGCTGATCAATCGTGCGTCATACGTTGATCTCGTTGAGGCCGGCAGCATCGACATCGCCATCTCGCCGCAGCAGGTCACGATCGGCTCGTTGCTCGCCCACGTGCGGCGCGGCGACGTCGTTAAGGTCCACTCGCTGCGTCGTGGCGCCGCGGAAGCTATGGAGGCAATTGCGCACGGCAACAAAGACAACTCGAAAGTTGTCGGTCGAACAATCGAGGAAATTCCACTGCCAACCGGCACGGCCATCGTGGCAATCGTTCGCGGCGACCAAGTCATGATCGCGCACCACGACACGGTCATCGAGGCTGACGATCACGTGATCCTGTTCATGACAGACCGGCGCAAGATAGAGAAACTCGAAAGCCTGTTCCAGGTCGGCGTTTCATTTGTCTAAATGAACTGGACGGTCGTACAACGCATCCTCGGCCTGTTGCTGATGGTATTCAGCTTCACGATGCTACCGCCAATAGCTTTCAGCCTGTATTACAACGATCACTCCTGGCTCCCCTTCGTTGAGGGCTTCGGCCTGACGCTTGCCGCTGGCGTAATCTGCTGGCTGCCCGTGCATCGCTCCAAGAAAGATCTACGCCTGCGCGATGGTTTCCTTGTTGTTGCCTCGTTCTGGACGGTACTGGGCACATTCGGTGCTGCGCCACTGTATTTTGCCGATCCTTTGTCACTGTCGTTTACCGACGCCGTATTCGAGTCGATGTCCGGACTGACGACGACGGGAGCTACCGTCCTTACAGGTCTCGATGACCTGCCCGCGTCGATTCTCTATTACCGCCAGCAACTGCAGTGGCTGGGTGGCATGGGCATCATCGTATTGGCCGTAGCCGTTCTCCCAATGCTCGGTGTCGGTGGCATGCAGCTGTACCGCGCAGAGACGCCCGGGCCCGTGAAAGACACGAAGCTCACCCCGCGCATTGCCGAAACCGCCAAAGCTCTTTGGTATGTCTACTTCGCGTTCACAATCACCTGCATGATTGGCTACCGTGTTGCCGGGATGGGGTGGTTCGACGCGCTGTGCCACGCTTTTTCCACTGTCGCAATCGGCGGTTTCTCGACACACGACGCTAGCATCGGCTATTTCGACAGCGCGTCGATTGATCTGGTTGCCGTATTCTTCATGTTTGTCGCAGGCATCAACTTCTCTCTGCATTTCTTCGCCTGGCGCTACGTTTCCATCAAGCACTATTTCCAGGACCAGGAGTTTCGGGCATACAGCCTCATTCTGATGGTGCTGTCCGCCCTGGTTATCGTTTCGCTGTTTACGTACCGCGGCTTTGCAGACCCGTTGAGTACTTTCCTTGACGGGCTGTTCCAGTCGGTTTCCATTGCCACGACTACCGGCTTTACGACCGCCAATTTCGCGATGTGGCCAGCCGCGCTCCCGGTTCTGCTGATTTTCGCGAGCTTTGTGGGTGGCTCGGCGGGCTCAACCGCCGGCGGTATCAAGGTCATTCGCTGGCTGCTCGTCTACAAGCAGGGCGTGCGGGAAATCGCGCGCCTCGTACACCCGAGCGCCGAGATTCCGGTCAAGCTCGGCAACAAAGCTGTTTCATCTCGCGTTGTCGAAGCCGTGTGGGGCTTCTTTTCCGTTTACATCATTGTCTTCGGCGTCATGCTGCTCGCGATGATGTCTACAGGGCTCGATCAGGTTACGGCTTTCTCCGCCGTGGCCGCAACGCTGAATAACCTGGGCCCGGGGCTGGGCGATGTTGCCTCAGGCTTCATGAGCGTCACAGATACCGCCAAGTGGATCTCCATTGTCGGTATGCTCCTTGGACGACTCGAGATTTTCACGCTGCTCGTTCTCATCACGCCGACCTTCTGGCGCACTTGAACCTTGGCCGCCGAAAAGCACGACAACATCCTGGATCGCATTAGTGCCGTAACCGGCAGGGCCACCGCCTGGTTGACCTTGTTCATGGTCATCATCACCTTCGTCGTCGTGGTGATGCGCTACGTGTTCGACGCGGGGCTCATCTGGGTACAGGAATCAGTGGTCTGGATGCACGCGGTTGTGTTCATGCTGGGAGCCGCGTACACGCTGCGTGATGAAGGTCATGTGCGTGTGGACGTTTTCTACCGGGTGATGAGCGACCGGCACCGCGCCTGGGTGGACCTGATCGGGGTGCTCATTTTCTTGTTGCCGCTATGCGTGTTTTTGGGTTGGAAGTCGTTCGACTTCGTTACCCAGTCCTGGAGTATTCGTGAAGCGTCACGCGAGTCGGGGGGGCTGCCGTATCCGCTCATCCCGATGCTCAAGTCGGTCCTGTTGCTGATGCCTGTGGCCGTTGCGCTGCAGGGTGCATCGTTGTGCCTGAAGTCATTGCAGACATTGCGGGGACATTGACGATGGAATGGGTCGCGGCACTAATGTTCCTTTGCGTCATCCTCGTATTACTCGCAGGATTTCCGGTCGCTTTTACTCTGGGTGGAACAGCCCTGATATTCGCGGGCATCGGCGCACTCGGCGGCGGCTTCAACGAGGCGTTGCTGCTCAGCCTGCCGAATCGCGTATTCGGCATCATGACCAATGAGACGCTCGTGGCCGTGCCACTGTTCGTGTTCATGGGGGTCACTCTCGAGCGAGCGCGTATCGCAGAGGAATTGCTGGAGACGCTGAGCGCGCTGTTCGGTTCGCTGCGGGGTGGCCTCGGAGTATCGGTAACCCTGGTGGGCATGCTGCTGGCCGCGAGCACGGGCATTGTCGGCGCAACTGTTGTGACGATGGGGCTGTTGTCCCTGCCAACCATGTTGAAGCGCGGCTACTCACCCGAAATCGCGGCGGGAACCATCTGCGCGTCGGGAACGCTGGGGCAGATCATCCCGCCGTCGATCATTCTCGTCATGCTCGGCGATGTCATGACGACCGCCTATCAGCAAGCGCAACTCGAGATGGGTATCTATTCACCAAAGACCGTCTCGGTGGGCGACCTGTTTGCCGGCGCGCTGATTCCCGGGCTGTTGCTTGTGCTCCTGTATGTCCTGTACATCGTCGGCCTGGCTTTCTTCCGGCCAGCGACCATGCCTGCACACCAGCGTGGGCCTGAGGAACGGGTCTCTTTTGTCAGAATCGTCAGGGCACTCGCGCCACCGCTGCTCCTGATCTTTGCCGTGCTCGGCTCTATCCTGGGCGGCTTTGCGACGCCGACCGAGGCAGCGGGCGTGGGCGGTATGGGCGCATTGCTGCTCGCAATTTGGCGGCGCGAACTCAATCTCGAGCGCCTGCAGGACGTCATGCGGGCGACGTTGCGAATCAGCAGCATGGTGTTCCTCATCCTCATAGGCGCATCCATATTTTCGCTGGTGTTTCGCGGTTACGGTGGCGACGACGGCGTGCGCGCGATACTCGGGGCGTTGCCTGGTGGTGTCGTTGGCGCTGTCATCGTAGTCATGGCGGTCATGTTCCTGCTCGGCTTTGTTCTCGACTTCATCGAGATCACGTTTGTTGTAGTACCAATCGTGGGTCCCGTGCTGCTCGCCATGGGCCTCGATCCGGTCTGGCTCGGCATCATGATTGCGATCAATCTGCAAACCTCATTTCTCACGCCTCCGTTCGGCTTCGCGTTATTTTATCTACGCGGCGTCGCACCACCGTCCGTAACGACAGCGCAGATCTACCGCGGTGCAATTCCATTCGTCGCGATACAGATATTCGCGCTACTTTTGATTGCGGCGTTCCCGGATCTGGTCACGTGGTTACCCGCGAGGATTTACGGATCATGAGAGTATTAACCGGCACGCTCTGCGGTTTATTGCTTGTCGGGCGGGACAATCAGGTTTACAGGGAAGAGCCGCGAGCGGAGGCCTTCAGCCGCGTTCTGACCTTTCGCTGCAAATAGCGCCTCTTTCCTGCCAGATGCGTCCCAACTTTGCTTTGTGCGCGCGCTCAGCGTAGTTTGAGTAAGTACAAGTACGTACAAAAGCGACAAAAATCCACTGTAGGGGGAAATATGACACAGGAAAAAGAACAGTTACGCCTGAAATTCAGGTATACCGCACTGGCAGCGCTGACATGCACGTCGATGCTGGCCAGTACCGGAACCTTCGCTCAGGACGACGACGTAATCGAGGAAATTGTCACGCTGGGCTCGCGTGTCCCGGGGCGCGTTTCCGCGGACATGCCCGTGCCCGTTGACACACTCAGTGCTGACGACATGTCGGCCACCGGGCAAACGGAAGTCGGTCGGATGCTGCAAACCCTCGCGCCTTCTTTCAATTTTTCGAGCTCCTCGATTTCTGACGGTACCGACGCATTGCGTCCGGCAACCCTGCGCGGCCTTGGGCCGGACCAGACCCTGGTGCTCGTCAATGGCAAGCGTCGACACCAGGCGGCCCTGATCCACATCAACAACTCGGTAGGTCGTGGCACAGCAGGCACCGACATGAATGCGATTCCGGCTTCGGCCATCTCGCGTGTTGAAGTCCTGCGAGACGGCGCGGCAGCACAGTACGGATCCGACGCGATCGCCGGAGTTATCAATCTCCAGTTGAAAGATGGTTCTGAAGGCGGTTCGCTTGGCATGTCTGTCGGCGAATATTCCGAGGGCGACGGCCAGACGACGAACCTCGATATGCACAAGGGGTTCAGTCTCGGCAGCGACGGCTTCCTTGCGGTAACGCTGAACTACCGCGACCGTGAACGCACTTCGCGCGCTAACCCACAGGGCGGTTGCCTGTATGGCGGCTGTGTCGACACGGACGGTAACGGCTTCCTGGAGCCCGCGCCAGGCAACGAGACTCGCGAAGTCTCCGGCCCCGGGCGCAACGGCTTCCGGATTGGCGATGCCGATTCAACACAATTTGCTGTTGTCGTTAATGCGGGACTTGCGCTGGGCACGGGTGAGCTGTACAGCTTTATCACGTACTCGGGACGCGAGGGCGAGTCGGGTGCGTTCTATCGCAATCCGGCGGGCTCCGGCGCGGCGCTCGATGACGGTGAGAATGTCGTTGTCGACGGCTTCCTGCCACACATCAACAGCGAGATCGATGACCTGTCATTCAACTTCGGCTACACCACGGAGTTCGATGACGGCTCGGCCATCGATATCTCGTATACCAACGGCAGAAATTCCATTGACTACACGACCAGCAATTCGGCGAACTACTCGTTTGCTAACGAGCTGAACTTCGGTCGCGGGCTAAGCGATGCAGACATTCGGGCACAGATTCCACGCGAGGCATTCGCGTACGGGATCGAGCTCAGCCTGCAAACGATCAATCTCGATTACACGACATCGATCGGCGATGTCTTCGTCGCCCTTGGTTCCGAGTTACGCCAGGACGCTTACAAAGTGACGCCCGGTGATGAGTATTCCTACACGGACTACGATTCGGTTGATGGCAACCCGCTGTACCCGCAAAACGCAAGTGGCGGCATCCAGGGTTTCCCGGGCATCTCTCCGGCCAGCGCCGCTGACGAGACTCGCAATGTCGTTTCCTTCTATGTCGATGCCGAGTACCAGCTTACCGATAACTTTCTCCTGAATGGCGCCGTACGGTACGACGACTACGACGGGTTTGGTGATACGACGAACTTCAAGTTGGCCGGCAACCTGCGCATTACCGATAATTTCCGCTTGCGCGGTGCAGCGAGTACCGGTTTCCGTGCCCCGTCGATGCAGCAGCTGTACTTCAGTAATATCAGCACGCAGTTCATCGGTGGACAGCAGATCGAAACGGGTACTTTTCGCAATGACAGTTCTGTCGCTCAGGCAATCGGCATTCCGAACCTGAAAGAAGAAGAGTCGGTGAACCTGAGCCTGGGTGCCGTGATCGATATCAGCGATAACTGGGACCTCGCTGTCGACTTTTATTCTATCGACATCGACGATCGCATTGTGATCAGCAACAACCTCGGGACGGGTCTGTCACCGGCACTTGATGCAGCGCTGTTGGCTGCCGGCGCTGGCGGCGGTCAGTTCTTCCTGAATGCGATTGATACGGAGACACAAGGTATCGACATCGTATCGACGTATTCGGATATCGGTCTGCTTGGCGGTTTCCTTTCCCTGACTCTCGCAGCGAATTTCACCGAGACGGACATCACCCGCATCTTCAGCAACAGCTCGATCATCGGGGCGCTTCCGCCCGAGGTAATCTTTGGCGGATTCCAGCCTTCCGTAATCGAGACATGGCAGCCCGAGGACCGGATCAGTTTCTCCGGCGTCTGGACCATGGACAAATGGTCTGCGAATCTCGCATTGAATCGCTACGGTGAGTACACAACCGTGGATTCTGGCTCGCAGACCTACGGTGCGGAGATGTTAACGGACCTTCGTGTCGCCTATGAGATGGAGAACGGCCTGAGCCTGTTTTTGTCGGGCAACAACATCTTTGACGTGACGCCTGATGAAGTTACCAACTCGGGTTCACGTGGCGGAAGCTTCGAGTCGGCTCCCGGTCTCGAAGATTTGTTCAGCCCGACCGTGTTCAAGTATAGCCGTCGTTCGGCCCCGTTCGGCTTTAACGGCGCGTACTGGTCGGTTGGTGCGACGTATAACTTCTAGAACAGCGGGAAGTAAAGAGACAAAGCCGCACGCATCCGCGTGCGGCTTTTTTTTCAGTTCCGAATTTGCAGGTACGCCGCCTCACTGATGCGTGAATTCTCGGCGGCTTTTTCGAGGTACTCGAAGTAGGCCGTCCCAATCTTTTCGGCGGCAGGATCATTCGCCATCAACTCGGCAATGACTTCTTTGGCAAGAGATCGCAAGACTGCCATCACCTCTGTTGGAAACGGTCGGATTTCGATGCTGGAATCCGCCTGCAACGTAGCGAGTGACATTGCGTTGCCGTGCGTGTACTCCGCAGCCATGTCGGTCGTGATGGCTTGGCAGGTTGTGTTCACGATTGCCTGAAGGTCGGGCGGTAGCCCGTCCCACGCCGCCCTGTTAACGATAGTTTCAAGGCCTGGGCCCGGCTCCTGCCACCCTGGGTAGTAGTAGTATTTTGCCGCCTTGTGTAATCCGAACGAGGCATCGTTGTACGGCCCGACCCACTCCGTGGCGTCGATCGAACCGGTTTGCAGCGCAGTGAAGATTTCGGCACCGGGCAGCGTTACCGGCGTTCCGCCAGCGCGCCGCAGCACCTCACCACCCAGGCCAGGGATGCGCATCTTGAGACCCTTGAGATCCTGGACGGAGTTGATTTCCTTGTTGAACCAGCCGCCCATCTGTACGCCCGTGTTGCCGGTTGGAAATGGAACAAGGTCGAACGGCTCGTAGAGCTCGCGATATAGCTCGAGCCCGCCGCCATAGTAGAGCCAGCCGTTGAGTTCCATGTTTGTCATGCCGAATGGAATGGCAGTAAAGAACTGCGCGGCATCGACTTTGCCCTTGTGATAGTAAGCCGCGCCATGCCCCATCTCGACCGTGCCTCGCGACACGGCGTCGAATACTTCGAACGCCGGCACCAATTCGCCCGCGCCGTAAACCTTGATCTTGAGCCGTCCGCCAGATGCCGCTGCAATCCGGGTGGCGAGGTTTTCAGGCGCCATGCCGAGGCCCGGGAACTTGGGTGGCCAGGAGGTGACACATGACCACTCAAAGGTTTCGCCACCGGCGGCCACGTTGCTGCAGTCTTCCTGCTCCTGCGCACAGGCTGTAAGCCCTGCTGCTGCGGCCAGGCCGCCAACAAACTCTCTTCGTTTCATTGTTATTCCCTACCCCGCGGTCAGAGCTAAAGTCTGTTGCCCGGCGAGCGCCATGCCAAAATGCGTCAGTCGGACAGGTAGTACTCGATCGTTGATACCACGCGGACGATCTTGATGTGTGGATTGTTTGCGTCACGCGCCGAAATTGAGAATTGTCCCTGCGATGCGCGGCGAATCTTGCCGAGCTTGCTATCCGAGTCAGCCGCGAATTTCTGCGCAACCTCACGGGCGTTTCGCGTGGCCTCCTCAACCATCTCGGGCTTGATCTCGTTCAAGCGGCGAAAGATATAGTCCGGGCGATTGTTGTAGCCATCCCCGCTCAGGACAACGCCCTGTTTGCCCAGCTCACCGAACCGGGCCACGACATCCCGCGCTTTGTCGAGATCCTCGGAGTAGATCGTAACCGTCTGCGACGCCACGAAACGGAACTCTGCCTTCGGGCCACCATAATTCTGTGCCGATCGGTCCATGATTTGCGGCGCAGAGTAGGAGATCTCGTCCCTTCCAAGCCCGGCCTCGAGGAGAAGTTCGACGATCTTGTCGCGATTTGCGTCGATTTCCGCGGCCAGTGCCTGCAAATCGTTACCAGCGACAGTGAACGGAACCGGCTGAATCACGACGTCGGCCGGAAACTCTCGCTCCGCGAGGCCCTTGACCGTGACGGTTCGCTCCAGCTCTTTGACGCGGATCGCGGCATCGCCAAGCAGGTAGCCCAGCGCGCTGAGTCCGAGGAAGATCGCCAGGGCGACGGCGATGGCAGCAAATGTGCGATTTTGGCTCACTGGATCATCCTGCAAGGGCGGACAGGCATCATATGAAATAGTAGGTGGGAAGTCATTATCTGTTGTGAGTCCCACTATTGGCTCATTTGTTTCGGTTTTTTGGTCTTTATGCGACACAAACCGATAAAATCGGCCCCGACCAGATGGCCGGGGCCGCACCTTCCATGGTCCGACCGATGGAATCGCGCCCGAATCGCCGTCCCTGGCTGATCGAGTCGATTAAAAAATGACAGTTTTTCCCACCGGCCGGTCCACGCAGTCTCTCACGCAGACCGGGCCGTGTTGCCTTATCATTCTGTGGCTTGCGCCAATAAAGTGTCCCGGGGCGCCATATATAAGGAAGCCAGCGAGAAATGATTGGTCTGTTGCAGCGCGTAACCCATGCTGAGGTCGCCGTGGGTGGCGAAATCGTTGGCCAGGTCCGGCGCGGGCTCTTGGTGCTGGTCGCCGTCCACCGCGACGACACGGACAAGGACGTCGCACGTCTGGCCGAGCGCCTCCTCGGCTATCGGGTATTTCCGGACGACGAAGGGCGCATGAACCGTAGCGTTCGGGACATTTCGGGCGGCCTGTTGCTCGTTCCCCAGTTCACCCTTACCGCTGACACCAAGAAGGGAACTCGCGCCAGCTTTACCCGGGGCGCCGCTCCGGACAAGGCGTCCGCTTACTTTGACAAGCTCGTCACGGCCTGCCGCCAGGACCTGGAGACGGTCGAGACAGGCGTTTTCGGTGCGGACATGCAGGTCAGCCTCACCAACGACGGCCCCGTCACCTTCTGGCTCGACACCAAATAGGGTCCAGTTACCTTTCCGCCCCATAAAGGGTCCAGTTACCTTTCCGAATTCATTTATGGTGTCTGGCACCTCTATACTCGATATCCGGTCACTGACATCTTTAGACCGAGAAAAAGGTAACTGGACCCTATTTCGTGGTTGGCACCGATTTCGTCACGGTTTTGTTGCAAGGGCGGGGGTATCATGAACATAATTCGCGGCTTGGATAACGGGGTCTCGCCCCAGGAGTAAAACATGTTTGCCAACATTGGTCCGTGGCAATTGCTGATCATTCTGGTCATCGTGCTGGCCATTTTCGGAACCAAGAAACTCCGCACGCTGGGCTCTGACCTCGGCGGCGCCGTCAAGGGATTCCGCTCTGCCATGAACGAGGCAGAAGAAACCGCTGATCAAATCAGCGACGAGTCCAAGGACGCCGACTTCGACAGTACGCCCGCCGAAGAACCCAGCAAAGAAAAAGACGCTTAAGCCGCGGGGCAAATCATGTCCGGAATCGGCGGTTCGGAATTCATCCTGCTATGCCTGATCGGGCTCCTGATTCTGGGGCCCGAGAGACTGCCGCGCGTGGCGCGCCAGCTCGGTGGCTGGCTTGGCAAGGCGCGGCAAATGACGCGTGCCATGCAACGCCAGCTCGAGGAAGAGCTCGACACCGAAAAAAACTTTGGCATTAAGCCCGAGGACCTTGACCCGCGATCGCTTCTGACGCCGCGCGAGGATGACACCTACTCACCGTTGCACGAAGAGGAAGATGATGTCCCTGCGCCTGCTGCCACGCCGGATGACACTACCGAGAAGCCGGCGTAATGGCTGAAGATCACGCAGACGGCCTGGCCGAGGGCACTTTACTCTCTCACCTGGTCGAGTTGCGCAGCCGCCTGTTCAGAATATTTGGCAGCGTGTTCATCGTATTCATAGCCCTGCTGCCGTTCGCAAAACCGATTTTCAACTACGTTGCCAAACCACTCGTCAGCGTCATCCCCGAGGGCGAGCTGCTTGCGTTGAGCCCCGTTTCGCCATTGACCGCGACAATCGGGCTCACGTTTTACCTCGCGCTGTTCCTGGCGATGCCCATCATCCTCTACCAGGTCTGGGCATTCGTTGCGCCGGGACTCTACAAAAAAGAAAAGCGGTTTACATTTCCGCTGCTCGCAACAAGCATCCTGCTGTTTTTTGTCGGCATGGCGTTCGCCTATTACGTCGTCTTCCCGCTGATTTTCGGATTTGTCTCGACGTTTACGCCTGACACGGTCAACTACCAGCCGGACATGACCGAGTACGTCAGTTTCGTAATGATGGTCGTGCTTGTTTTCGGCCTGGCCTTCGAAACGCCGATCGCCACGGTGTTGCTCGTGATGACCGGAATCACAACCACCGATAAACTGGGCAAGGCGCGCCCGTATGTGTTTCTCGGCGCTTTCGTCGTCGGTATGCTGCTGACGCCGCCCGACGTGATCAGCCAGACCATGCTCGCCGTACCCGTCTATCTCCTATACGAGCTTGGAATTTTGATGTCGCGGCTCGTTTCATCGAAGGAGCCGGAACCGGCGGAAGAAACCGCTGTCAAGTAGCAGGAGACACGGCAAATGGTGTTTAATGCCTGATGCTTACCCGCCACAAATAAGTACAAAGGCCGAATTGGCTAACCGGGGGACAATATGACCAATTCCGTAGACGCTACGGCGGAAGAACTCTCGCATGTCGACGAGTTTCTGGGCCACCCAAAAGGCCTCTACGTTTGCTTCACAACCGAGCTCTGGGAGCGGTTTTCATTCTACGGAATGAAGTACCTGCTGCTTCTCTATCTAACGAAGTACCACCTGTTCACTGATGAAATGGGGTTCGACGTCCTCGGCTCCTACGCCGGACTCGTTTATGCATTGCCGCTGATCGGCGGCATCATCGCCGACCGCTTCCTTGGTATGCGCAAGTCGGTGCTGTTTGGCGGCATCTCGTTGTCACTCGGGCACATCCTGATGGCAGTGGAGGGCTACCAGGCTAAATTTTACGCGGCAGGTACCACGTTGACTGAAAGCCTGACGCTGGCCTCCGGTGATGTCATCGCCGCCGGCACCGTGCTGGCCGAGGACATCACAATGCGCGACACGGCCGCGCTCAATGTCTTCTACTTCGCTCTCGCGCTCATCGTGATGGGCGTCGGTTACCTGAAGCCCAATATTTCAACGATCGTCGGCAAGCTCTACTCGCAGGATGACCCCCGCCGCGACTCGGGCTTCACGATCTTCTACATGGGCATCAATATCGGCTCGTTCACGGCAACACTGTTGTGTGGCTGGCTCGGCGAAACCTTTGGCTGGAGCTACGGCTTCGGCGCGGCAGGTATTGGCATGATCATCGGCCTGATCACGTTCACGATGGGACAAAAATACCTGCACGGCCACGCAGAACCGACCGAGCCCGAAAAGCTCAAGAAGAAGGTCTTCGGCCCGATCAACGTCGAGTGGTCGATCTACCTGCTGAGCATCCCGGTACTTGGCGTCTTCTGGTTGCTCGTGCAGAACGAGCCGGTGGTGCTGATTACGCAGAACGTCTTCCTGATCGTCGCGATTGTCAGCCTGATCCTCTATTCGATGGTGCATACGAAGAAGGATCACAACAACACCCTCGCATACACCATTGCCGCCGTCGCCATCATCTCGGGTATCTGTGCGGTCATTGCCAACCTGCATCCGGTTGGCGGCATCGAGGCCTACGCTGACCAGGCGCTATATCTGTCGATCATCCTGATTCTCGGCTTCGTCATCTACGGCTTCCTGACGCATTACTCGGAAGAGTTCGGGCGCACCGTTGTACTCATGGTCCTGATCCTGTCGACGATCGTGTTCTGGGCGCTCTTCGAACAATCTGCCGGCTCCATGACGCTGTATGCCGACCGCGTCGTGGACCGCACGGTCGGTAACACAACGTTCACGGCCGCCCAGTTCGGCTCGCTTAATGCCGGCTTCATCATGTTGCTCGCGATTCCGTTTGCGGCCTTGTGGACCTGGCTTGCGAAAAAGAATCTCGAGCCCACCACGCCGATCAAATTCGGTCTCGGCATCCTGCAGGCCGGCCTCGGTTTCGGCGCGCTGGTCTACGGCGCCCAGCATCCAAACGATGCCGGGCAGGTGGGAATGATCTGGCTGGTGCTCGCTTACCTGCTGCACACAACCGGCGAACTGTGCCTGTCTCCGGTCGGCTTGTCAGCCGTGACCAAGCTGTCGATCGGCAGCGTCGTCGGCGTCAGCATGGGCACCTGGTTCCTCGCGACCGCGCTGTCGGAAACGGTTGCCACACGAATTGGCAAGCTCGCGGCGATCGACATTTCGGCGGGCGAATCCGCTGATCCTGCGACTGCGTTGGCTACGTATACCCAATTGTTTGAATTCCTGATGTGGTTCGGCATTGGCGCCGGCGCATTGATGCTCATAATTTCGCCGATCCTGCGACGCTGGATGGGCGGTGTTCACTAGTACTGGAAGAGTCATGAAACATTTCACCAAAATCTGTGCGGGCCTCGCGCTCGTATCGCTGTTTGCTGCTTGCTCGCAGCAACCCCCCGAAGAACCTGTTGCCGCGGCACCGACCGAGACGGCCGTAGAATTCGTCGCGAGAGCCAACGCCGAACTGAAAGACCTCGGCAGAGAACTCGGCGCTGCAAGCTGGGTGCGCTCGACGTACATCACGGGCGACACCGCGATCATCGCGTCTGCCGCCTCTGAGAAATACGCCAAGTGGCACAGCGAGATGGTGCAGCAATCTCTCGCATACGATGGCCAGGAGCTCGACGCGACGACACGTCGCGCCCTGAACCTGCTGAAGCTCGGCACGTCGGCACCATCGCCCAGCGACCCGGCGAGGCGCAAGGAGCTTGCTGACATTACGACCGACCTGGAAGGCGTTTACGGCGCCGGCGAGTACTGCCGTAACGACAACGACTGCATTTCCGGATCGGATCTCGAGCAGCTGATGGCCGACACGCGCAACTACGACGAATTGCTCGACTACTGGAAAGGCTGGCGGACGATTGCCCCGCCGATGCGTGACAAATACGAGCGCTTCGTCGAGCTGGCCAACGAAGGCGCCAACGAACTCGGGTATGAGAATCTCGGCGAAATGTGGCGCGCCAACTATGATATGAGCCCTGCCGAATTCCAGGCGGAAAGCACCAAGCTCTGGGACCAGGTGAAGCCGCTGTATGACGAGCTGCATTGCCACGTGCGCGCAAAACTCGGCGACATCTACGGCCCCGACAAGGTGCCGCAGGACGGGCCGATACCGGCACACCTTTTGGGCAACATGTGGGCACAGGGCTGGGCGTCGCTTTACGACCTTATGGAGCCATATGCTGGTGTGGGTGACGTCGACGTCGACTCCACACTCAAGACTAAGAACTTCTCGCCGCAGGAAATGGTGCGCTCGGCCGAGAACTTTTATGTTTCGCTCGGCATGCCCCGCTTGCCGGACACCTTCTGGGAGCGCTCGCAGTTTTCGAAACCCCGCGACCGTGACGTCGTTTGCCACGCGAGCGCCTGGGGACTCGACGGTGGTAACGACCTGCGCATCAAGATGTGC
>Ga0316201_10001065_pt1 | contig 17717 bp, 16 predicted proteins | sample CS6wburrow_MG_FD_204516 | JGI IMG/M metagenome (GOLD analysis project Ga0316201, IMG submission 204516) | Coastal sediment microbial communities from Delaware Bay, Delaware, United States - CS-6 worm burrow | ecosystem: Environmental > Aquatic > Marine > Coastal > Sediment | place: USA... | reverse complement strand
GACCAGTCCAACCAGAACTCCGAGCAGTACTCGGTCGAACTGAGGCTGCAGTCCGAGTATGAAGGCCCGTTCAACTTCCTGGCAGGCGTTTTCTGGATGGACGTGGACCTGGATAACCAGTACTGGGTATTCAATACGGGCTTCGACTATCTCGCGGCCGTATACCCGCCCGCGGCGCTGGGACTCGACGGTTTCGGCTGGGTGGCGCCCCAGTACAACAACAGCACCGACGACTACGACATCGAGTCGAAGGCGCTGTTTGGTGAACTCTACTGGAACTTTACCGAGACGCTCAAACTCACCGCGGGCGCTCGCTATACGGAGGACCAGAAGGATATCAAGGACCGCCAGTATCTCTTCAACCGGGATGCCGCCAGCAACGAAGCTTTACTGCAACCGGTGGGCGCAGATATGCCGATTCCGATTCCCCAGCGGGATGCACAGAAAAAGTGGGAAGAGTACACGGGCAGGTTGGTGCTGGACTGGGCAGTGACCGACGGCACCCTGGCTTACGCCTCCTATTCCCGTGGTTACAAGGGCGGCGGCTTCAACCCGCCCTTCGACCCGCTCCTCTTCCCCAGCCAGCAGGCGGAGTTCGAGCCGGAGTTTGTGGATGCCTACGAGGTCGGTGTGAAGAACACCCTGTTCGACAATACCCTGCAGGCCAACTTCACCGCCTTCTACTACGATTACCAGGATATGCAGATCTCCAAGATCGTCAACCGGACCTCCTTCAACGAGAACACGGATGCCGAGATCTATGGCCTGGAGGCCGAACTGGTGTTTGCCCCTGACCAGCACTGGCTGCTGAACGCCAACGCCGCCTACCTGCACTCGGAGGCCAAGGATTTCCAGAGCATCGATACGCGCGATCCCACAGCGGGCCGGGGCGATGTGACCTTGATCAAGGACCTGACCAATGCCGCAAACTGCGTCGTGTTGCTCGATCCGGAAACATTCGCGGCGATCGCCGGCTCGCAGTTCAGTGACTGTGCAGCCCTCTCCGGAGCAGGTCTGCCGGTGACTGACGGTATTTCAGTGGACCTGGACGGCAACCAGCTCCAGAATGCGCCCGAGTGGTCGCTGAGTCTGGGCGCACAGTACACCTTTACCCTGCCGGGGGATTATGCGCTGTCGACGCGCGTTGACTACTACTGGCAGGACGATATGTACGGCCGTCTCTTCAACCGCCCCATCGACAAGATCGACAGCTGGGATATCTGGAATGCACAGGCCAACCTGATGTCGCCTGAGGACTCCTGGTATGTGCGCGCTTACATCAAGAACATCATGGACGATGACAATATCGTCGGCATGTATGTGACCGACCCTACCTCAGGCATCTATACCAACGTGTTCACCATAGAACCGCGAACGTTCGGGATTGCGATCGGCTACAACTTCAACTGAGCGCTGACGGGCGGGCCACTGGGCCCGCACGGTTATCCTGTTCGGTTGGAACACCCCGCCCGAGCATCCTGCGTCGACCTCATTCCGGATCCTTCCCGGAGTGTTCAACGTAGATCAGTTCGTCGGTGGCAAACCCCAGTTCCCTCGCCTGCCTGATAAAGCGCTGCAGCACCTCCTCACTCACCTGCGGCTCGCGAGCCAGCAACCAGAGATAGGAGGTATCCGGGCCCGCGACAAAGGCGTACTGGTAGTCCTCGCGATCCAGGCCGAAAACCACGTAAGCGCCATAGAAAGGTCCGAAGAAAGAGACTTTCAGGTGGCCCACATCCTGGTCGCCCACAAAATAGGCCTTGCCCTCCGCCTCGTCCCAGCTTTTCTCTTGAGTCGAATAACCCCGGTTCAGTACACGTACACCACCATCCTCACGCAACGCGTAATTCGCGGTGACTTCGGACAGGCCGCGCTCGAAGGAGTGGTCCAGCCGCGCAATCTCGTACCAGGTGCCGAGGTACCGTTCGAGTTCAAAGCCGCGGACAGGCTCGACGCCCTCGGGGACGCCGGTGCAGCCGCTGACCAGAAAAAACACAAGCAGCGCGGTCAGATACCTTACCCGGCATATTTGTTTTTGCTTGATCATGTACTGCTCCCGGAAAAAAAGCCCTGACCGTGCCTGCTGAAGAGCTTACCTGAAGTGTGTAAGCTTCACACGAAGAGATGAAACCAGGGCTTTCCACCACAGAGCATGACCCGGACATTCCTGCAGATCCTGCTATTGCTGGTGGCGACCAACGGTGCTCCCGTGCTGGCAGCCTATTTTATGGGTCGGCGTGGCGACCTCCCGGTGGACTTCGGCAAACGACTCGGTGATGGCCGCGCGCTGTTCGGCAGTTCCAAGACCTGGCGCGGGCTGTTGGCAGCGACGCTGGCTGCCTGCCTGTTGTCGATGCTGCTGGGCTACAGCCCCCTGTTCGGGCTCACTTTCGGCGCCCTGGCGATGGCGGGCGACCTCCTCTCCAGCTTCGTCAAGCGCCGTAGCGGGCTCGAGCCCAGCGACCAGAGCCTGGGCTGGGACCAGTTACCCGAATCGTTACTGCCCTCTCTTTATGCGGTCGCCGTGCTCGACCTCCCCTGGTGGCATGCAGTCTTGTTGCCGATCGCCTTCATGCTCGTCGAGATACTCATTTCCAAGCCTCTGTTCAAGCTGCATATCCGCAAGCGGCCCTACTAGTCGTCGGCTGCATCCCGGCCCAGCCGGTGCAGGGTGATCTCGGGGGGGCAATTGAAGCGCGCCGGCACCACGGAGCTTCCGGTGCCCGCCGAGGTGTAGCCCTGCATCAGGTCATAGGACCAGGCGCCGGCGCCGGTAAACCGCGGTGCCGAGGAGTTGAACGTCAGCGGCAGCCCACCGGGCAGGCAGATCTGGCCGGCATGGGTATGACCGCAGAGCATGACATCGAAGCCGGTGTAGGCCGCCCGGCGATAGATTTCCGGCGAGTGGGACAGCAGCACGGATACCGCCTCATCGGGGATCCCCTGGTAGGCTTTCTCGAGGTTGTCCGCGGCAAAATAGTGCGGGTCGTCGATCCCGGCAACATAGATCGCCTGGGACTCCCGCTCGATGCGGATATGCTCGTTCATCAGGAGACGGACGCCCAGCTCCTCCATCGGTCTGGCCATGACGATGCTGTCGTGATTACCCAGCACCGCATAAACGTCCTTGTCGACAGCGCGACAGAGGACTTCGAGACCACGCATGGCCGCCTCATGGGGACCGTGGGTCAGAAAGCGGTAGTCACCGGTCAGGATACAGAGGTCGTAATCCAGGCCGTGAATGACCTCCGACAGGCGCTGCGGAAACTCCTCCAGACAATCGAGGTGCAGATCGCTCAGGTGAAGCACCGTGAAACCATCGAACGCACGCGGCAGGTGTGGCAGGACCAGGCGGTTACTGCGCACCTGAAAGTCCAGCACATTGGCACGGCCCCGCGCCGCCAGCCCGGTCACTTTAAGAGCCAATCGGATGAGCGTGGCAGCGAGTTTCCAGTTTTCGATATTGAAGAATGTCTGGCCCTGCCCGAACCGATCCGCCTCGTGCTCGATCTCCACCCCGATGCGCTGCCGCAGATGTGCTTTACCCACTCGACTGACCAGGTATTCGTACAGCTCGGCATCGTCCCTGAGGCTGTGTAGCGTGGGGTTTTTCATCCGTTGCAGGCCAGGCGATCCAATCGCGAGAGTATGACGTAGACATAACCTGAACACAAAAATCGGGAGCAGCCAACATGTCTTATCGCGTCGTCACCTGGGGTACTGGAAACGTCGGTCGTTATGCCGTCCGCGCAGTGCTCAGCCACCCCGAACTGGAACTGACGGGTCATATCGTGAACTCCCCCGACAAGGCGGGCAGGGACGTGGCTGAGCTCATCGGCCTGGAAGCACCCACCGGCATCGTGGCGAGCAACGACATCGACACGGTGCTGGCTACCCGGCCCGATTGCGTGGTCTATACCGCCCATTCGGAGACCCGCATGATGGAGGCGGCGGAAGACCAGGCACGCTGCCTGCGCAGCGGTATCAACGTCGTTTCCAGTTCGCTGTTCATGTTGCAGTACCCCGAGAGCCCGGATGTCGCCTTCCTGGCCGACCCGATAAAAGCCGCCTGCTCAGAAGGCAACAGCAGCTGCTTCAACAACGGCATCGACCCTGGCTTTGCCAATGACACCATGCCGCTGATCTTTACCGGCCTGTCCGAATATTGGACCAGCGTGCGTATGCGCGAGGTGGTCAACTACTCCACTTACGACCAGGAATACACGATCCGGGAAGTGATGGGCTTCGGCTATCCCACCGACCATGACTGCATGCTGTTCCAGCCGGGCGCACTGTCCCTGGGCTGGGGCGGTGCGGTGCGGTCTGTCGCCGCAGGGCTCGGTGTGGAGCTGGATAACGTATATGAAGTCCACGAGCGCCTCCCCCTCGAAGCCGACCTCGATAATGCCATGGGCCTGTTCAGGGCCGGCACCACCGGCGCCATGCGCTTCGAGGTGCGCGGGGTGGTCGACGGCCGCGACGCGATCGTGCTGGAGCATGTCACCCGCCTCACCGACGACATCGCCCCCCACTGGCCCAGGGGCAAGGGCTACCAGGTCATTATCGAAGGCGAGCCTCGCATGGAGATCACCATGAACATGGAGGACCGCAACGGCGATCATGCGGTAGCAGGGGTTATCCAGACGGCGACAGCCATCGTGAATGCGATTCCCGCTGTCGTTGAGGGGGAGCCCGGCATGGTGGCGGCCATGGACCTGCCCAAGATTACCGGCCGCGGGCTGTACCGGCCCGATGGATGACTGGACGATGAATTCTGTGCCAGCCCCCCAAAGTTCAACGAGAGTGGCATAATCGGCGGACAGCCATTCGCAAGCACCCAGAGGCTCTCCGGTGGACACCGCCACTCTTCAGCAACTCTGCAGGCCGGAAGCCTTTCCCCATCCCGCCGTCGACATCGACCTGCGTGAAACGCACATCTCCTGGGTCATTCTCAGCGGCGAGTACGCCTACAAGATCAAGAAACCGCTCGATCTCGGCTTTCTGGATTTCTCCACCCTAGCGCTGCGACGCCACTTCTGCGAGGAGGAACTGCGACTCAACCGGCGTTTCTCTCCCGAACTGTATCTCGATGTATTACCGATAACCGGTGACGCGGGTGGGCCGCGGCTGGACGGCGACGGCCCCGTCATCGACTACGCGGTCAAAATGCGGCGTTTCGATGAGGATCAGTTGCTCGACAACGTCGCAGCCCGGGGGGAGCTGGATGAGCGACTGATCCGGGCGCTGGGTCGGGAACTGGCGCGGCTGCACGGCGAATTGCCGCGCTGTCACCCGGACCCGGAGGGCACCGGGGCGGGAACTCCGGCCGCGCTGGAGAAGGCGCTGGAACAGAACTTCCGCCAGATCCGCGAATACCCACTCGGCGCTACCGAATCGCGACAACTGGAAGCCGTCGAGAAGTGGACCCGTGAACGCTATGCCGCACTGCTGCCGACCATGAAACTGCGCGTGGTCAACGGCTGGGTCATCGATGGCCATGGCGATGATCACCTGGGCAATATCGCCCTGATCGATGGTCAGGTTCGCCTGTTCGACTGTATCGAGTTCAATGCCGATTTCCGGATCATCGACAGTATCGGCGAGATCGCCCTGCTTACCATGGATCTCGATGCGCGCGATCACCCGGCCGAGTCCCACCGCCTGCTCACCGATTATCTGGAGTACCGGGGCGACTATGACGGCCTGATCCTGCTGGATCTGTACCGCAGTTACTACGCGATGGTAAGAGCCAAAGTAAACCTGCTGCGGGAACCGCGGGACCATCCCGACCTCGTCGCCACTGACGCCTATCAGGAGCTGTGCCGGTATCTTGAACTGGCCCGGAGCTACTGCCGTCCCCCCCGAAACTATCTGGCCATTACCCACGGTGTCTCAGGCAGCGGCAAGTCTACCGTGGCGGGCAAGCTGGTGGCTGCCAGCGGTGCGGTGCGGATTCGCTCTGATGTGGAGCGCAAGCGCCTGTTCGGTCTGGCTCCCGAGGAACGCAGCCGGCCCGAGGACGAGGCATCGCTCTACTCGCCCGATATGACGCGCAGGACCTTCACGCGTCTGGAGGAGCTGGCAGCGCTGATCATCACCGCGGGGTTCCCGGTCATCGTCGACGCCACGTTCCTGCACCGTGCCGTGCGCGGCGCCTTCCAGGAACTGGCCGACCGGCTGCATGTCCCCTACGTCATTCTCGATTGCGTCGCCTCGCCCGACGCATTGCGCGAGCGACTTGCAGCGCGTGACCGCCACCGCCAGGACGCCTCGGAGGCCGGGATAGCCATCATGGAGCGCCAGCTGGCCCAGCGAGAGCCTTTGTCCGGGGAAGAACTCTGCTCACGGGTCGAGATGGACTCCGGTGAAGATGCCGGCAATCTCTGGCAGCGCGTGGAAGAACTAACGCACTGAAGCTCCCCAGGCCGATCGCGCCGGGACTATACTGGAACATCTAATTCAAGCAAGGTACCGCAACTGCTATGCATACTGTCATCGTCAACGGCGAAGAGATCACCCCGTCAAAGATTGTCTGCGTGGGACGCAACTACGTGGCGCACATCGAGGAGCTCGGCAACGAAGTCCCGGAAGAGATGGTGGTGTTCAACAAGCCCAATTCAGCCATCAGCGACATCCTGCGTTCCCAGATGGACGGCGAAGCGCTGCACTATGAGGGCGAGCTGGCGTTCGCGATGTCCAGGGGTGAATTATCGGCAGTCGGCTTCGGGCTGGACCTGACCAAACGGTCCCTGCAATCCAGGCTGAAGGAAAAGGGCCTGCCCTGGGAGCGAGCCAAGGCTTTCGACGGTGCGGCCCTGTTCAGCGATTTTGTCACGGTGCCGGCAAACATCCACACCCTCTCACTCCAGACGGAGGTGGATGGCGAACTCCGCCAGGCTGGCGGGGTAACCCTGATGATGTACCAGCCCCACACCATCCTGCGCGAATTGCAGCGCTTCATGACGCTTGAGGATGGCGACATCATCATGACGGGAACCCCTGCCGGCGTGGGTCCGATCAGGACCGGGGACTGTTTCTGCGGCCGTGTTCTCTCAGATGGAAAAGTAATCGCGGAAGCACAGTGGATCGCGCAGTAGGCTCACTGCAGCGGTCGCCAGGCCGCTGGCCGCCGGCAAATTCACGATTGTAGTTGCCGCAAAAATCCAGTAGCGTTAAACCAACCTGTGAGTGGGAAACCATGCAAACCATCCTGCGACTGGATCTTGCGGGCCAACCCAGGGGTTGGATCACCGTTCAGGAGGCAGTATCTGCCTACGCCAAAGGCGATGTCATCTATGGCATCGGGGACTCCCTGCCCCCCATTTTCGGCGGCGTCCAGCGCATCACGGGCCTTCGCTCACGCATCGACCTGCAACCCATCATCGCCGTTCAGGGCCGCATCATGCAGGGCTTCACGCCGCCGCTGTGCAACCGGACCCTGTTCCGGCGCGATGACTACCGCTGCCTCTACTGTGGGGGCCAGTTCGCCCGCTCGGACCTGACCCGCGATCACGTTCTCCCGAAATCCCGCGGCGGCACCGATCGCTGGGAAAATGTGGTGGCCGCCTGCAAGCGCTGCAACTGGCAGAAAGACAATCTCACACCCGAAGAGGCCAGCATGCCGCTACTGGCCGTCCCCTTTCGACCGAATTCCTCGGAGTGGCACTTCCTGGCCAAGGACCGCATCCTGGCGGACCAGATGGACTACCTGTCCCGACAATTTCGTGCTGAGCGCGCCTGGGCCAGCTGAGCATCCGCGCCTGATCAGACTATAATACGTTCACCGGCGAACCACCGCCGGGGCATTCTCGCGACCTTCCAGGGGGTATCCGTCCGTGTCCAGTGAACATCACAACGCCATCCAATCCATGATGCAACAGATGGCCCGGTCGGTCATTGGCCAGGAGGAGGTGGTTCGCACCCTGACGCTAGCCCTGCTCTGCGACGGGCATGTTCTGCTGGAAGGACTGCCCGGCACGGCCAAGACCCGCTCCATCAAGACGCTGTCACAAGTCCTGCAGGCCGAGTTGGGCCGCATTCAGTTCACGCCCGACCTGCTGCCATCCGATGTCACCGGTAACGAGATCTATCAGGACAATCACGGCAAGTCCGAGTTGCAGTTCCAGCCCGGGCCCATTTTCAGCGAGCTGGTGCTGGCGGACGAAATCAACCGCGCGCCGGCGAAAGTGCAATCGGCACTGCTGGAGGCAATGGAGGAGCGGCAGGTCACCGTCGCCGGCAAGACCTATAAATTACCCGAGTTGTTCATGGTACTGGCGACCCAGAATCCCATCGAGCAGGAGGGCACCTATCCGCTGCCGGAGGCGCAGATGGATCGTTTCCTGATGAAGATTTCGGTGGAATACCCGCGCGCAGGCGCGGAGCTGGAGATCGTGCGACTGCTGCAGGCCGAGGAAGGACACCAGGCGCCCGACCTGACCATGATCCCGCAGGACCATATTTTCGCGGCGCGCAACACCATCCAGCAGATGAAAGTCTCGGAGGCCGTGGAACAGTACATTGTGGATCTGGTGATGGCCACCCGTCACCCCGGAGAGTTCAGTGACAAGCTGGATCGCTGGATTGATACGGGTTCCAGCCCGCGGGCCAGCATCGCCCTGCACCGGGCCTGCCGGGCCAGCGCCTGGCTGGACCAGCGGGACTATGTCACGCCCGATGACGTGCGCTCAGTCCTGCATTCGATCATGCGCCACCGCATGATCATGACCTATGACGCACTGGCGGATCATGTGACCCCCGACACTATCATCGACGAAATCATACAGCAGGTCGCCGTAGGTTGAGCAGACGATGAGCGGTTCGGCTGACAGCGATATCTATACCAGCCTGCACGCCCTGGTGCGCCTGCGTTATACGGCGCGTGGTTTCAGCTACCTGCCACGGCAGCCGGTGCGCTCCCTGCTCAGCGGGCGGAAGCGTTCGCGACTGCGTGGACGCGGCCTGGATTTCGATGAGCTGCGCCACTACCGGCCCGGCGACGATATCCGCACCATGGACTGGCGCGTCACCAATCGCACCGGCAAGCCGCACGTCAGGGTGTATACCGAAGAACGGGACCGGCCGGTCATCGTGGTCGTGGACCAGCGCCTGCCCATGTTTTTCGGCAGCCAGCGGAAAATGAAGTCGGTGGTGGCTGCCGAGGTGGCCGCGATGACAGCGTGGCGGGTACTGGCGGTGGGTGACCGGATCGGAGCGATTCTGTTCAACGACAGTGACATCCGCGAAGTGAAGCCCACGCGCAACGACCGCAAGGTCACGGGCTGGCTGGGCGACCTGGTCGCCATGAATAACGCCCTGTCAGTCGAGCCGGGCAGGCAGAGTAATCCAGGGGGACTGTCGGATGCCCTGCGCCTGCTGGAGCGCAGCATCGGGCACGACTATCTGGTGGTGCTGGTCTCCGACTTCTATGGCTGGGACGAGACCACGATCAAGACCCTGAGTAATATCAACCAGCACAACGACATCATCTGCGCCCTGGTGTTCGATCCCCTGGAACGCGATATCTCCCGCGCCAACAGCCTGGTCGTCAGCGACGGTCAATACCAGCTGGAAATCGACCCCGGACACCGGGAGTTGGGCAGGAAATTCGAGAACAGCTTCGAGACGAGTTTTTCACGCGTCCAGGGTGAACTGCGGCGGCGCAACATACCGATTCTGCCTGTGGACACGGTCACCCCGGCAACGGACCAGCTGCGAGAGAAGCTGGGCGGCCAGAGGGTTCTGCAATGAGCGCTCCACCCCTGCCGGATACATTCGGAAACTATGTCCTCGGTGAGTTCGTGGAGGTGATTCCGCCGCCAGCCGTCAGCTGGCTGCCGCAGACGGCAGGGTGGCGCTGGCTGGGCCTTCTGCTGCTGGGTATCGCACTTTACTACGGGCTGAGAGCCCTGCGCCGCTGGTACCGCAACCGCTACCGTCGGGAAGCCGCCGCCACCTTCAGGCGTCTACAGCAGGGCAGGGAGCGACCCCCGGGTCTCGAAGAGGTCAACCAGCTGCTGAAACGGACGGCACTGGCTGCCTGGCCGCGCCAGGAGGTAGCCAGCCTGTCCGGGACGGGCTGGGGAGAGTTTCTGAACCGACAGTGTCCCCAGCCGCCTTTTTCACAACCGCAGATCGAGTTGCTGGGTGTGGGCACCTACAGAATGACACCCCTGGACCCCGATACCAGCAGGGAGCTGCTGTCTGCAAGTCTCACCTGGGTGCGCGAGCACAGGAACCCGCTCGATGATTGAACTGGCGTATCCCTGGGCCCTGGTATTGTTGGTGCTGCCGGTCGTCATGCGCCTGACACCGGCTTACCGGGAGAGCCGCGACTCCGTGCGCGTGCCTTTTTTCGACAAACTGGTGGAGCTCAGCGAGCAAAGGCCCCAGACCGGTGCCATGATTCTTACTCGCGACAGGGCACAGCGCTTTCTCGTCCACTTCATGTGGCTTTGCCTGGTGCTGGCGGCGGCCAAGCCACAGTGGATCGGACCACCCATCGAACAGCAGAAATCCGGGCGCGACCTGATGGTCGCAGTCGATCTGTCAGGCTCCATGGAGACCCGGGATTTCACCCTGCCCGATGGCCAGACCGTCGACCGCCTCGAGGCCGTTAAACAGGTGCTTGCAGAGCTGGCCGACCAGCGCGCTTCTGATCGCCTGGGACTGATCGTGTTCGGCAACGCCGCCTTCCTGCAGACGCCGTTTACCGACGACCATGAGGTGTGGACGCAACTGCTCACGGAGACCGAGATCGGGATGGCCGGACAGAGCACGGTGTTCGGAGACGCCATCGGCCTGGCGATCAAGTTGTTCCGGGAGAGCGACTCGGATAACCGGGTGCTGATCGTCCTGACCGACGGCAACGATACCGGGAGCACGGTCCCACCGGTGGACGCGGCCAAAGTGGCCGCCACCCACGATATACGCATCTACACGATTGCCATCGGCGACCCGACCTCCGTGGGGGAGGAGGCCATCGACATGGAGACTATCGAGCGGGTGTCGAAGGTGAGCGGCGGTCAGCACTTCCAGGCACTTGACCGCCAGGAACTGCGCCGGGCCTACGAGGCGATCGGTGAGCTCGAACCGGAGCTGTACGAGACCATCAGTTTCCGGCCGCGCCAGAGTCTGCACTGGGTCCCCGTTGGCATAGCTGCCGTGCTCTACGCGATCTATCACTGCGCGCAGATGTGGTTGAGCCGGCGTCGCCGAGGGGGTATCCGTGCTGCCTGACCTGTCCGCCCTGCAGTACTTCCACTTCCTGCGCCCCGAGTGGGGATTGCTGCTGGTGCCCTGGATCATCATTCTCGTCATGCAGCGCCATCGCCAGAGCCACCAGGACATGTTCGGCGGCATCATTGCCCCTCACCTGCTGGAACACCTGCGGCTTCGGCGTTTCGATTCGCGCTGGCTGAACCCACGCAACTTCACGCGGGTTCTTGTCGTGCTGATTACGCTGGTGATGATGGGGCCCAGCTGGCGCCAGCAACCCTCCCCACTGAGTCAGGATGAAGCTTCACTGGTGGTGTTGCTGGACGTCTCCTCTTCGATGGAGCAGGGGGACATCCAGCCCAGCCGACTGGAGCGCGCCAAACAGAAGATCACCGACCTGCTGGCCCTGCGACCGGACAAGAACGCCGCACTGATCGTGTACGCGGGCAGCGCCCATACGGTACTCACCCTGACCGCTGACCAGGAGATACTGAAGCAGTATCTGGCCGCCATCAAGCCGGGGATCATGCCCCGATCAGGCAAATTCCCGGAGTATGCGCTGCCCCTCGTCGACGAGGTGCTGCGCCAGACCGATGCACCCGCCACCCTGGTGATGTTCACCGACGGTATCGGCGCGGACAGCGACGCGGCTTTCCGGGGCTACTTTGAGCAGCACCCTCACCAGCTGCTGGTGGTCGGCGTGGGTACGGAAACCGATGACACCGGCCTGATCCCCCTCGATAAAACGGCACTGGAGCAACTCGCGGGCGATAGCGGCGGCCGGTTCATGGCGCTCACCGTGGACGACCGCGATATGCAGCGCATCAACCGTCGCATCGACAGCCACTATGTGGTCGCAGAGGACAGCGCTCTGCCCTGGCTCGATAGCGGCTACCCCCTGATATTTCCGGCTATGGCACTGTTTCTGATGTGGTTCCGCAAAGGGTGGACCCTGACCTGGGCCTGGCTGCTGGTGCCCCTGGTTCTGAGTGGCACACCCTCGCCCGCAGTCGCTGCGGACGCCCAACTGCCGGAACCCCGCAACCACTGGTTCGCGGACCTTTGGCTGACCGGGGACCAGCAGGGTCGGCTGTTGATGGGGCTGGGCCGTTACGACGAGGCGGCGCTGCGCTTCCAGGATCCCATGTGGAAGGGGCTCGCCTACTATTACGCGGAGGACTTCATGCGCGCCGCAGAGTACTTCGCACGCAGGGACAGCGACGAGGCACTGTTCAACGAGGCCAATGCCCGGGCTCACGCCCGGGATTACCTGCGGGCGGTCAATCGATACGACCGCCTGCTGGCCCGCAGTCCGGATTTCCCGGGAGCGCGCCAGAACCGGGATCGGGTACAGGCACTGATCGACGAGATCAACCGCTTGAGTGAAAGCCAGCAGCAGGAGGGAGGTGTCGGCAGTGAAGATAAGCAGCTGGATGGTGATGACGCCATTCCGGCGGAGGGTGCTGAAGAGCTGAGCTGGGAGCAGACCGAGAAAGTGCAATACAGCGCGGAGGAAATCCTGCAGGACCCGGCCACCGGTGAAATGTGGCTGCGCGGCGTGCAACAGGACCCCTCCCGCTTCCTGGCCATCAAGTTCAACATGCAGCTGCAGCGTCGATCACCGACAGGGGAGGAACAATGAGTCGACTGATGCTGCTGTGGAGCGGCTGTCTGCTGGTGCTGTTGGCCTGCCGCAGTTACGCCGCCAGCCCGACGACCGTGACGGATCTACTGGAGGCCGGCAGATTGGAAGTGGCCAGCTCTATTCTGCCGGCCGGCGACATCGTGCCGCGGCAGAAACTGCGGCTGGTACTGGAGATCGCCACCGACCGCTGGTTTACCGGCGGTACCCGCATCGTCGTTCCCGAGGTGCCCGGCCTGGTGATTCTGCAGACTGAACAGTTCGCCAGCAACGCCAGCGAGAACCGGCAGGGACAGAGCTGGGTCGTACAGCGCTGGAGCCTGGATGTCTATCCCCAGCGCGATGGGGAATTCACTATTCCACCTGTTCGCCTGCGGCTGCAGGTCAACGCGGGGGAGGCAGGCAACATCGAAGGCGAACTCACGTCTCCACCCGTCCAGTTCCGTGCAGAGGTACCCGCCGGGCTCGAGGACGCCGGGCACTGGGTTGCCGCTCCCGCGTTCAGCGTGTCTCAGCGTTTCGACCGGGACCTTGCTGATCTCACGGTGGGCGACGCGTTCTCCAGGGAAATCGTGTTCGAGGCGTCGGAAGTGATGGCCATGATGCTGCCCCCGTTCGAGGTTGCCCAGACTGCGGGGCTCGCCATCTATCCGGCACCGCCAGAGCTGGAAGACAGCAGCAACCGGGGTGAAACCAGGGCACGTCGCAGCCAGCGCATCAGTTATGTGGTGGAGGCGGAGGGGCGCTATGTCCTGCAGGGCGGAGAGTTTGCCTGGTGGGACACAGGCGCCAACCGGCTGCGGTGGCTGTCATTGCCGGATACTGAAATCGTCGTCGGGCTTGGCGGCGTGGCCGATACCGGCACCGAACTGGTGTTGCCGCGTATGACCAGGGAACAGCGCCTGGTGCTGCTCGGGGAACTGATACTGTTTGCCCTCGCCCTGTGGCTCTTGTGGTGGCTGCTGCCACGGCTGCCCCTGGACCGCTTCAGGCGGTGGCTGCTGCGCGCCTGGCGCGTCCTCGCGGACCTGCGCAAACCCGCACTGCCCGCCAGCCTCAACCCCGGTAGTAACGCTGGGACGTGAAGGGCATGCGGGTGACGGTGACAGGCACCAGGTTACCGCGTACATCAACCGACAACTTCGTTCCAGGTTCGCCCTGGTCCCGCCGCACATACGCCATGGCGATGGGACCACCGACGCTGGCGCCGTAACAGGCGGAACAGATTTCGCCGACCCGATCACCCGCAGCACCGATTACCGTTTGTCCGTCACGCACCGGGCGTTTGCCATCGACCAGGAGCCCCACCCTGCGCAGTGGTGCACCATCGGCGATGCGACGGAAGATGACCTGATCCCCGGGAAAACCGCCCGGACGCGCACCATCAGGCCGGCGTGCCTTGCTGATAGACCACACCAGTCCCGCCTGGACAGGATCAATATCCTCCCTGAGTTCATGGCCATAGAGGCACAGGCCCGCCTCCAGGCGCAGGGAGTCACGGGCACCCAGGCCAATGGGCGCGACCTGCTCCGCCGCGAGCAGTCGACGGGCCAGCGCCTCTGCCGAAGCAGCGGGGGCGGAGATCTCGAACCCATCCTCGCCGGTATAGCCGGAACAGGTGATATAGACATCGACACCCTCCAGGCTGGCCGCGCACCCCTGCATGAAGACCAGCTCAGCTGCCTGCGGGCACAGGCCGCGCATGACCTCTCTCGCCGCGGGACCCTGGAGGGCCAGCAGCGCCTGCTGATCGAGAACAACCAGGTCCTGGCCCGCCAGATGGCCGCGCAGATGTGCGATATCCCGCTCCTTGCAACCGGCATTGACCACCAGGAAGAAGCGGTCCGGGCCCCAGCGGGTGATGATCAGGTCGTCGAGGACACCGCCCTGCTCGTTGGTAAAGAGCGCATAGGTCTGCCGGTCCTCTCCCAGGTCTTCGATGTCAACCGGTACCAGGGACTCGAGCATTGCCGCAGCCCCCTCACCCTCGATTACGACCTGCCCCATGTGTGAAACGTCGAACAGGCCCGCTGCCTCACGCGTATGCAGATGCTCCCGGATGATCCCCGTGGGATACTGCACGGGCATGTCGTAGCCGGCAAAAGGCACCATTTTGGCACCGAGCTCACGGTGCAACGCATCCAGGGGGGTGGTCAGCAAGGTCATCCTAAAATCCTTCAGCCGGAGACGGGAAAGCGCCACTCTAAACACCCGCCACCACTCGCGCAATACGACACGCCTTGAGATCGGCCTGTAAACCGGGATAATTGCGCGTCTTCCACACCAAGGACAGTTCGCCTGTGGCCGCCAGGACAGAGTTTCCGGAAACGATCAGCCTCATCGGTATGCCCGGGGCCGGTAAAAGCACGGTGGGCGTCATCCTGGCCAAGCTGACCGGACTGCGCTTCGTCGACACCGACCTGGACATCCAGGTACGGGAGGGCGCAACGCTGCAGGAGATCATTGAAAGGGAGGGTCACCTCAGGTTACGCGCCATCGAGGAGGAAGTGTTGCTTGCCATCCGCCTGGAACGGGCCATCGTCTCCACCGGCGGCAGCGTAATCTACAGCGATCGGGCGATACGGCGACTGCAGGCGGCGGGACCGCTGGTCTATCTCGAAGCGGACCTGGTGACGCTGGAAGCGCGCGTGGCGGCGGCACCCCTGCGCGGAATCGCCTGCCACGCGAGCCAGACCTACGCGGATGTGTACGCGGAGCGGACCCCCCTCTATCGGCGACATGCCGATTTCACTGTCGATGCGGCCATCGGTTGCGCGGACGAGGTCGCCGCAGCGATCCTGAGGCATCTGCGGGCATCATCCTGATCCCACCCTGCACCGCCACACCCTTAAGCACCTTACCGCGTTCACGTCCGGACATGTCCGCACCGCACCGGGTACCACTCGCGCCAGCCGCATGGCGCAGAAATCGGGGTTCACCAGGCTGGCACGCCTTTTGCTGAATACAAACGGGGCGGCCCGGCTGCGCACCAGATCGGCCAGGGACGGCGGCACAGGGACGTTGAGCCGTGCGCAGCGGATGCCAGGGAAGGCAGCGGGCCGCCTCGCCCTGCCGGGCTGAAATCCCTAATTTGACCGCTAATATAGGTGTAAAAACGCACAAAATTTTGATTGACTCGCCCAAATCACTGAGTGATATTTGCCGCGAGAGGTCCTGAGATAAATCATCGGGAGGTGGTTTATGGGAGAGCGCAACCAAGAGCCCGCTGCCGCGGATACCCTGGACGACATTTTCGAGCCCGGCCTGGGCGATATGTCGGAGGAGGAATTCGAGGAGCTGGCACCCGTCTCGTCACAGAAGCGACTGCTGGCGGAAAAACGTCGTCGTGCCGAGCAACGCCTGGAAGAGAAGCGCCTGCGCGACGAGCTGGGCTACTACGACCTGGAACTGGATGATTTCTAGCGACCGGCAGGGCGATGCCAGCCCTTGCAGCCGGGCATTCCGCACAGGTCCAACGATCGACGCCCGGCACGTCAGCCATGACGTGCCGGCCTGTAATTCTCTCCCCTTTCGCCAACAGCACACCGCTCCACTCATTTTATCGCGGCAAGACCCGCCACCCCCCATGGCCACTTCCGCTATGGGCAAAACCCTGCTGATTCGCTACATTTGCGCTAACCGACCCGCCAGAGGAAGACCTCCGCTTGCAACGTCCCGTTTGGCTACTCAGCATGGACTCAGACCAGTTCAATGCTCCGCCTACCGCCACCGCCGCCCTGACCGCCTATTTTCGCGCCTATGGCGCCACCAGTGACGACACCCGGATAGACCTGGTGCACGTCCAGGGCGGTGCTGATATCAGGGCCTGGCTGGAAACCTGGCGTGACCGTGAACTGGAGCAAGCGCGCAAGGCCGTGACCCTGGGCCTGCAGCCGGTTCTGGGTCTCAGCGTCTATACCTGGAATGCCGCCGAATTCCTGGCGCTCGCTCGCCAGGTCAAGGACCTGCTGCCCGATCTGGTGGTCGTGGCCGGTGGACCCCATGTGCAACAGGCCGAAGACTATCTGGGCAGCGAAGCCATTGACGTGATTTTTCTCGGGGAGGCCGAAATCAGCTTTCAGGAGTTCCTGGATTGCGCCACCCGGGACGACTGGAGCAACGTCGCCGGGCTGGCCTACCTGCAGGAGGGTGAACTGCTGACCACAGCTTCCCGCCCGCGGTGCGAGGAGCTCGACCACTTCCCCTCACCGCTGGATGTGTTGCAACTGACTGACAGCGACGGCAGTCCCCGCTACGATGCCATCGCCTATGAAACCAGCCGCGGCTGTCCCTTCACCTGCGCCTTTTGCGAGTGGGGCACGGGAGCCATCGGCAGCCGCATGGTGCAGTGGTCACTGGAACGAGTCCGGCAGGACTGGGAAAAAATCGTGGCCGCCGGCATCAAGAACATATGGCTGGCCGATTCCAACTTTGGCGCGCTGAAACAGGATCTGGACAAAGCCCGTATCGTCGTCGAGCTTAAACAGCGCACGGGCCTGCCCCTCTCGTTCGCCACCTCCTGGTCGAAAAAACACAGTCGCCGGGTCCAGGAGATCGCGCTGCTGCTGCACAGCAACCGTCTGCTCCCCCACTACCAGCTGGCCCTGCAGACGCTGACCCCCGAGGCACTGCGACTCAGCAATCGCCAGAACATGAGTTCCAACGAGTACCAGCCCATCGCCAAACAGATGTCCGAACAGGGGGTACCGATTGCCGCCGAACTCATCTGGGGTCTGCCTGGAGACAACCTGCCGGATTTCGAGCGCAACCTGGACCAGCTGCTGGCAGAGTTTCCCAACATAAACATATTCGGCTATACCCTGCTGCCAGGTACCGAGTTCTATCGCCGTCGCCGGGA
>Ga0316201_10001064_pt1 | contig 17728 bp, 17 predicted proteins | sample CS6wburrow_MG_FD_204516 | JGI IMG/M metagenome (GOLD analysis project Ga0316201, IMG submission 204516) | Coastal sediment microbial communities from Delaware Bay, Delaware, United States - CS-6 worm burrow | ecosystem: Environmental > Aquatic > Marine > Coastal > Sediment | place: USA... | reverse complement strand
GGAACGCAGCGACATCACGGCGAGCGCGCTCACCACGACCAGTGGCCCGAGAGTGCGGCCCAGTTCGCCGCCGACCATCCAGAATCCCATTCCACGACCGAGCTGGTTCCCGGACAAGAAGCCAACTGCAACCGGGGCTGTGGCATGAAACGCGGCGACGCTAATGCCTGCGACAACCAGCAGGAGCGCCAGGATCGCATATGTTGGCGCCCAGCCAAGCAAGCTCATCGCGGTGGCGGTTACGCCGGGACCCAGCACAACGATCCAGCGAAGTGTGGTGCGGTCTGCCAGGTGGCCGATCACCGGCTGCAGCAGCGACGGGATCTGGAGAAAGGCCGAGAGGAGGCCCGCCGCGGCATTGCTGAGCGACAGTTTCTCGACAAACCGGGGGAGGAGCGGTGCCAGGAATGCAGTGAAGGTGTCGTGAACTGCGTGTCCGCCGGCGATGGTGACAAGCCGCCCGGTTTGAAATTCGGGTGCGGCGGCCGGATCGACGATTGGTGCTGTGGTCTCGGTCATGGGTGATTGGGCTAGGCGAGCGCCCATGATGTCACATCGTCGGCCTTGCATACGATCCGAGCCGAGGTCGGGTGTAGTGTTTCTGGGTCGACATCGGGAGTCAGTTTGGAGCGTCACGGCAACGTCTTTTTGGGAATCATCCTCCTTGGCCTCGGCGGCATCTTCATGCTGCGGGCGTTTGACGTCTGGAGCGATGATGTTTCCATCTGGCCCGGAATCCTGATCGTGGTGGGACTCGCCATCGGTACCGACGAGTTCAACCGCAGACGCCGGATTTCCTGGTTTGCGCCCACCTTGTTGATCGGTCTCGGCGTCTTCTTCCTGTTGCGCGACACCGACGTTGTCGATACCGACTTTCTGGTTCCCGGGTTGTTGATAGTGGCAGGGCTGTTCGTCCTTGCTGGAGCAACTCGCAACCGGAGCGTCAAGACCGACACCATCAACATCGCCCGTAGTGGCGCCAACCGGGCCCGGGTCCGGATCGAGCATGGCGGTGGGGAGCTACGGGTAGGGAGTCTGCCCACGGGATCCAACCTGATCTGTTCGGGTGTTGCCGGCGGATTGGAGCAGCGGGTCAACCGCTCCGGTGATCATGTGGATGTGTCATTGCGACAGACACCGGGGGGCTGGGTCGGCTCGATCCGCAAGGAGTTTCTGCTGGACCTCAACCCGGATCTGGAACTGGAGCTCGATCTGCGGAGCGGTGCCACCGATACCAAGCTGAGACTCGAGGAGTTGCTGGTTGCTTCGCTTCGCATCAAGACCGGGGCCAGCTCAACCGAAGTCTTCAGCCCTCGGCGCGGGCACACCTCGGCAACTGTTGAAGCAGGTGCAGCCTCCGTGGAATTCGTGGTCCCGGACGGTGTGGCCGCACGGATTGCTGCTGATACCGGGCTGGCTGATGTCAGCGTCGATACCCGCAGATTTCCGGAAAGCGGCGGGGTCTACGAATCACTCGACTACGCCACTGCGATGAATCGATTGGAGCTGCGTATCAAAGGCGGTGTCGGCAGTTTCAAGGTTTCGTAGCTCCCGGTTCGGAGCGAGCTAGTGCCGACGGACGAGCTGCCGTCCGTGTTGACCTCCACCCAAACCGAGCGGAACCACACGTCGAGCTGCTAGATGAAGCTGGCAACCAGCAGCAGAATCGCTGAGGTGGTCAACAGCACCGGGCAGATCTTGAACCAGATCACCGCAGTTCGCGCGCCGGTCACAGCGGTCAGGACTGCCAGGCCGACGAGCAAACCCGCCGCCGCCCGATAAACCCAAGCAGCCACGTCCGTGTCATTGCCCGTCAGCGTTGCCGCCAGGACAATTGCGGCCAGACCCCACATCGTGAACGCCTCGGCCAGCCACTCCTGGGTAAGGACCCGACGATTGTCCGTCTCGATCGGAGCGAAACCGGCGATCACCTGTCGAGTGGGAATTGCATGGGCGACACCCCACAGCCCGATTAGCGCCGCTGCGATGAAGGCGAATGCAGAACTCATACACCCATGCTGCCACTACCGCGGGCTGCCGAGAAGAGGGAAAGCTGAAGGTGATTGGGGCCAGCAGCCGCGTCGCCGTGCTCAGTCCGCACACTGACGCCTATTGATCGGGCCGCGCGGTGGTACCGTTGCCGCCAAGTGACGGGTGAAAGACCAGGGAGTAGCGGTGGCGGACACTGACTCGAGCAAGAGCAAGGAGCGGGGCGATTTGAGGTCGACCCCGATCGGAGAGATGCGACTGGTACGCCCTGGCGTGATTGTTCATCGTCTCGAGGAGGGTATCTCGGTCGCGGCAGAGGACGCCGAGGTGGTGAAGCAGTTGACCGCGGAGTTGGCCGCCGGCCAGCCCGTAGTAATGGTCGTAGATATGCGGCAAGTGGCCTTTGCCGAGCGCGACGCTCGCGACGCATTCAGTGAAGGCGCCGGCGGCCTGGAGATCGGTACTGCCTTGGTCACAGGCGAAGGGTTCAGCGACAAGCTGGCCGGACTCTTTCTTCGGTACAGCCGGCCCAGTCGCCCCGTCAACGTCTTCCGCACCGAATCGGATGCGATCGCTTGGGCACAGACTCTGTTGGCGGAACACGCCTAGGCCCCAGCCGGCAACCCCCAGATCGGTCGTCACAGGTCGCGCCGAGCCGCAACTGGTACTCGACTACCAGTAGCCCTTGTGGACTGATCGAGCTTCAGCCTCGAGCAGCGGACCGTCGATAGTGATCTGGCGTGACGCCGCACCAAGCACGCGCCGGGACGGTTGGTGCAGCCCGTCGCCGCCGGTCATTTCCTCGAGACCGGCGGCTGCCACCCCGAAAACGATGCGGGCGATTCCAGACCAGTAGATGGCGCCCGCACACATCGCGCAGGGCTCAGTGCTGGTGTAAACGGTAGCTGCGGCGACGACGCCAGGGTCGAGACGACGGCTTGCTGCGCTGACCAGACGAAGTTCGGCATGCTGGGTGAGATCGTTCTCGGTGTGGATTGCGTTGCGGGCTTCGAGAACCACAGAGTCGTTGCTCACTAGTACCGCTCCAAACGGCTCGTCTCCCCGATTCCGCGCTTCGCCGGCCAGCCTGATGGCTTGTCGGATCCAATACTCATCGGTCTTCGGCATGGTTCGCAGGCTACCCGGCAATGGCGAACCTGGACTGAGTCACTATTGATTTCCGGCCCTCGGCAACGTCTCGTAGAGTTGGGTGTGTCGGCCACCGGGTGGCGGTGGCCCAGATAGAGCGGAGCCGCCGTGGAGAACATCGGCCGCTACAAGATCGAGCGGGTGCTGGGCAGTGGGGCATTTGCCACCGTCTGGCTCGGTCATGACGACGAGCTCGATGTTGATGTCGCCATCAAGGTGCTTGCGGACAACTGGGTTCATGATGAGGACATCCGGCAGAGATTCTTAGAGGAAGCGCGGATCCTCTGGCGCGCCCAATCACCGAACATCGTCCGCATCCATCACATCGATGTTCTCGAAGACGGTCGCCCCTACCTGGTTATGGCCCTTGCTGATCAAGGCTCTCTCGAAGATCGGATGACGGAACGTGCCGTCAGTCGACGCCAGTTCACGATCGAAGAAGCGGTCACAACCAGTCTGGGGATCGCTTCCGGGCTGGAAGCCGCCCACGCGCTGGACATTGTGCACCGGGATCTGAAGCCGTCGGCCGTCCTCTTCCAAAGCATCCCCGGCAGCGATGAGCCGCAACTGGTCTTGGCCGATTTTGGCATCGCCAAGTCGATCGCACAGTCGAAGACAACCGTTGCCACGGGCACCCCGCATTACATGGCCCCCGAGCAGGCCGAAGGTCGTGTCGATCAGCGCACCGACATCTACAGCGCCGCGGTGATTCTCTATGAGATGCTGGTCGGCAGGGTTCCCTACGCCTTTGATTCCCTCACCGAGGTCATCCGAGCCCAGGCGGCGTCACCCCCGGTCTCCATCGGACTGCTTCGCCCCGACACTCCGCCGGCTCTTGCCGACGCAGTGACGAAGGCTCTTGCGCACAACCCCGACGACCGATTCGGCTCGGTAGCCGAGTGGAAGCAAGCCCTGACCGGCTCCCTTACTGCGACTCCGCCGGCCGCAGCGGAACCCTCACCGGCCGCTCCCGCGGCACCGATGGCGACAACAATGACCGCGGAACAGTTTCTCGCCGCCCAGGAAGCGGCGGGAGAAACACCGCCGCCTGTCCCCCCGCCGCCTGCCGCCCCGCCGGTCGCGGCCGCGGCGACGGCGCCGCCACCTCCGCCTCCAGCGGGTGCTCCGCCGCCACCTCCGCCCCCTTCTCGCCGCAAGAAGAAGGCCGGCGTGTTGTGGCCTCTCATCGGTCTGGCTGCGGTGGTCGGAGCCATCGTCGGCGGTCTGGTCTTCTTGACCGGAGGCAATGAGGACGGACCTGACATCACCGAGGTATTCGCTGAACCTGTTGCCTCTACCGGGATCGATCCGTTCACTCCGTCGCTGGTTCCTTCGCTGGGGGCAATCCCGGCGATCCCCGCCGTTGATCTGGAGACGGTCGAGCGAGCCATCGGTCTGCTCAACCCCCCAGTGGGCGAACTATCCGGGATCGACTTCCCCGAGTTCGAGATCCCCGGTCTCGAGGTTCCGCTGCCCGACCCCGGTGGCGACGGACCTGAGGATGTCGCCGACGCGGTCGTGGCGACAGTCTCCGGTGCAGCTCCCGGCCTGTACGGCGGTACCGAGATCCTCGACACCTGCGACAAGGAGGCACTGATCGCCTTCATGCTCGGCAACATCGACAAAGCGACCGCGTGGGCCGGCGTCCAGGACATCGACGTCGACGACATCCCGGACTTCGTTCGCTCCTTGACGGACGTCATCCTCCAGATCGACACCCGGGTGACCAACCACGGGTTCCGCAACGGAACCGCCAACGCCATCAACTCTGTTCTCCAGGCAGGAACCGCCGTTCTGGTCGATGCCTTCGGCGTGCCCCGGGTGCGCTGCTTCTGCGGGAACCCGCTGCAGCCGGCGATCGAGCTGGCCGCCAACGTCACGGTGCAAGGGACTCCCTGGCCAGACTTCGATCTGGGGAACTCAGTTGTCGTTCAGGCGATCGAAGAGGTTCTGTCGTTTGACCTAGAGGACATTCTGACCGCCCTCAGTTTCGTCAAGCCGGTTGGGGCTCAGGCGATCGTTGCCCCCGAGACCACCGCTCCGCCACAGACGACGACCACGATTGAGCTCGGTACCGGCGATGTACAGGCGACTCTGCGATGGACCGGCGACGCCGATCTCGATATCCATGTGATCGACCCTGAGGGAGTCGAGATCTCCTGGGAGAACATCAGGTCTCCGAGCGGAGGCACTATCGACGTCGACATGGTCCCGACTTGCGGACAGACCGGATCGAACAACGTCGAGAACATCTTCTGGCCGGAGGGTGGCTCCATCCCCGGGGTGTACCAGGCGTTTGTCGTTCACTACTTCACCAGCTGTGACGCGCCGGGTACATATCAGCTGGAGTTGAAGATCGACGGACGGGTGGTGGCCAGCGACAGCGGGACCCTCGGGGTTGGGGAATCGTCAGTTCCGATCACGGCAACCAGTGAGTAGCCAGACCGCCACAGGGTCCCTGCAGCTCCGTTGTGGCACGACGGCGCTGACCCTTGTCCCCGGTCAGACCGCGGTGGTCGGGCGCGACCCGGACTGCGACTTCACCGTTGACAACCCGCTCGTATCTCGCCGGCACCTGCAGGTGTCGACCAGCGGCGGACAATGGCGGATTCAAGACATGCGCAGCAGCAACGGCACCTATTTGGATGGGGTACCTCTCACAGACGTTGTGGTCGACGCCAGTCTGGTGCTGCGCCTGGGACATCCCACCGAAGGTCCGGTGCTGGCGCTGGAACTCGACGGAGCCCTGGCGTTGCCCACCGGCGGGGTGGTGACGATTGGGCGTGACCCGGACAATGACCTGGTCCTGGACGACCTCATGGTGTCGCGTCACCACGCCGAGCTGCGCCCGGCCGTCCCGGGCCGGGCGAGTGCAATCGTCGACCTTGGCAGCCAGAACGGCACCTACGTCAACGGAGTCAGAGTCTCGTCGGCTGAGGTGTTGCTCGGTGACGTCGTCAACATCGGTGGAACCGCGCTGACCTTGGGTCCAGCGGGGCTGGAACCAATCGAGTCCAGAGCCGGAGTTTCGTATGCCGCGGTGGATCTCCGGGTGCGGACGGCTTCGGGCAAAGTGATCCTCGACGGGATCAGCTTTGCACTCGACGAGTCTTCGTTCCTCGGCGTGGTGGGTCCCTCGGGATCTGGCAAGTCGACCTTGGTCAATGCGCTGACCGGGTTCCGCCCCGCCACCGAGGGTTCGGTGTTCTTCTCCGGTCGCGACCTCTACGCCGAATACGAGCACATCCGCCAACTGATCGGCTACGTGCCCCAGGACGATGTCTTGCACATGGAACTCACAGTTGGGCAGACTCTCGAGTTTGCCGCCGAGCTACGGTTCCCTTCCGACGTTGCCAAGGAGGATCGAGAAGGCCGGATCAACGAGGTGCTCGACGAGCTGGGCCTGACCGAGCGTCGGGACGTTCCGGTAGCCAACCTCTCCGGCGGGCAACGCAAGCGGGTTTCGGTTGCGCTGGAACTCCTGACCCGCCCTTCGCTGCTGATTCTCGACGAACCGACTTCCGGACTCGATCCGGGTTATGAGCGAAGCCTGATGGAGCTGCTCGCCAAGTTGGCCAAGGCCGGGCGGACGGTCATTGTGGTCACCCACAGCGTCCAAAGCCTCCACCTCTGTGATCGAGTCTTGTGTCTTGCCCCCGGTGGCCGGATGGGCTGGTTCGGGCCGCCGGCAGAGCTCACGGGCTACTTCGGTAGGAACGACTATCAGGAGGTCTTCCGCGACCTCAGCGAGATCGAGGGCGAGGTGTGGAAACAGAAGTTCGAGGCACATCCCCATTTCCAGGCCTATGTGACCGAGCCGATGTCGCGGTACCGCGCCGCCACCGGCCCGCGACCGTCGACCAAGGTGCCGAGGTGGGAGTGGTTTCGTCAGTTCCGGGTACTCACCAAACGCCGGATTGCCTCGATACTGGCCGATAAGCGCACTCTGGGCCTGTGGCTCGGGTTGGCGGTAGGACTCGGGGCGATCCTGGTGGTGGCGTTGCCCGAGGGCGAGTTGGGGCGGCTGGAGCTCCCCATGATTCGGATCACTTCAAAGGCCCCGCTGGTGGTGTTGACGGTGGTTCTCGGGGTCACCGAACTCGGCGCCTTCAATACGATTCGGGAGATCGCCGAAGAGTTGCCGCTTTATCGTCGGGAGCGCGCAGTCGGGCTCTCGATCAGCGCCTACGTTGCGTCGAAGACTGCCGTGTTTGGTGTCATCACCATCATCCAGGCAGTTCTGTTGGGGGCAATCGGCCTCGCTCGTCAGAACGGGCCCGAGGATGCCGTGCTGCTGGGCTGGCCGTTCGGCGAGATGCTGGTTGTCCTGGTCTTGGCCGGGCTGGCGGCGATGGCCCTTGGTCTGCTGGTATCGGCCGCAGTCGACACAGTCGACCGGGCAATGACATTCCTTCCCATCATCTTTGTGATGATGATGGTGCTGGCAGCCGGCGGCATCTTCCCAACCTTCGCCAGCCAGCCCGGGATGAGGCAAGCGAGTTTCCTGGCCAGCTCACATTGGGGATTTGCCGGCGTCGCCGCCACCGTCGATCTCAACGACTTGAACATGATTGGGAACGCCTCAGTGGCGCTACCCGTGATCGACGTTACGGAACCGGGGCCGCTCATCGAAGCGGTGCTGAGTCCGCGCGGCGGCCAGTCGCGCTTTGCGCACACACCCGGCGCCTGGCTGGCGGCCAACGCAGCTTTGCTGACGATCACGATTGGGCTGCTGGTGGCGACAGCCGTGATTCTGAGAAGACACGACGGTGGATGAAGCGGGAGGTGATGTTGGATGACGGCGAATGCGACGGGGGCCTGGGAAGCTACTCACCGGGCTCCGCGTGAAGGCCTGGACGCGTGGACGGAGCCGAACCCAGAGGCTGCGCCTGCCGGCGAAGTCGCGGGGCAGGTCGAATTGCAGGTGGTCGGAACCGCCGGGGCGTGGGCTCAGGTGCGTGGTCAGAACGGGTGGGAAGGTTGGGTCGACGGCCGTCTCCTCGAGCAGCTCGATCCGGAGAGCGGAGATCAGCGAGCGTACGTCCTATTGGCGGTGGCCGTGGTCGTGTTGATCATCCTGGCCGTACTGGGGTTGACGGGATGAGGAACGGAGGCGGAATGAGAAGAGTTGTGATCCTCTTGGCCACCGTCGGTGTCGTTGTGATTGGATTGATCCCGCCGGCTGCCGCGCAGGAGATAACCGGAGGATGTAACGCAACGGTCAACGGCAGCTCGGTCGACACGTTGACAATTACCAATCCGTTAGTTGTCTCCAAGGGCGACACCGTCGCTCTGACGGGTTCCGTTCCGGCTTCAGCCGGGTCGGGCCGGGTGGAGAGCCTGACCAAGATCTTTGTGGAAGTAGTCGGTGACATACCCCTGGCCAACGAAAGCGGCACCGGCCCCACCTGGGGCGGAACCGTGAGCGTCCCGAACCTCCTCTATCAGCTGGCGCCCGGGGTCTACCGGGTGAAGGGCACTGCGGAGGGCTCCGGGTGGCTGTGCAGTGGTAGCGCCTACGTGAAGGTCGAAGGTAGCCCTTTGACCGCAGCGACTGCCGTTGGTGCAGTGGTTGCCGCCTCGGGTGCGGCTGCGGCGGTGGCTGCCCGCAAGCCGAGAGGAAGTCGGAGATTCGCTGAGTCGCCGCCGGACGGTGCGCCGGGGACCGGCCCGGATGGCCGGGCGCGGCTGGCGGCGGATGGCGCGACCGTCGGGCTTTACGCATTGTTAGTGGCGCTAGTGGGCTTTGTCGGCCCATCGTGGGTGTTGTGATGACGATCGGTAAACCTGCAAGAAAGTGGGCAAGCGGCCGTCCGTTTGCCGGATTCCGCTCCGGGGTCCTCATCGGACTGGGAACGGCGTTGATCCTTCACCAGCTGTCGTGGTGGGTGCTCGACATCAACACGATCGTCGTGTTGCCGATCCTGTCCGGCCTACTGTTCGCCGGCCGAGCCTGGCTCGGGCAGCCCTACAGGTAGGGCTGCCGGCGACAACCCGGTCAGTGCAGCACCTCGACCTCGGGGGACCAGCGGTATTCCTCGGGAACTTCGTTGGCGCCTTCCCACACGACACGGCGGAAGTACTCGGGATCGGTGTTGCCCTCCGAGTTGAGGAGCAGGATCTGGGAGTCGGGTCCGAGACCGATGTACTCCTTGAGCTCGTGAAATTCCGCGTAGTCGGCGGTGAACATCAAAGCCCCCAGAGTGACGGCTCCCGACTCTCCCGATACGATGAACGGATCGCCGGACAGGGGAACGCCGTACACCCGCATGCCCTTGGCTGCCACGTAGTCGGGACAGGCGACAAATGCATCGACCGTGTCCCACAGCACGTCCCACGCAATGGCGCTGGGTTCGCCACAAGCCAGACCGGCCATGATCGTATGCAAGTCCCCGGTGACGTCGTGTGGCTTGCCGTCACCGATGCGGGCTGAATGCAAGAGACACTGCGCTTCTGCAGGCTCAACGACAACCGTGGTTGGGCGGTCGGCCCCAAACCGGCTGCTGTAGAAGCCGGTCGTGGCTGCGGCCAACGCTCCCACGCCGGCCTGAACGAATACGTGGGTCGGCTTGACGATCCCGGTGCCGGCGAGTTGCTCCTGCGCCTCCGAAAGCATGGTCGTATACCCCTGCATCACCCAGCTGGGGATGTCGGTGTAGCCCTCCCATGACGTGTCCGAAATCACCTGCCACCCGTTGGCGTCGGCGTCGACGCTGGCCTGGCGAACCGCATCGTCATAGTTGCCATCAACGACCCTGACCTCGGCTCCGTAGTTCTCGATTGCGCGGATGCGGGCTATCGAGGTGTCCTTGTGGACGTAGATCACGGCTCGACAGTTGAGCTTCGATGCACCCCAAGCCACCCCACGACCATGGTTGCCGTCGGTCGCGGTGGCGAAAGTGATATCACCAACCTTGGCTTTGGTCGCCTCGCTCACGAGTTCTTCGTAGGACAGGTCGTCGCCATTGAGGCCGAGTTTCTTCTTGATGAATCGATAGATGGCAAACGATCCGCCAAGAACTTTGAACGAATTCAGATTGAGCCTCACCGACTCATCCTTGACCCACACGCCGCCGACGCTGAGCATCGAGGCAAGGCCGGAAAGGCTGCGCAGGGGGCTGGGGCGGTAGCCCGGAATCTGGCGATGGAAGCGGCGTGCTTCCTCGAAAACTCCGGGAGGGAAAGTCGCCGCCACCGCATCACTGGAGGCGATGGTCCTGGCGCGTGGGTTCTCCACCCACTCGAGGGGTTTTTGGTAGGTGTCCATACCCACCAGGCTAGCGATTTCGCCCCAGCTTTAACATTTCGTAAAGGGCGGGTTCAGTCGACCGCCAACCCGGTTTCCAACGCTATCTCGACCATGTCGTTGAAGGAAGTCTGGCGTTCTTCGGCGCTGGTGGCTTCGTGGGTCAGAACGTGATCGCTCACGGTCATGAGAGCAAGGGCGCGCGCGCCGTACTCGGCGGCCAATCCGTACAAGCCCGCAGTCTCCATCTCCACTGCGAGGATTCCCATCTTCTCGTTGAACTCGACCCGACCGTCATTGTCTGGGTGGTAGAAGAGATCGGATGTGTAGATATTGCCGACCTGAACGTTCTTGCCGTGGGCTTCGGCGATGTCAACGGCGGCGCGCAGCAACCCGTAGTCGGCAATTGCAGCAAAGTCGTAGCCGCCGTAGCGGGCCCGATTGACATTCGAGTCGGTGCTGGCACCCATGGCGATGACGACATCGCGCAGCTTCAGGCTGTGCTGCAGAGCGCCACAGCTCCCGATCCGGATCAGCTTGTTGACTCCGTACTCCTGGATAAGCTCGGTCGCGTAGATGCTCACTGACGGGATTCCCATGCCGGTTCCCATGACCGAAATACTCTTGCCTTTGTAGGTGCCGGTGTATCCGAGGATGTTGCGTACGGATGTGACGAGTTTGGATCCTTCGAGGAATTTGTCGGCGATGTACTCGGCTCGCAGCGGGTCACCGGGTAGCAGGATGGTTTCTGCGAAGTCGCCCGGTTCGGCGGAAATGTGCGGTGTAGGCATGAGAATCCTTTGCTGAGATGCAGGCACCGGTAGCTGCCTGAACGCCATGCAACCCAGGCTAGTGGGCAAGCGGGTGCCTGGGGCGGAGCAAGAGCAGGTTTAGGGAGCGGAGCAGATCGAACGCTTCGGAAGACTTCATCGCACCGGTGGTTCAACGGCTTCGATCAGCGGCGGCACCGGTTCCGGCGGCGGGAAGAGCTTGCCTCGCTCCGTCCACACAACGGTTGCCAGCGCCAGCGCCCCCAGCAGCGCAAAAGCAACTACCAGTGGGGTTACGGAATCTGTGTACTGCTGGTCGATGAAGGCCCCGATCAGGGCACCCCCGGCGACCGAGATTGTCCCGATGACCGCGGAGGCGGTGCCCGCGATATGGCCCATCGGCCACATAGCGATGGTGTTGAAGTTCGGAATCAGCAGTGCGTGCATGAACGCGATCATCGCCAGGCCGATTACGAACGTCCAGAAGCTGGGACGCCCCTCGGCCGCGTTGGTTACTCCCCAGAACACGAACCCGCCGATGGCGTAGGCGATCAGGAACGTGTGGACGATGCGTCTGGTCCCGATGCGGTCAACCAGGTTCCCGTTGGTCAGCATCGCCAAGCCCATAACCGCGGCGATGCCCCCGAAAATGAAGGGGAACTGATCCGGCCGGTCGTAGATCTCGCCGAAGATGCGTTCTGAGCTGGCGAGGTAGGAACTGAACGCGCCAAACGTGAGGGTTCTTGCCAAGGTGTAGCCCAGCGCCTGACGGTTGGTCAGCACCTCGCGGGTGGCTTCATAGATTGCGGACCGGTCGAGCGGTCGCTGATTGACCGGGTCGAGTGTTTCCGGTAGCAGCCGCGCCCACAGAGCTACCACCGCGGCCATGATCGCACCGAACACGAATACGGCTTGCCAGGGGAAGATGGCGATGAGGCCGGCCCCCACCGACGGTGCCAGTACCGGGACCATGATGAAGATCGCCAGGATGTAGGACATGGCCTTCGCCATTTCTTCACCGGTGTACACGTCACGGACAATGGACACCGACACCACCCGGGGCGCCGCCGCCCCGACCCCCCAGAGGAAGCGACTAAGCAGAACCAGCTCCAGGCTTGGGGCCAATGCGGCCCCCAGCGCGCCGATGCCGTAGAGCAACAACCCGACGTAGAGGATCGGCTTGCGGCCGAAGCGGTCGGCAAGCGGCCCGTAGAAGTACTGGGCGAGCGCCAAACCCATTAGGAATACGGTGACCACCTGGGCCACCTGGGTCGACTCAGGGGCTAGGCCAAAGTGTTCCCTCATGTCGTCCAGCGCCGGGAGCATCATGTCGATTCCGAGCGCGGCCAAAGCCATGATCATCGACAGGAGGGCTGTGAAGTGGCGTCGGCTCAGCGGTGGTCCGCTGCCGGTCGGAGCTGGGGGTATCACTGCTGGTGACGGTAGTCGCCACCGGCCCAGCTACCCGAAACGTCAATACGCCAGAGTCAGTGTGCGGTGATGCTCACCCATGGCATCGGCCTCGGGTCCAAGGACGGCGCTCTCCCATAGGGCATAGTCGAGGGCGGGTGTCGAAACGCGACTCCCGTGTTTGCGCAAAGCAGCAGCAAGCCGGTCTCCGCAGTAGACAGTTGCCCATCTGATGCCCAGCTCCCAGTCAGATTCCTTGGGCACCAGGCCTCGTTGGTCGATCGTGCTCGCTAACTCGGGGGAGTACTTCATGATCCCGTGATGGCGAAAGACTCTCGGCAGCATGTAGTCGGGGTAGACGGGGAGGCGGTCCAGTCCGGCAAACGGCCTGCTACCTCCTGCCGACATCATGGCGGTGGCGAGCCGGGCCAGTTTGTGAAACGGAAGTCGCCCGCGCGACGACAGCGGGGCGTCGTCAAATCCAGGAATTGTGGCAACGAGGAGTTCGACGATCGGCTCTGCCTGGTAGCTCCCGCCGACTACCAGATTGACCGCAGATCCCTGCCACTGCTCGCGGAGTGCCGCAACCACTGCATTGAGCTGGTCCCAGCGCTCGTCCAGCAGTTGCAGGGTGCCCCGACCGGCGAAGAATTCGAGTGCAGTAGTACGTGCGAAAACATCGAGGGGCAGTTGTCCATCCACGACCTGCCTGCTGAAGCAGGAGAAGATTGCTGGTGCGTCGTCCAGATCTTCGCCATCGAACCGAGTCGTCCACATCTCGTCACCTTCCGGCGGCCAGATACATGCCAGCACCGAACACGCGACGATGCAGACCGTGTACCAGTTCTCGTCGTCCAGGCCTTGCGGGAGCCCCTTGTAGTCCCAATTGGGAAGCGGGAAGGTCCGAGCCTTCCACCGGCCGGCTAGGCGATCAATGGCTGATGCAGACACGGTGACGCCCCATTCTGGGGGTGGCGGTGTGTTGCGGATATCGACGTCCATGGGACCATCTTCGTTGCTGGGGCGAGCGCGGTCCACTTCAGAGCAGCGTTGCCAACTTGGCTTCGAGAAACTCAACCGCACTCTGATTGCTGGTGAGCTCGATGGCACGACGGAACGCTGCAGTCGCCTCGTCGTTCCTGCCGATCCGGCGGAGCAATTCGCCCCGGCTGGAGTGAAACCAGGGATAGCCGTCCAAGTCGCTGCCGATCCGTTCCAACTCCTGCAAACCCGGCTCGGGGCCGCGCGCCATGGCGACGGCGACTGCTCTGTTGAGCGCGACCACGGGACTCGGTCGCAGCTCATGGAGCCGATCGTACAAGGCAAGGATCTGGCCCCAATCGGTGCCCGCCATTTCGGTCGCCTCAGAATGCAGTGCAGCAATAGCGGCCTGCAGCTGGTACTGCCCGGGATGCTCGAGACGGACCGCACGATCCAGCAGCCCGATGGCGGTCTCCACTTCGTCCCGGTGCCACAGGGAGCGATTCTGATCCTCGAGCAGGACAATCTGTCCGTCCCGCATGCGAGCATCGCGGCGAGCATGGTTGAGGCGCATCAAGGCGTTGAGGCCCAACGCCTCGGCTTCGTCGGGCATGAGGTCACACACGGCCTGTCCCAGCCGGATCCCGTCGATGCAGAGCTGCTGGCGCACCACAACATCTCCCGAGCTGGCGAAGTAGCCCTCGTTGAAGATGAGATAGATCACCGCCAGGACCGCCTCGGTGCGATCGGGGAGTTGGTCGTCGGGTGGGACCCGGTAGGGGATGCCGGCGCTCTTGATCTTGCGCTTGGCCCGTACGATCCTCTGCGCCATGGTGGTTTCACTCGTGAGGAAACCCCTGGCGATTTCGGCGGTGGAGAGACCTCCGAGCGTCTTCAGCGTTAGAGCCACCTGGGCCTCGAGCGATAGGGCGGGGTGGCAGCACGTGAAGATGAGCCGAAGTTGATCGTCACGTATCTGGGCATCCACGTCGTCTCCTGGGGACTCTTCCTCCGCCTGCCGGATGTCGTGTTCCAGCTCAGCCAGCTTCTTCTCATAGTTGGTTTGGCGACGGATGCGATCGATTGCTTTGCGACGCGCGGTGGTGGTCAGCCAGGCCCCGGGGTTGCCGGGGACGCCCGACGCCGGCCATGACGTCAACGCGGCCGTCACCGCGTCCTGGACCGCGTCTTCAGCCAGCTCAAAATCGCCGGTTTGGCGGATCAGGGACGCGACGACCCGGCCGTATTCTCTGCGGAATACCTGATCGATCGCTTGTTGGCTGGTGTCGGTCACTGCACCTATGTTTGCTGGGCGCCTTCCCAATCCCAGAGGGGACGGACCTCGACTGAACCATGCCACGAACCCGGTAGCTGCGCGGCTACGGCGATCGCTTCGTCGAGGTCGGCAACATCGATGAGATAGAACCCACCGAGCACCTCTTTGGTCTCCGCAAAGGGCCCGTCGGTAGTCAGCGTTTCGTCGTTTCGCACCCGGACGGTCGTGGCTGTTTCCACACCATCCAGCGCCTCGCCGCCCAGATTGATGCCGCGTTCATTGATGCTGGCAGTGAACTTGCCGTAAGCCTCCATGACTTGCGCCATCTCTTCTGGGCTGGCCTCGCCGCTCGGCTCTGAATAGATCAGCAATGCGTACTTCATGTCGCTCCCTCTCGTAGAGACGGTACGTCACCGTCGTTTCATGAAGACGACGATTGGGTCTCGTCAGATTCGACACTATCTGACGAGATTCCCTTTCTGGGTGGACCGGATCGTGTCTGCGCCGGTAGCCGGTCCATGCAACGTCTAGAGATTCCGTCCGATCCGCAATACGTTGCCGCTTGGGTCCGAGATCGAGAATTCTCGCATTCCCCACGGCGTGTCCTCGATGGCGTTCTTGACGGAAGGTTCGTGCTCCCACAGGCTATACAGCTCGTCGGCGGCTGCAACATGCAGGTAGACGCCCGAATTCGAGGTGTGCAACTCCGCTACCTGCCTGACGTGGAACAGCTCTTGCCCGTCATGCCTGACCCAGCCGTATCCGGCATCGAATGCCTCGACCTCGAACCCGAGGTCGCGATAGAACTCGAGTGCGGTCGGCAGGTGTGCGACTGGCAGAACAGGGATGCTTTCTATGTGCATGGAACGAGGAATGTCCGTCATGTTCGGCACCCTACCGATCGTTCGAACCGATTGGGAACGCATCTCTCTCACGAGGCATTCACCTTGCATCTATATTGATTGCCATGAGTGACTACCGGCCCCCGCTGCGCGATATTCGTTTTGTTCTCGAACACATCGTTGGCTTGGAGGACTTGTCTTCCCTGCCCGGCTTCGAGCATGTTGAATCGGAAGACGTGTATGACGCCCTCGACGAAGCCGGTCGGTTTCTGTCCGAAGTCGTCGCTCCGACCAACACCATTGGTGATACCCAAGGAATCAAGCGCAACGATGACAACTCGGTCACCGTTCCCGATGAATTGGTTGCGGCCTACCAGCAGTTCGTCGCAGCGGGTTGGGGGGCCATCAAGGGTGACATGGAATACGGCGGGCACGGGTTCCCCGGGGTCATGGCGACTGCCATCCAGGAAATGCTCACCGCATGCAACATGGCTTTCTCCCTATGTCCGATGCTTACCACCAGCGCGGTCGAGGCGTTCGAGCACCACGGCAGCGATGAGCTGAAGGCCGTCTACCTGGAGAAGCTGATCGCCGGTGAGTGGACAGGGACCATGGCGCTCACTGAGCCGGAGGCAGGCTCAGATGTTGGCGCGCTGCGTGCCAAAGCTTGGCCCGAAGCGGACGGGACCTGGCGGGTGCAAGGCACCAAGATCTTCATCACGTGGGGCGAACACGAGATGGCCGACAACATCATCCATTTTGTGCTGGCTCGAGCCCCAGAGGCGCCTCCCGGCACCAAGGGAATCTCGCTCTTCCTCGTCCCCAAGTATCTGGTCAATCCGGACGGGAGCCTTGGTGAACGCAACGATGTCGAATGCGTTGGGGTCGAGCACAAGCTGGGCATCCACGCCAGCCCAACGGCCGTTATGGCGTATGGGGAACAACGCGGGGCGGTTGCCTACCTGGTCGGCGAGGTCAACGCCGGGATGCGCTGCATGTTCACGATGATGAACGATGCGCGGCTACATGTAGGCCTCGAAGGGCTCGGTCTTTCGGTGCGCGCCTACCAACTTGCGCTTGCGTACGCCATCGAGCGGCGACAGGGGAGGGCGGTCGGTGCCCCCAAAGATCAGAGCTCTCCGATCATCGATCACCCCGATGTGCGACGCATGTTGATGACAATGAAAGCCAACATCGAAGCGATGCGGGCGTTGATCCTCGACACCTCCGCTGCCGGGGACCTCAGTGCCCACGGAGCAGATGAGGAGGCTCGAATGCGCGGCATCAATCGTGCCGCATTGCTGACGCCGGTGGCAAAGGCCTGGGCGACCGACCTCGGTGTGGAGTTGACGTCGCTGGGTATCCAGATTCATGGTGGCATGGGCTTTGTCGAGGAGGCCGGCGCTGCCCAGCATTGGCGGGATTCACGAATTGCCCCCATCTACGAAGGCACCAACGGGATCCAGGCCATAGACCTCACGATGCGCAAGATCCCGTTAGCCGGGGGTGCCGTGGTCGGCTCCTACCTCGATGAGATGCAAGCGACGGCAGAAGAGCTGAAGGCGACCGGCAATGGCCTGACCGCGGTGGGGCAGTCACTTGCCGATGGTGTCGCCGGTCTTCGGGAGACGACGGATTGGTTGTTGGCAGCCACCGACCCCAACGATGGTTTGGCCGGAGCGACCCCATATCTGCGCCAGTTCGGCATCGTTGCCGGTGGCTATTACCTCGCCAGGAGTGCCCTGGTGGCCTCCGAGCTGTTGGCGGCCAACGGTGACGATCCCTGGCTGCAGGCGAAGATCGATACCTGCGCCTTCTACGCCGACCAGATCCTCCCGCAGGCGGCCGGATCGGCCCCGGCGGTAACCGTCGGAGCCGACCAACTGTTTGCGATTGATGACGACATGCTCGGTCAATAGCGGCGACTAGAACTACTGTTATGAAGCGATATCTGAATTGGGTTCTCGGGGGTTTGGCGGCCATCACGGCGGTTGCCGCGCTGCGCCCCCGGCGAGAGCCGGCTCCTGCCGGGGACGTCGTAGCGGTCGAGCCGCCGGTCCACCGC
>Ga0316201_10001063_pt1 | contig 17729 bp, 17 predicted proteins | sample CS6wburrow_MG_FD_204516 | JGI IMG/M metagenome (GOLD analysis project Ga0316201, IMG submission 204516) | Coastal sediment microbial communities from Delaware Bay, Delaware, United States - CS-6 worm burrow | ecosystem: Environmental > Aquatic > Marine > Coastal > Sediment | place: USA... | reverse complement strand
GGCGCTGGGTTACGACCGCCCTTTCCTGCTTCGCTACGGCAGTTACGTAAAGCAACTGGTCACCATGGACCTCGGACTATCCGACTCCACGGGCGAGCCGGTCTCGTCAATCCTGATACGAACGCTGCCCATATCAATGGCGCTTGTTGTGCCCGGTTTTGTGCTTGGGAACCTGCTGGGGCTGGCGCTTGGCCTGCTGGCCGCATGGTATCGTGGACGATGGCTGGATAAACTGGTCATGAGCGGCTCGGTGGTTGGCATGAGCATCAGCTTTCTTGTCATTATCATCGGCCTGCAAATCTTGTTATGCACACCCTACGGGCTCAACCTGTTTCCGGTACGGGGCTGGCAGGTGCATGGGCCAGGCTCTTATTTTTACCATGTTACGGTACCCACACTGGCGCTGGTCATGGTCACCCTGGGTTACAACACGCGTTTTTACCGTGCCATCATGGTGGACGAAATCGGGCGTGACCATATCCGCACGCTGCAGGCATATGGCGCCCGCCCTGCAGAAATCCTGCTCAAACACGTTTTGAAAAACAGCCTGATCCCGGTGCTCACGAGAATCATGTTTTCGGTGCCGTTTGTGCTGATATCAGGCAGCCTGTTACTGGAGAGCTATTTCGGGATACCGGGTGTCGGGCTGGTGACTTTTAACGCCATCACCAGCGGTGACCAGCCGGTACTCAAGGCCGTGGTCGGTCTGACGGGTGTGCTTTTCGTCGTGGCCCTGACAATCAACGACATGCTCTACAGCATGGTTGACCCAAGGGTTGCGAAATCATGACGAGGGACACCTGGCAACGGCTGAAATCAGATCGCTTTGGTATGGGCGGGCTTATCGTGGTGTCGGTTTTCGCACTTATCGCGCTGGGTGTCTGGAGCGGTCTTCTCGGCCAGGACTGGTCGGAAGTAAGCGGTCAGCACTTCGAAGGCGCCAGCGCCGAACACTGGTTTGGCACCAACCTGATTGGCCAGGACATCCTGCAGCGCACCCTTTTCGGCACGGCGACCGCATTTGAGGTCGGTTTGCTGGTTACGGTCTGCTCAACCCTGCTGGGCACCGTCCTGGGCGGCCTCGCCGGTTGGTACAGCCATGGCTGGCTTGATGAGATTATCCTGTGGCTAAAAGGTGTGCTGGATTCGATCCCCTTTTACCTTTTTGCCGCAGCCGTTGCATTTGCGCTGCAGGGAAGCCCCTGGGCCATGCACCTGGCGATGATCGTCACATTCTGGACAACCACCGCCCGCATTATTCGCGGGGAGGTCATGCGAATAAAGGAAAGGGAGTTCATCGAGGCTGCCCGCGCAATCGGGTTGCCGGGTATAAAGACCATATTTCGCCACGTGCTGCCAAACACCTACCATATCCTGCTGGTGCAGGGCACCATCGTATTTGTCGCTGCCATCAATACCGAGGTGATACTGAGTTTCCTGGGCCTGGGCATACAGGACGGGGTTAGCTGGGGCCTGATGCTGGCAGAGAGTTCACAAGAGGTTTTGGGCGGTCATTTTGGCAACTTCATAGCCGCCGGCTCATCACTTTTTTTGCTCATGATGGGATTCAACCTGCTGGCTGACGCCCTTCAGGATGCACTCGACACGCGAGGCTTGCTCGGTTGAAGACGCCGGCGCTCAAGGTAGATGACCTCAGCGTGTGGTTTGAGAAGTCCGGTGTGCGGGTACCGGTTGTCGACCATATCAGTTTCACTATCAATGCAGGGGACGCCACCGGGCTGGTCGGAGAATCCGGCTGCGGAAAAACCATGACGGCAATGGCCATTCTGGGCCTGCTGCCGGCCTCCGGTTTCGGTGTCAGTTGCGCTGGCATTGAAATTAACGGCAGGGACATATCGAGACTGAACGCCAGCCGGAGACGCGCAATCCTCGGTCGCGACATCGCGATAATATTCCAGCAGCCTGCCACCGCCCTTGATCCCGTATTCACGATAGGACAACAGGTCGGCGCGGTGTATCGCCGGCACTTCGGGGGCGGTAAAAAACAGGTCCGACAGACCATGCTGGAAACGCTCGAGAGCGTCGGATTCAAGCAGGCTGACGACATCGCCGCAGCCTACCCACATCAACTTTCGGGCGGCATGCGGCAACTGGCCATGATCGCCATGGCGACGGTCTGTAAGCCGGCGATCATTATTGCGGACGAGCCGACCACGGCCCTCGACGGCAGCACCCGGACCTTGATCCTGCACCAACTCAAACACCTACAGGCCCTGCACCGGGCTGCCGTTTTGTTTATCAGCCATGATCTTGGTGTGGTCAGGCAGATCTGCCGTAATGTCATGGTCATGTATTGTGGCAGGATCATGGAATCAACAGATTGTGAAAGTCTCTTCTCGCACGCCCGCCACCCCTACAGCGCAGGACTGTTGTCGTGCATACCGCGAATCAGCGCCGGCCGGCCTGAACCGGTCAGTGCGATACCGGGTCAGGTCCCCTCAGCCGGTGACTTGCCAGCCGGTTGCCACTTTGCACCGAGGTGCACCCGCGCAGAGGCAAGGTGCCACGATTCGGTTCCGGAACCCGATGACCAGACCGGCGGAGGTGCGGCCTGCTTCAGGCCGTTGTGATGACCATGCCCGGACATATTGGCAATGCACCTTTGCTCGAGGTGAGAAACCTGTCCCTGACTTTCCACAAGGGGAAGCAACCCGCGGTTGACCGGGTAAGCTTCAGCATAAAGGCAGGAAGCACGGTCGGTCTGGTCGGCGCATCCGGTGCGGGGAAAAGCAGCGTTGCACGCGCCATCCTGCAATTGGTGAAGCCAGACTCAGGTGAAATTCTGTTCAAGGGCAAAAATATCGGCCTGATGGACCCGCGTGCACTGAAAACTGCCCGTCAAAGCATTCAAATGGTTTTTCAGGACCCATCTGTTTCATTGAGCCCCAAGCGCACCGTGGAACAGACCCTGATGGAACCGCTCCAGCACTTTGAGATTGGTGATGCCGAATCGCGGCCTGAAAAAGCACTGCAGATCCTGCGTACCGTCGGCCTGGACCAAAGCGCGATGCACCGCTACCCGCACCAGTTTTCCAGCGGGCAACAGCAACGCATTGCGATCGCCAGGGCCCTGGTCACAGACCCGGAACTTCTGATTGCCGATGAGGCGGTGGCTTCTCTGGATGTGTCGATCCAGGCTCAAATCCTGCTTTTGATCCAGAAACTGCAAACTGAACTTGGTATCACTTTTCTATTCATTTCACATGACCTCGCGGTCATACGGCAAATCGCCAGTGAGGTCGCGGTGCTCTACCGCGGCCAGCTTCTGGAGCAATCCCCTGCTGACCGGTTTTTCAGCCAACCCGCTCACCCGTATAGCAAGACCCTGTTATCATTTGCAAAAGGCGAGACACCGCCGGGCTGGACGGGTGATAAATGGCACCTGCACCGCGGCCAGAGACCGGTTGACGAACCTTCGGCTTGCGTGTTCGCAGCTTTCTGTCCTGATAAACTGCCGAAATGTGAAAGCACTGAGCCTGCTATGTTTAGTATTGAATCTGGAAATCAGCACGTCACGGGACCGCAGTGCGTAAAATGTCACCTTTACGATGAAGTGAACAGCCATGATCATTGAGAAATCATTCTTTAAAATATTCAACGGAACCTGCCTGCTGATAATCATCGCATTGATATGCACCGCCTGCGGCACACGACTCATACGAGGGGAACCACCCGTTCTGCGGATGACCGAAATCGTCCACCACGATCAAAAAATCAGCCTGCAGTTGAATATCCGCAACCTCAATGGTGTTAACCTGAAGATACAGGCGATAGACCTGACCCTGACCATCAATGACGAGGAGCGCGAAGACGGGCACAAGCTGTTTGCCTACGACGGACCGGCCGGTATCAATATCGTCGCCAACGGCACCGAATTCTGGTCGATTGAGGTTGAAGAAAGCGAGACCAGTCGTGAAATGCTGGATTCATTGGAAAACGGCGACGTCATGAGCCTGGCTTATACATTAAAAGGGTCCGTCAAAACCGAAGATGAAGGCAGCATGCGATTTGAATACGAGGGACATATCTACCCATTGCCCGGAAAGCCGGGGCATTTTCGCTAGGAGCCTGTCGGGTTTGACCACTCGTGGATTGACAGTTAGTCTGTAAGTCCAATCAAACAGGGGCGTAAACAGGCCATGTCATTTCATATCAGTTTTGCGCTCAGCCAGTCTGACCTGGAGTTTTTCAGGGGTGTCATGCAGCAGGCACGTGAAAACGCGAGGCACATTTCCCAGGAACAGATCATATCCAACGCGGAAAAACTGCTGGAAACCGTGAACCGGTCCAACACGACTGACTTTATCCGTGACCATATGAACCAGCTGGATATCCTGATCGGTATGCTGGTGGATGAAGGCTGGGGATTGATCGAAGAAGACCGTGAACGTGTCCTTGCCGCATTGACCTATTTTGCCGAACCGCATGACCTGATTCCGGATGACACGCCAGGACTCGGCTATGTTGACGACGCCATCATGATCGAAATAGTCTGCAAGGCTCTCGAACACGAAATCCAGGCCTACAGGGAGTTCCTGGTTTATCGTGCCACCGAGGCCAACCGGCGCGGAAACAGCGGAGCACCGATGCAAAGGTCAGACTGGCTGGAACAACGCCGTCAGCAATTGCATGACCGTATGCGGCGCAGAAGGGATGGCCAGGCTGCTTCCGGCAAGAGCAAGTCGCCATTCTCGCTGTTCTGAATGGCGGCGGCGATATCCGGGCGGGTCAATTGGCTATTTGCATGGGTACGTGTGGTATTCCGTCTTCAAGAAACTCATCTCCGCAAACCTGGAACCCCATGGACAGGTAAAAGTCGCGCAGATAGGTCTGGGCATCGAGGCAAATACCGCTGGACGGGTGTTCTTTGCGAATTCTGGCAATCGCCTTCAATACCATTAACCTGGCGATACCCCGTTTGCGCAACGCCTTTGAAACGGCTACCCGCCCGATCCTTGCCCGCGCCCCACTCACGCCGGTTGGCAGTACCCGCAGGCATGCAACGACGTTGCCGTTTTGTGTGACCACCAGGTGCTCCGCACCCTTGTCCCGTCCATCCAGCTCCTGGTATACACAGGTTTGCTCAACGACGAACACGGCCACCCTGAAGGCCAGCAGGTCATACATTAAGCCGGGCTGCATATCCCCAAGGCGATACCAACACCAGATCAGGCCGGGATTATCCGGGACTTTACGTTTTGTGCTTTTCATAATCGGATTATCACTTACAATGCGCTCTTAAACACGGATCATTGGAAACGACCAAGCAATATGACGTCAATCGTTCATCAGCATATCCTGGTTGGAATAGAGACCGACCCCACCCGCTACCATGGCGAACACGCCAGTCGCCCTGCCCTGTTGGAACGGACCGCGGCGGAACAGGTACTGGCCCATATCTCGGCTGACCTGACCAATATGTTTCCCGATATCAAACGCTGCAGCCTGAGTATGGCCGGCGCCCTTTTTGACCAGACCCAGGTATTGCGTCCACGGTTGCCGGTGTTTGCGGCGCTGGAAACGCTGCAACAATCCAGTAACCCCGGCGCCGGCTTTCAGGCACGTTTACTCAGCATCGGCGCCAGCCATGGGCAAATGCCGCTACAGGATTTACAACCCTTCGACGACATCCCGCTGGGTTTACTACAGCTATTGCCATTGTTGATCAGCGGTCCGGAGGAGTACGTCACCGAACTTTCAGCTGATATGGAACACCGTTTTATCGAAAGCGGCCAGGTCTCTCCACATTCCGCCAAGGCGTTGGAGTCCCAGTTTCAGGTGTCCGTCAACCACGCCCGCTTCATGACCCTGACCGACCTCAACGCAATGCTGCGCCTGCAACTGGAACATTATGGTTTTTTACCACTATGGGAATTGCTGGATTCAGCCATAACACCGTCTTCTACTCACCTTGAAGTCAGCACACCGGCGGGGCTCAGGTTCAAGTGGCAGGATGACACCGCACACAGCTTTTTTGAAACTTTTGACTGGTGGGCCCTGCATGGCGCAGGCGTGGACAAACCGGCCGGCCAACACCAGCTGCAGACCTCATACGTGGACTGGACCCGGGAATACCGCCGTTACCTGGCCATGCTGAGCGCCCACGGCGTGCGGGTGAGTCAACACCTTGCCGGTCTTGAAGACACCACGATATCGGATTCATTTTTACTGGAAGAATCAAGCATGACGCCGCAACCCTCTGCGGCACCCGTAACCTCACACACCGCCGACGATCTCGGTACCATAGCCGTTACAGTGGTGACCGGTAACCGACAGATGAATTTCTATCCGCTGCAGGCCAGCGGACTCAACGATCTGCATCAATTCATCCGTGAACAGGATTACGCCGGAGACGTCGCTTACCCGGGACGTCTCTGTTATGACGAAAGCTCTCGGCAGCTCGTTGCAGAAACGCTGCCGGATACGAAGCGTGACAACTGATCTGGTCCCTGAATCACCATTGATTATCATGCTCATGCCGAGTTAACCGCTTCAAAAACTTGATACTCTGTTCCCGGCACCCCATGTATCGCCTCATCTGACTTTTAATTGTTTAACTGACTGGAATCCTGAAACATGACCCTTAGCGACACCACCCGTGAAAAAATTGAGAACATCATTCAACAGAACCGCGTCGTTCTGTTTATGAAGGGAACCCCGAAGTCACCGATGTGCGGCTTCTCATCAAAAACCGTGGGCTTGCTTGACTCCATTCTTGATGATTACGAGAGTGTCGACGTTCTTGAAGACCAGGAAATACGCGAAGGCATCAAGGTCTATGGCAACTGGCCCACGATTCCGCAACTGTATATTGACGGCGAACTGGTAGGCGGTTGCGACATCGTCACGGCCATGTTCAACAGCAGTGAACTGCATGAGATGCTGGGTGTCGAGGCGCCGGACCGCACCCCACCCGAAGTAACGATCACCGATGCCGCGGCAGAAAAAATCCGCGAAGCCATGGCCGACCACGAGGGTATCGGTCTGCATTTTGCAATTGACGCCAACTGGCAGTCACAGTTCAATGTCGCGCCTGCCGAAGGACATGAAATAAGTGTCGAAACCAATGGTATCACCATGTATTTCGACCTGGCTTCCGCCCAGCGTGCCAATGGCGCCATCATCGACTGGGTCGACACGCTGCAAGGTTCAGGCCTGACCATCCATCTCCCCGGTGCGCCTGAGCCCGTAAAGCAAATGAGCGTGAGCGAACTCAAAAACCGGCTGGAGGATAACAGCGTGATACTGATAGACGTTCGCGGCAACGAAGAACGTGCACTGGCCAACCTGGAAGGTGCCAGGCCGATGAACGAGGAAACCATGAAAGCCGTTGAATCAATGCCCAAGGACACGGCCCTGGCCTTTATTTGTCACGTTGGAAACCGCAGCCAGGTAGCGGGTGAATACTTCCGCAAGCAGGGTTTCACCAACGTGAGCAATGTGGCCGGAGGCATTGATGCCTGGTCAAAGGAAATCGACCCTTCGGTACCACAGTACAGCGGCTACAACTGACCTTGAATATCCGCACACGTTCGGCGCATAAATAAACGGGCTGGGTGACTGGCGCCCGGCTCAATCCTTTAACTGGTGTTTCCAGACCTGTACTTCCACTAAAGGCCACAAGGGTGGGTTCACGGCATGTCCTGAAATGAGGTACTACACCCCCCTTGGCTTCCAGACAGACAGCCGAATACATTCCAAACGAGGCCACCATCCAAAACTCCGCTAAGAACCTCTGATTTATTTCAGATTATTCAGATTGAGTGGAACACCAGTCAACCAGACAGATTACTCATAAAACTCCGCGACTACCGGGGTATGATCCGAAGGTCTTTCCTGGCGTCTGGGCTCCTTGTCGATATAGGCCGCGGAACAGTGTTTGGCCATCGCTTCCGAGGCCAATACAAGATCAATTCGCAAGCCCATGTTGCGTCTGAAGGCCGCCATGCGGTAATCCCACCAGCTCCAGCTTTTTTCCTCCTGCTCAAATAATCTGAAGGTATCGGCCAGTCCGAGGGAAAGCATCTGCCGGAGCGCCTCGCGCTCCGGTGTACTGCACAGGATTTTTTCGTTCCAGGCCTCCGGATCATGCACATCGCGGTCCTCGGGAGCAATATTGAAATCACCCAGCACGATGACCTTGTCGAATTTCTGCATTTCATTTGCAACCCATCGAGTTACCTGCTCCAGCCAGTGCAGCTTATAGGCATATTTTTCGGAACCGACTGCCGATCCGTTAACCACGTACAGGTCAATAACACGTATATCGCCGATGGTCGCAGCCAGAATGCGGCGTTGCGGATCATCCAGACCGTCGATATCGGTTACGCTGTCGGTCGCCGGTTCGCGGCTTAGTATGGCCACACCGTTGTAGGTCTTTTGTCCGGAGTAGAGGCTGTGGTACCCGGCCTCGCGCAGTGCATCAACCGGAAAACGATCATCGGTCAACTTGGTTTCCTGCAGTGCCAGGATATCCGGTCGGGCCACATCGCACCAGGCCAGCACGTGTGGCAGTCTTACATTCAAAGAGTTTATATTCCACGAAGCAACTTTCAGCACATTATTCCCCGGATTGAGTGTGTTTTAAGACAGCCGGATTGTTGTTACGGGTGATCTTACGCATAATAACAGCTGGCAGGTTATAAGAAAAAAAGGTTCAGGTTCATTATTCAGGTTGGAAGATACCAACGGCACACTATTTTCCGTTTCCAGGACTGAAACCTGACCCTATTTTTAAAGCTTGGAGAAAGAATGAAAAACTCGTGGTTTTCGCAAATCAAACCGGCATTCATGCCGGTGGGAGTAGCAATGTGAAGCCGGGGCTGACCGGTATCGCCAGGATTATCGCGGCTTCAAGGAATTCGCTGAGGGGGATTCGTGATGCATGGCAATTTGAGGCGGCCTTCAGACAGAACACGGCACTGTCGTTGGTGCTGCTTATCCTGTCTTTTTTCCTGGCGCAAACCCTCGTCGAGTGGCTGCTGCTGGTCATGCCGCTGTTCCTGTTGGCCATCGTTGAAATGCTCAACAGTGCCATCGAAAACACCGTTGACCGCGTTGGCCACGAACGCCATGTACTTTCAGGCAGGGCCAAGGATATGGCTTCCGCTGCGACTTTGTTCTGCCTGTTGATGATAGCCACGGTCTGGCTGAGCATGACCTGGAGCAGATTCTTTGCGTGAGCGCTTTAGAAATCCTGTCGCGGCTTTATTAATACGGAAAATTCAACATGAAATTGATTTTACAAACCATTCTCATACTTGGCCTCGCAGCATTGCTGACGGCCTGCCCGCAAAGCAAAGAGGATCAGGACCTGTCTGATACCCTGCTGCAGTATGACACCGTGATTCGCTGGGCCCAATGGGATGCGGCCGTTGATTTTATTGCACCCGAATACCTGGAAGAAAACCCTGTCACCCGATTGGACCTCGATCGTTTGAGGCTGTTTCGCGTCACTCAGTATACCGTACGTTCAGCGGTGCCGGTTGACGAGGGCAATGGCCTGATACAGGTCGTGGAAATCAAGATGTTCAACAAGAACCAGGCACGTGAGCGCTCCGTCATCGATGAGCAATACTGGAAATACGATGAGGAGATCAAACGCTGGCAGTTACATTCAGGCCTGCCTGACCCGACACAAAACCGCTAAACCGGATTCCCTTACAAGCCGCACAAACAGTGCGCTGCTACCGTGAACTTGCCCTGTTTGTCAGTGATAAAACGCAAGTCATCAAGCATGGCCTGTAACCATGAAACCGGCAAACTCACGGGCTTGCTATAAGACAGGTTCAACTTTGAAACGGCAGAGCTCATGAAGTCCATGACGAACCGGTCGACCGCGGATTGCTCGGGTTCAACCCATTCGATCCGGTAATTCTCACCCAGGCCGGCGATTCTCGCACTCGCCTTTATGGCATCCTGAAAAGTTCCGGTTTTATCGATCAGTCCACGCTCGGCGGCCTGTTCACCGCTCCATACCCGGCCCTGGGCGATCTCGTCAACTTCTTCAACAGACTTACCCCGAGATTGACTGACCAGTTTGAGAAACTGTTGGTAAATTCTTTCCGTACTGGCCTGAAAGACACGCGCCACGCCCGGATCCAATGGCATATCCAGCCGTAACTTGCCGGCCATTTCGGTCGTTCCGAAGCCATCGGTATGCACACCGATTTTATCCAGCGTTGCACCAAATGTCGGCAATATGCCGTAGACGCCGATCGAGCCAGTGATCGTTGCCGGGCTGGCCCACACCTCGTCAGCAGCCATCGCCATCCAGTAACCGCCGGAAGCGGCGACATTGCCCATCGAAATGACGACCGTTTTTCCGGCATCCCTGACCTGTTGAATCTCAAGCCGCAAGGCCTCTGCAGCATAGGAATCACCACCCGCGCTGTTAATTCGCAATACCACTGCAGCCACGCGTTCATCGCGTGTAACGCGGCGCAACTGTTCCGCTGTAGATAAGGACCCAACACGCCCTGCCGGATGATTGCCGCTGACGATCTCGCCTTCGGCAATCACGACGGCTACTCTTTTGACAGTGCTGTACGCATTACTTGATTCTGTCAGATCCAGGTATTCCTGCATACCGACGGCACGGTAGCCGTCACCAGCCTGGTCCGGTGTACCCGTCCTGGCGAGCTCCTGGCGTGCCTGCGGCGCCGTCATAATGCGATCCACCAGGCCCATTTTCATCGCATACTGTGCAAAATCACCGTCCATCTCTTCAATCTGGTTGGGCAGATCATCGATGGATTCCTGAAGTGATCGCGCTATCAGGCCGCGGTTTTTGGCCACCGCGCCGATATACTGTTGCCAGAGGTTATTCAACCAGAACTTACCGGCTTCTTTCGCCTCCTCTGACATGTCATCACGAATATAAGGCTCCATCGCGGACTTGTACTTGCCAACCCTGAACAGGTTGATCTCCACTGCCAGCTTCTCAAGCCCTTCACGGTAAAACTGCCGGTAACTTGAATACCCGTCTATCCATATCACACCATTGGGATTGAGCCAGATTTCATCGGCGAGAGAGGCCAGGTAATATTGATTCTGGGCGAGGGAATTCGCCAGGGCGATCACCGGTTTACCGGTCGAGCGGAATGCCTCCAGGGCATGCCCGATATCAGTCAGGGCAGCCAGGCCGATACTGGCCAGGTAATTGGGATCGATCACCAGCTGGGAAATGTCACTGTCACCGGCAGAGCGGTGTATGGCTTCCAGTATATCCCGTAAGCGGGTCTCTGACGGTTCACGGCCGGTGGCATCTTCTATGGCCCGGTCCAGCGGCGTGGTCGTATATTGCTCGACCACGTTGCCGTACGGCCGGATAACAAGTGTGGAATCAGGCTTGAGCCGAAACGCCTGCGGTGGCTGAAAAGCCAGAAAAACCACGTAAAGAAACAGCAAAAATAACAAGTTTAGAAAAACCTTTCTGCTACCGTTGACAAAGTGCCATGTTCCCAGCAAAAACCTCACCAGGAAAGAACGTTCATTAGCCATGCTACTGCCTGTATGGAAACCTTGATGGTTATTGTATGAACAGTCACCACCAATCACAATCGGTCGAAGGTCATAAGTTGCTTCGGTACCTGCCCGGTGGCGAAATGGCCAACTGTTTGGCAAATACACCAAATTGCATGATCATGGCTTTCCCTGGAAAAGGCCAAGCCATTGTTTTTAAAGCTCTTAACTGGATGGCATGAATTCTGCATCTTTGAGGATAAGCAACTCAACAACAGGAGACTGAACCATGGGATCTTTTTCTCGCTTACGTTATGTTATCGCTGCCAATGTCAATTCACTGCTTGAGAAAGCAGAGGATCCGGATAAACTCTTGAGAGCGCTGATCCGCGATATGGAAGACGCCTCCGAGGACGCGCGTCTTGCCAGCGCTGATCTTCTGGCCGAGCAAACCCATCTGCAGCGCCTGCAGGAACGCTACCATAGGGAAATTGAAGAGTGGACTGCACGTGCCAGCAAAGCCGTGGAAACCGACCGTGATGACCTGGCCCGCAGCGCATTGAAAGCCAAGGCTGAAATTGAACATGCATTGCAGGCCGCGATAGATGAATCGAAAAGCCTGGATGAGCGTGTCACCCAACTCGAGTTTGACATGGCGCAGTTGAAGACCAAGCTGGCTGAAGCCAAGACCAAGCTCAAAGACATCCAGACGCGCAAAGCCCCAGCTGGTAAAGGACACCCGGCTTATGCCGAGCATAAGCTCTCGCCTTCCGAACGCAAAATCCGCCGGGCGATGGGCCGCTTTGACCGTCTTCAATCGCAAGTGGACAGGCTCGAAGCCCGTGTCAGGTCTTACGAGGTCGGCGGTGAAGCCATGAACGCCTGGGTCGCCGATGAAACACCCGCGGACCCGGCCATCGAAGAAGAGCTGCAAAAACTGAAAAACCGGATTGCACCCAAAGCACCTCAGGTTGAGAGTCACAACGAGCCTAAATCCGAAGTCTGAGCAGAGCAATGTCATCCCCGCGAAAGCGGGGACCTCAGTGCAAAAACGGGTGCCTGGTCAAAGCCTTCTGATGAAGGCTCTGTCATTCGTCCGGAGTTCCCCGCTTTCGCGGGGATGACCGCAGCATTTCAAACAGGGTCACTTCCCCGGATCAATTGACCGCTCTTAATTAAAAAACGTCCCAACAGCAGCACCGCACCAAACGACAGACCGACGATCATGCCTATCCACATACCCGCGGGCCCCATGGCCTTCTCGAAGGTCAGGTAGTAACCGACACTCAGGCCGATCAACAGGTATGAAACGATATTGATAAACATCGGTATCAGTGTGTCCTTGAGGCCGCGCAGCGCACCCGCAGCGCAAATCTGAATGCCATCGGAGTATTGGAAAATCGCGGAATAGAAGAGCAAGCCGACGGCGATCGACGTTATTGCCGGGTCGCTGGTGTAGATTTTCACGATAAACTCCGGAATGATCAGCATGGTTGCCGCACTCAGCGATTGTGTAACCAGCACCAGCAACAAGCCGATCAGTCCTGCGTAACGCGCCGCCTCCGGTTCACCCCTGCCGAGTGCGTTGCCCACCCTTGTCGTGACCGCACTGGCAAGCCCCAAAGGCACCATGAACATCAACGCGGAATAATTGATAGCAATCAGGTGGGCCGAGGCGGGCAGTGCGCCGAGGCGGGCGATCAGCAATGCCGCACCGATAAAAAGACTGCCTTCCACGAAAATGCCGGTGGCAATGGGCAGGCCAATTCTGACCAGGCGCGATATAGCAGTCCACTGTGGCCAGTCCCAGCGCCCGAACAGGTCAAACTCCCTGAAGTGCGGCCGCCAGCGAACATAGAGAAACATCATCAACAGCTGCGCCCAGAGGACAATTGAAGTGGCGATTCCACAACCTTGCGCGCCCAGTTGGGGCATGCCCAGTTTGCCAAACATCAGTACGTAGTTGAGTGGAACATTCAACAACACGCCGAGCAGGCCCATGTACATCGTCGGCCGGGTATTGCCGCTGCCCTCGCTGAAAAAACGCAGCATCAGCATCAGGCAAATGGCCGGCGCGCCCCAGCTCAGGGCATCCATGTACCTGACGGCAGTCGGAACGATGTCCGCGCCGACTTGCATCCACTGCAACATCGGCCCGCCCGACCGCAGAATAATCGCATAAGGGATGGCGGCTACCAGTGCAATCCACATCGCCTGGCGCGCTGCAGCACCACCCTCGGCACGCCTGCCGGCGCCATCGAGTTGCGCGACCACCGGTTGCAGGGCCATTAACAGACCCAGGACGAACATCAGTACCGCCGACCATATCGCCCCTCCCGTGGCAATACCCGACAGCGCAATTTCCTTGTCCGGCAAGCGGCCTGCCATCAGCGTATCGACGAAATTCATGCTGAAGCTGGCGACCATGCCAACGACAACAGGCATTGCCAATTGCAGTGTCCGCAGAATTTCAGCAGGGTGGTTCTTTTTATGTGTGATTACAGTTGTCATTGGCTACAATCTGGCGTGATCTGGCATTGTAGTACATGGTGGTTGAAACAACATGACCGAATTGACGGAGACGGCGGTGTGTTGATATGAATCCGGAACAATCTGCAGCAGGTGACACCGGCAATGGGGAAATGGTGCCGGCAGCAACCGGCGATCCTTCACTTTCGCTGAACCCGAAAAAACTGGCGGGATCCGCCAACTGCCTGAATTGAGGCACGGGACTGAAAGGACCGTTTTGCTATTTCTGCGGCCTGATTGGTTTCAGCTACGCGACATTGCTGGTGATGGTCACCTCCGGGGTGGCCATCGCCAGTTTTGTCCTGCTTTAGGCACGCTCCTTAACAGGTTTTATACGGCACGCTCCAGCATCAAAGCCCTCGTATAAGGAATCAAGCCGCCGGCATCGATGATCGCCTGCCGCGCCCTGGGCAGCGCCTCGATCGCAAAGGTTTTGCCGGAAGCCAGGTTCAGTACCTCGTTATCCCCCACTTCCAGTTCGTCACCCTCACCGGCCTCAATGTCCGGGCAAATGATCATTTGCAGTCCGACATTAATCGAGTTCTGTAAAAATATCCTGGCGAAGTTACGTGCAATAACCGTAATCTCGTAACCCTTGATACACGATGCGGCCTGTTCACGCGAGGACCCGCAACCGAAATTGTCCCCGGCGACGATAAAGCTGCCCGGCGGTATCTTTCCATCCTTGAGAGCCTGGTTGAACGCCTTGTCATCCGCAAAGGCAAATTGTGGTGTCTCAGTCGGCAGTACCGTTGCCATGAACCGGCCCGGATAGATAATATCGGTCGAAATATCGTCTTCCAGCTTCAATACGACTTTTCCTTTATCCATTTCAATGCACCTCTCTAGGATCGGTTATGACGCCGGTCAACGCGCTTGCCGCCGCCACCGCGGGTGAGCACAGGAACACCTCGGCGCCGGGGTTGCCCATTCGGCCCTTGAAATTGCGGTTGGTGGTGGCCAGGGCGACCTCGTCGTCACCCAGCGCACCCTGGTGAATCCCCAGGCAGGGACCGCAGCCTGGGTTACAAACCACCGCCCCTGCCGCGATCAGGTCACGCAGGTAACCCGCCTCCAGCGCATCCGAATAAATACGCCATGACGCCGGAAACACCAGCATACGCGTACCTTCCGCCACGTGTTTACCCTTCAGTGTCTGCGCGACAATCTCGATGTCATCGAGACGGCCGTTGGTGCAGGAACCGACAACGATCTGGTTGATTTTCTTGCCCTTGATGCCGTCGATCGGCTTGACGTTATCCACCGTGTGCGGACAGGCGATTTGCGGGTCAAGCTGGTTTGCGTCAATTTCGACAACGCGGTCATACACTGCATCCGCGTCCACCGCAAATACGTCCAGTTCATCGTTGACACCGGCCTCTTCGCGCAGGTACCGGCGGGTTTCGTCATCCGGTGGCACCACACCCGCAGTCGCCCCGGCTTCGACCGCCATATTGCACAGCACCAGCCGGCCCGAAGTTGACATATTGCGAATAACGTCACCGTGGAATTCGATCACCTTGAAATTCGCACCCTCGGCGCTGAGCAACCCTACGAGGTGCAGGATCAGGTCTTTTGCATAGACCCCCGGTGGCAATGCACCGTTGACCTCGACCTTGATCGTGCCAGGAACCTCGATATTCAAAATACTGCCGAGGGTCCAGACCGCGGCCATTTCCGTTGCGCCAATACCAAAAGCAAAGGCGCCCAGCGCACCATGCGTGGTGGTGTGGCTGTCCGTGCCTACCAGCACGTGGCCAGGCCGCACATAGCCGTTTTCAGGAAGTATCTGGTGACAGATTCCACCGACATCGCCACGGACATCGTGAAACTTCGTAATCCCCTGGTCGCTTACGAATTCCCGGGTCCTCTTGTGATTGGTAGCGGTTTTAGAAGACTCGGCAGGCACACGATGATCAAAAATGATCGCGATACGCTGCGGGTCCCATACGCGTGGTGCACGTCCGGTACCCTTGAAAATCTCCTTGAACTGGTTAATGACCAACGCGGCATTTTCATGCGACATGGCCAGGTCAACCGGCAGTTCGAGTATCTCGCCGACGGCCACCGTGTCCCTGCCGCACTTGCGCGCGAGCAGTTTTTGTACATACGTCATTCCCATCTCAATCTCCTGTTGCGAGTGACTGTCAGATTACGTGCTTCGCTCTCAAAGCAGCCACTTCCTCCTCAGTAATACCGATACCCGCCAGTACTTCAGTCGTGTGTGCTGAAAGCCTCGGCGGCGGGGCTGTTATATCCCCCGGTGTTTGTTCGAACTTTGCAGTCAGCGTAAACAGCGGAATACTCCCGATACCTTCGACCTGCACGTCTTTGAGAGTCTGGCGGTGTTTGACCTGGGGTTGATTCAAAGCATCCCCGAGACTCAGTATCGCGCCACTGGGCACATTGCCGGCGTTCAGCAACTCCACCCATTCTTCCGTTGTGCGCTCGTCAAGCCTGGCTTCCAGCAGCGGGGTCAATTCCTTGCGGTTCTGCTTGCGGATATCACGCTTCTCAAAACGCGGATCGGTCTTCAGGGCGGGCAGGTCCAGTACATCACAGACCGCTTCCCACTGTTCCTGCTTGTTGGCGGCAATATTGATAAAGCCGTCACGCGTCTTGAAAACGCCGGACGGCGCTGCCGTGAAGTTGTCATTACCCATGGGTACCGGTTCGCGTCCTGCTATGAGGAGGTTTGCGGCCACCCAGCCCATCAGGGGCATGATGGAGTCAAGCATCGCGATGTCGATAAACTGTCCCTCGCCACTGCGCTCGCGGTGATAAAGGGCAGCCATGATGGCAAAGGCCGCGTTCAGCCCACCCACCGTATCGCAAACCGGAAAGCCTGCGCGCAAAGGGCTCAGGCGCTCATCTCCGTTGACTGACATCTCACCGCTGAGACCCTGGATGATCTGGTCATAGGCCGGTTTGTGCGCATCCGGGCCGGTCTGGCCAAAACCCGAGATGGCGCAATAAACCAGGCCCGGGTTGATCTCCTTCAAAGTGTCGTATCCGAGGCCCAGGCGGTCCATGACACCGGGCCGGAAATTCTCGACAATCACGTCTGCCGTTTTAACCAGTTCCTTGAAAATCTCCTTGCCTTCAGGCGATTTGGTATTGAGGGTCACAGACTTCTTATTGGCGTTCTGGGCCAGGAAACTGGTACCCATAAGCTGTTCGTTCAACTCGGTCATCGTGCCCAACTTGCGTGCGAGGTCACCGCTGCCCGGCCGTTCTATCTTGATAACCTCAGCCCCCAGCAGTGCAAGGTGCAAGCTGGCAAAAGGCCCGGCCAGGACATTGGTCAGGTCAAGGACCCTGACGCCCTCCATGATCTGCTTGCTCATGCCGCCTCCCTGGACCGTATCGATCCCGTCTTGTAAACGCAGCCGGGCATTTCGCGCTCGAAATAGCCGGCGACGTCCGCAGCCACACCGATCAACCTGCCGAGGTCAATATCCCGGCGCAGGTCCTGCAACTGCAGCGCATTGACAAAGTCCTCGGTGGCGACATTACCGGCGGCAACCTTTGTAAACGGGCAGCCGCCAAGACCAGCGAACGATGTCTCGAAAGAGGTGACCCCAACGCGCAATGCGGCCATGATATTCGCCATGCCAAGACCGTAGGTATTATGAAAATGACAGGTGCATTCGGCAGCGGGGTCGAGCTTGAACACCGCTGAAAACAGGTGCTCGACCTGTTCAGGGTAGGCATGA
>Ga0316201_10001062_pt1 | contig 17730 bp, 1 predicted proteins | sample CS6wburrow_MG_FD_204516 | JGI IMG/M metagenome (GOLD analysis project Ga0316201, IMG submission 204516) | Coastal sediment microbial communities from Delaware Bay, Delaware, United States - CS-6 worm burrow | ecosystem: Environmental > Aquatic > Marine > Coastal > Sediment | place: USA: Delaware... | reverse complement strand
AGCTCCAATTATTCTCGACATGATTGCTTCTATTGATGATATTTCATGTGGTACAGAATTACCAACGCCACAAATGGTTACCGCAACAGATAATTGTGGAGAGGCTTCCGTTAATTTCGAAGCGATTCTAGATGGTGATATTTGTGCCGGATTTTTGGCAACATATCAGTATACTGCTATGGATGCCTGCGGAAATACGACTGTGGTGGATGTGACTTTCAATATTGGACCGGATACGATCGCTCCTGTATTTGAGCAATCACCTCTCCCTGAAAGTTTTGAAATCACTTGTGCTGATCCAATACCTGATGCAGATACTTTGACTGCGATCGATATATGCTCAGGAGCTGCTTTCTCTGCTATTCTGTTCACTGAATTGCATTATGACAATGCAGGAACAGACGAAGGAGAATTCTTTGAAATATCCGGACCTGCAGGTACAGATCTTACAGGTTATTCAGTGCATTTATATAACGGCAATGGAGGAGCAACCTACGGTATGATCGATTTGACTGGAGTCATTGATGATGAAGGAGATGGTTATGGAGCATTGGATTTTCCATTCTCTCCAATTCAAAATGGGTCTCCTGATGGATTGGCCCTGGTTATGGGTAATATGGTGGTTTCTTTCATCAGCTATGAGGGATCTTTCTCAGCTGCAAACGGCCCTGCTGTTGGCATGACATCAACAGATATTGGAGTATCAGAATTTAGCTCTAACCCAGTTGGTAACTCACTTCAATTGACGGGAGCTGGTTTGAGTCTTGCTGACTTTACCTGGGGAATACCAACTCCTCAAACACCAGGTGACCTGAATCCGGGTCTTGGATTAAGTGGTCAAATCCCTGTAGAAGTCATTTTCACGGAAGAAATTATTCCCGGAGTGATTCTGGGACAAGACACGATCCGAAGAACTTATTCTGCAACAGATGCATGTGCAAATGCAAATGTGCTGGTTCAGGATATCATTGTAAATCCGATCCTGCCTGAAATAGTTTGCCCATTAGATATTATTGTAAACCTGAGAGCTGGAGAATGCAATGAGTTCGTTTACTACGATATTGATGCATCAACTGAATGTTTAGACCTGACAATCGCGATTGCCCAAATCGACGATTCAGGGCTCACATCAGGTGATATATTCCCAATTGGTACGCACACTCAAACATATGAGGTAACTGATGGAAATGGAAATACTTCCACATGTGAGTTTGTTGTTCAAATCGTAGAGTTTGAACCGATTACGGATGCTTTAGCGTGTAATGACCATGTGAATATATCTTTGGATGAAACATGCCAAATGGTCCTACTTGCTGATTTATTATTGGAAGGTGACCAATACGTATGCTATGATAAGTATCTGATTGATGTTACTGATGCCAGTGGTAATTCATATGGAAATATGATCAATGGCAACTTGATCGGCCTGGCACTAACTGCTATGGTAACTGATCCTTCAACCGGAAATACATGTTGGACTGAACTTACAATTGAGGATAAAATTCCACCAGTCATCGAATGTCCATGTAGTGGCAACGCAGAACCGGTTACCAGTTTCACGGGAACACTGGATGCAACAAGTCCGACCTGGACACGACCATTTGTGTCAGGTGGAGTATGTAATCCGAGTGGAACGGGAATAGGTGTACCATATGCAACGTTTGACTTTTTCCTTGAAATGATGGGAAGCAGCACGCTTGAAGTAGTGACATTTACAGCACCAAGTGCAGATAGTTATCTGGCTCTTTATACTGCACCATTTGATCCAACACAACCATGTGCGAACCTGGTAGCAGCGGATGATGATGCCGGAGCTGGTTTACTGAGCGAAATAACTGTAGATCTGGCAGCAGATGTTCAGTATGTGCTCGTTGTGACAACCTTTAACAATAGTGGAAATGACTTTGGAGACTTTACAGTTGATGTAACTGGTGATGTGATGTTATTTGCCGCTGCTCCTCCTTGTGAGGTGAATTGTTTAGAGGCAACCTCAATACTTCAAGGTATTGTGCCGGTTGAGTGGCAACCAGTTGCAATGGATGGCTGTGGTGCCACAACACTGGAAGTTTTAGACATCGAATCGAATGTAGATGACTGTGAAGGAGGCAATATCGTAATTACGTGGATTGCAACCGATGGCAGTGGAAATACAGCAACTTGCGATCAGACTTTTGAGATTACACCATTGACTTTAGATGATCTTATTTTCCCTGCAGCCTATGAGGGCGATTGCAATGGAAGTTCCAGTCCGACATTGACAGGCTATCCAACAATCGATGGACTCGAGATAGGCGAACAAACATGTAATATATTTACCGCTTACTGGGACAAACCAATCACAGATTGCGGTGGTGGTTCGAAAATAGTGAGAACATGGTCAGTCGTTGACTGGTGCTCACAAGAAGTAAGAGAAGGAACCCAGGTAATCAAATTGAGCGATAACGAAGGACCTGAAATGACGTGCCCAGTTGATATGGAAGTAGGTACAGACTTCTGGTATTGCCACGCAAATGTGAGTATTCCGAAACCAACCGTATTTGATGCTTGCGGAAGTGATTACACATTGTCTCTCGAGTCAAGTGCTGGTAATATCTCAGGCTTTGGTAACAACTATGTGATCAACGAATTGCCATTGGGCACACACACTGTGACCTGGATCGCAACAGATGATTGTGACAATACGAGCAGCTGTAGCTTTACGATCACAGTGGTAGATGATGTACCACCAGTGCCAAATTGTGATGAGCATACAATTGTCAGCTTGACAAATGACGCAGAATATGGAACGACTCTCGTTTCAGCAGATGTATTCGATGATGGTAGTTATGATAACTGTAGCGAAGTAACATTCGAAGCTAGAAGAATGACAAGTTGCATTGATCACGACTGGACAACAAATGGAGCAGGGATTGATGATACACCTAATGGAATTATTGATATCAACGATAAAGGTCTGAGACACAAACCGGCAGTTCCATTTGCATGTTGCGATGTTGCGCAAGGACCAATTATGGTTGAATTGAAAGTAACGGATGCATCAGGCAATGTGAATTACTGTATGGTCGAAATAGAAGTACAGGATAAACTGGCACCATTCATTGAGTGCCCACCAAACATTGTGGTGAGCTGTGACTTCTGGTTTGATAGTGAAGTAGTAACCGGTCAAAGGATTCCATTAAGTGATGATCCGATGACAAGTGTATTCGGAACAGTGATCGATGCTTATGATGTAAATGATAACCAGGCAGCTCGTCAGGCGATCGTGATCAATGATCCGGGTCGACCAACGAATCCAGGTGATCCGAACTACTTGCCACAACCATACCTATGGGGAATAGATGGTTGGGCAGATGATAATTGTGATGTAAATCTTGATGTAAGAATCACGATGGAGGATGATTGCAGTGGAGATGATTTACCAGCGAATGCACCGGAATACGCGATCAGGTATATCGAAAGAAGGTTTACCGCAACAGATGGCCAGAACAACAGTGATAACTGTCGCCAGGTGATCTGGGTAGTCGACTTCGATCCATTCTATATCTCAGATGAGACATGTTTAGATGCAGATCGAAACGATGGCGTAAAATGGCCATGTGATGAATTGTATGAGACATGTCCTGATAGTATTCCAGTGAACGAACCGATCATTTACGATGATAACTGTAGCCTGATTGGAGTGACCTATGAAGACACAAGATTTGATTTTGTGGATGGAGCATGCTACAAGATTCTGAGAGAGTGGAAAGTGATTGACTGGTGTCAGTATAATTCGAATACAGGTGCTGGATTGTGGACTTATACGCAAGTAATCAAAGTGATTGATAGTGACGGACCTGAATTTACCGATTGCCCTGAAGGACCTGTCACGCTTTGTGCAGCTGATGAAGGAGTGAGTCTGCCGGACAACAACCAGGTATTCCTTGGCGAATCAGATCCGAATCATACATACTGTTCAGTGCATGTAGAAGGCAGTCATACGGTAGAAGAGTTCTGTTCAGATTATGTGATTTATGATGTAAAAGTATATCCATTCAACGGGCCGGATTATATCCAGTTGGTGAATGAAACACAAGTAAATACAGATGAAAACGGACAGGCCGTACTGCCATTCAATACACGCACAGCGCCAATTCAAGCAGTAAGATTAAATGGCTTACCATACAACAGCCCTTACTGTGGTGACTACCATAGAGTATTGTGGAGTGTGGAAGATGGTTGTGGAAATATCAGTACTTGTGAATACCTGTTGAGACTGGAAGACTGCAAACAACCAAGTCCGGTGTGCATCAACGGTCTAAGTACAGTTGTGATGCCGGTTGGCGGAACGGTAACGATCTGGGCGAAAGAATATGATGCAAGTTCCATCGATGATTGTACGCCAAGTGAAAGCTTGTTGTTCAGCTTCAGTGGTGATACGTATCAGCCAAGCATCGAATACAACTGCAATAATGTACCTGCATTTGGTGCAGAGCTAGCAGTCCAGGTATGGGTAGCAGATGAAGGTGTAGACCACAACTGTAATGGACAGATCGACTGGTCAGAAAGGAACAAAGACTTCTGTACGACTACGATTGTCATTACGGACAATGATGGTGTATGCGGAACGGGTAATATCATTGGAGGTGAAATCATGACACATGTAGATTTAGCACCTGTTGAATTGACAACAGTGAATCTGACACATCCAACGAATATATTCCCAAGTGTAGTAACTGTAGAAGATGGCAAGTATACATTTACAAATGTTGCTGCTACAGGCCCTTACACGATCACGCCAGAGCGCAACGATGACCATAGGAATGGTGTGAGTACATTGGATTTGGTGCGCATCCAGAAACATTTATTGGGTGTCGAACCATTTACAAGTGCCTACCAGTACATTGCTGCTGATGCGAATAATAGTGAGGGCGTAAGTGCACTCGACCTGGTAGAAATCAGAAAACTGATATTGGGTATCTACGCAGAATTCCCAAACAATACAAGCTGGAGATTCGTAGATGGAAGACATGAGTTCTTTGATCTGTCGAATCCATGGCCATTCTCTGAATCGATTATTATGGAAAGCCTGGATACAGGGATCGATTACCTCAATGAAAACTTCATGGCAGTGAAGGTGGGAGATTTGAACAACACGGTAGTAGCGAACCTTAACCAGGTAGTGATTAGAGGAGGTAATGATGAAGTCAGGTTGAAAGCGAATGCGAAAACTGAGATTCGCACTGGTGAAAGGTTTGAAATTGAGGTGACAATACCAGCTGAGATGCTTGGCTTCCAGTGGACATTGGAACTGGATGGTTTGAATTACATTGGCATAGAAAGTGATCATCTAACATCTGATCATGTTGGTGTGCACCCTGCCTCCGCAAATACTTTTGCAGGGAGGAATGGTCAAATTACCATGAGTTATGCACGTGCTACTTTGGATGCACCAGTATCATTCAAACTGGTTTTCGAAGCGACAAATGACGGCAGACCAACTGATATGATAAAGGTTAGCAGTGGTATCACAGAAGCTGAGGGTTATCGCAAACCTGGAGGTGTTTCAGCAGTTGCTGAGGATATAGAAATCGTTGACCTTGGCATCGAGTTCACAAATTCCACTACTGGTAAAGAGTATGCTCTTTATCAAAATGAACCGAATCCATTTAGTGAAACAACGGTGATTCGCTTTGATTTACCTAAAACAGGTGAAGCAATGATTACAGTGATGGATGTCACTGGCAAAGTGATAAAAGTCGTTGAAGGCTCATTTGCCCAGGGAAGTAATACAATTGAGCTCTCTAGCAAAGACTTACCTGCAACTGGTGTAGTATACTACCGACTGGACGCAGGAGAATTTACCGCGACGAAGAAGATGATCATCATTAAATAAGTAGAGCTTTTTAATCAAAGGAAAACTATTTCTTAAAAAAACAGGCCTGCTCAATCAAACGAGTAGGCCTGTTTTGTTTTTATGAAATTAGATCAACAATGGGAGATGTCATCTACCAGATGACATCTCCCATTGTTGATCTTCCCTGATCCTTCCGGTACCCATTACGATGCAGTTATATATGTTAATTCACATTTCCAAATAGTCACTTCGGAATGCCATTTATGGCCGTTTCTGGGGCTATATTCGCTATTCTCTTCCCTTTTATTCATTCAGATTTCCCCCCTTTCCCCCCTCGATCTTGGTATAGTATTTGCACCACATCATTCTGACAATTGTGCATTGATGAATCAAGATTTTGTCAATACGTAAGTCATTGATTTGATTTGAATTATAGATCAAGTTGGATTTTGCAAGCGTTGATTCGTGTTTGAGCATAGGCTTGGAAACGAACATTTTGGAAAAGAGAAAATGTTTTTTAAAAAAATTATTCCCTGAATATTGATGAATACATTTTACATGAAAAATTTATCCCAAACATTAAAAAGCCTGATGCTCTTAGGTCTTTGCCTCTGTTGTATCAGCCAGATTTCATATGCAGAGGGTACTAAACAATTGTCCCCTACCGCAAGTGATACGGTATTCCTGGTTACGAATGACGTTGGCTTTGGCGATTTCGCCTCCTACGATGGACCAGAAGTGTCGAAGCTGAAGTTCAAAATTATGGATCATACCAACGAGAATATGTATATCGGGTTGTCCAAACGTGTGAGTGGCTCTGGGAGTCAGACAACGAATCCATATTATTTTCGAATTGTTGATTCAATGGGAAATATTGTGAAACCTGCGGTTATCGTAAACCCGATAGGTACTGGAGCAGCAGCCACACAAGAAAATGCCTCTACATGGGCTCTTGCGTCTTCCGGGCCAGATATTTTAGGAGGAGGTGGCTATAGTACCGCGGATTCAAGATGGGTGTTTGACCCAACATTTAATGGTGTATTTACCATCGAATTTAGTGAGGATGAATTTATGGATGCTGATGATCAGGATGTGAATATTTTGTGGTATGACTTTACAGTCGTTTCAGATCCTACGGGAACACCAACTGAAGAACCAGGAAGATTATGGTCTCAACTATGGTCTTTAAGGACCCCTCAACAAAGTCCTGTACAGGTTTATCCTGATTGCCAGTGGGACAGAGAATTTAATGGTACATTCTATACATATACATCTGATGGATTTGTATCGAGGGTAAATTTTGATGGTTCTGGATTCCAGGGATTGAACTTTAGTGTCGCGTTTGGATCTAATGGCCCAGGGACTTCCGGAGATATCGTTCTTGACAGGCAATCTATTCATGCATCAAATGCGACAGCAAATGCTGCTGATCACATGACTTTTGTTAATATACCGGATATACTCTGCTTCCCCACTCCTGCAGATTCATGTGGAACAGGTGAAATCGTCAAGGTAGAATGTCTGAATAATGATTCATTTTGCATTTTTGTAACCACAACATTACCTGGACAGGTAGAGCTTCTTCTTGAATTTAATACACCAAATGGCCAATATGACCCTGATTCCAATGATGTTGTTTTAGCTCAAACCTTTCCAATGGCTCCAGATACACTCTGTATTCCGTGGGATGGATTAAAAGCTGATGGCTCTCCATTAGTACCTGGAGAACCGGTTCCCGTCATACTGAGATATACACAAGGTGTACAACACTATGCAGCATATGATGTAGAGTTTCTAAAAAATGGATTTTGTGTAGAAACTGTGAGACCACTTTGTCCCGGAGCTGCTACTAATTTACTCTATTGGGATGATACCGAATTACCCGACCTGATTTCTACAGCACTTGATGAAAGAGATCCGGGAACAGGTCAACCTTTACTTCAATTAAATGGGGATACTTGCCAATTGAATGGAACCAGAACCTGGACCAACTTTGGAACTGCCCTTGGAACTTGTTCTGGTCCAGTCTCTGGATACGGAGAGATCAGAACAATGAATACATGGTGGTTTGCTGCAGTAGAGCAACAAGCGCCTTTTAGTTTGCCAATCCTAACAGTAGCTCTTACTGGAGATTCAACAATTTGCGCAGGAGATAGTACTCAGTTTTTTGCTATTGCTGATCCAGATACAGTTACTTCATATACTTATTTATGGTCAGGCCCTTCATTATTTAGTGCTACAACTGACAGTACTGGTTTTATAACAGAAGCCGGTGTTTACTGCGTGACCGTCACCGACACAATTGCGAATTGCGTCGCTACTGAATGTCGAACGCTTCTGGTGAATTCAGTTCCAGTTCCTTCGATTGCTTTTACATGTACAGCTGCTAATTCTCCGAATGGAGATATTGATTTAACAATTTCAGGAGGTATGATGCCTTTTGCTACTTTATGGTCAAATGGTGCCATGACTGAAGATCTCATGGATGTCCCTCCGGGAACTTATAGCGTAATTATTACTGATGACAATGGTTGTATGGCTTTTGATACTGTTGTAGTAGAAGGATGTTGCACACTTGATATTACTTGTCCACCAATAGATGGTGGCATATATACTTGTCTGGATAGCGTACCTGCTGCCGATGTAAATATTGTCACTGTCAACGATTTCTGTGCACCGTTAGATATCACTTTTTCAGATACTGATAATGGTGGACTTGGATGTGCTACTGACCCCCTTATCATTAGTCGTGAATACTATATTAGCGACGGAGCGGGGTCTTTGGATACATGTAGACAAACATTTACAGTAATCGATAATGAAAACCCATCTGTAGTAATAGGTAGCTGTCCTTCTGATACTACCGTCATATGCAATTCTCCAACGGATCCTATGACACTCGGAGCTCCGTCCTATACAGATAATTGCACTCCAATCGGACAACTGATAAATACATTTAGATCAGATAGCACAGGATTTGATGGCAGTTGTACGGCAGATGAAATAGGAAGTATGGTGAGAACCTTCTTTTCAGAGGACCTATGTGGCAATATTGATAGTAATTGTATGCAACGCATTATCGTGATTGACTCGATAGCGCCTACATTTACTTTACCGATGGATATGACAATTGAATGCACAGTGGATACATTCCCAACAACAACAGGTGGTGTGACAGGTGAAATGGATAATTGTTCTAATGTTTTGATCAATTTTGCTGATATAGTAGTTGCAGGTACTTGCCCTGCTATTGATACAGTGCTCAGAACCTGGACGGTTACAGATGATTGTGGAAATTCAAGTACCGGTCTTCAAACAATCGTTCGGGTGGATACACAGGCGCCAACTTTCACGGCTCCTGCAAATTTGACTATCCAATGCACTGATCCAATTGATCCGGCGAGTACAGGTGAAGTACTTGATACAACGGATAATTGCTCTGCTATTACGATTCGGTTTGAAGATGAGATCAGACCAGGCACATGTCCTGTCATTGATACAATTGCCAGGTCATGGATTGCTGTAGATGCATGTGACAATGCTGATACTTTAATCCAGTTTATTACAAGAATTGATACGGTTGCACCAACTTTCACCGTACCTGTAGATATAGAATTGGCGTGTACTTCTGATATTTTGACCTCTACTACTGGGGAAGTGCTTGATACGACAGATAACTGCTCAGCCTTTACGTTGGCATTTGTCGACATGGTTGTACCTGGAAGTTGTTCAGGTCAGGATACAATATTCAGAACATGGACAGCAACAGATGCCTGTAACAATGCAAATACTCAAGTCCAAATAATAACAAGGATTGATACAGTAGCACCGGTTATCACGTTTTGCCCTCCTGACATCACAGTTGACTGTACAGGAAGCCTTGATACCACGGCAACAGGTACCCCATTGGCAACGGATGATTGCGATGATGTAACCATAACTTTTACTGATCAAAACATGGCAGGTACTTGCTCAAGCGATAATCCAGTAATGCGTTTATTTACTGCTACAGATGATTGTGGAAATGCATCTACTTGTCTGCAAAATATTACCATTCAGGATACAGAATCTCCAATGCTTGTTCCAGCTTCTTGCCCTGCCGATATTACCATAGATTGTACAGTAGATCTCAATACAATCATGATTACTCCTCCTTCTTATACAGATAACTGTTCAGATCCTCAGTTGATTGTTGTTTCATCAAGAGATGATACTACGGGATTTGACGGTACATGTACAAACTTGCTGGTTGGAAGTATCATACGGACTTATTTTGGAACTGATATTTGCGGAAATATTGATAGTACTTGTGTAGTTACACTTAATGTTCAAGATATTGTAGGTCCAACATTTACTACACCAGCTGATATTACCCTCCAATGCGGTATGGATACCTTGCCGTCTACAACAGGAATGGTTTTAGACACTTTGGATGCGTGCAGTGGCGTTTCGCTTGATTTTTCTGATCTGGTGGTAGGGGGTACATGTACTGCAAATGATACTGTCTTCCGTACTTGGACAGCAACAGATGGTTGTGGGAATATGACTACCGGAATTCAAACAATTGTTCGAATCGATAATATTGGGCCATTGTTTACTACTCCTGTTGATATTACTATTCAATGTTCTCAGGATTCACTTCCTGCTACAACAGGGGATGTAATTGATGCGACTGATAATTGCTCGGATCTTACGATTTCTTTCACGGATGCAGTTTCTGCTGGTAGTTGTGATGGAGAAGATGTGATTGTGAGAACATGGAGCGTCGAAGATGCATGTGGAAATATCAGCCTCGGTGTCCAAACAATTACACGTATTGATACAGTAGCTCCTACATTTACGGTACCAGTAGATACAGTGATTGCTTGTGACCAGGATAGTTTGTCTGCGACAACGGGCGATGTTTCAAATTTAGCGGATAACTGTTCTACAATAATTACCCCATCTTTTGTTGATCTGGTTATCGCGGGTGATTGCCCTGCAATAGATACAATTTACAGAACATGGAGTGTATCAGACGATTGTGGCAATATTGCTACTGCTCTTCAAACGATAACAAGGATTGATACGATTGCACCTATGCTTGATCCGCAATCCTGTCCTTTGGATATAACGATTGAATGTACTGATCTTACAACTGGTTTAGGTGCTCCAACATTTACAGATAATTGTGGGGTCGTGGATGTAACGTTTTCGGATGTCTCAACTGGCTTTGTTGCTCCAAGTGTTGAAGGAGTGATCACAAGAACTTTTACCGGAACAGATGATTGTGGGAATGTAGACAGCACTTGTGTGCAAACTATTACTGTAGAAGACTCTCAACCACCAATGTTTACTTTCTGCCCTCCGGATTTGACACTTGCATGTCCTCCGGATGCAGATACCATGTTTACAGGTGTGCCACTATTTATAGATAATTGTAACCTAGTAGATGATATTTCATTAAGCTTTTCAGACGATTCTGTTGGTATTAATAATATTTGCTTTGAAGGAACGATTAACAGGACTTTTACAATTGTTGATATCGCGGGCAATATAAATGAGTCTTGCGTGCAGGCAATTATGGTTATCGACACAGTCGGGCCTACTTTTGATCCTCCGGCCGACATGACGGTAGATTGCGATGCTGATTTGGATGATGTGACAATAACAGGCACTGTTTCAAATGTGGATGATTGTAGTTCAATAAGGGATACAACATACGTTGATGTTTTTGGAATGATGGGATGTGATGGGATTGGCCCGATCACACGAACATGGTCTGTTTCGGATGGATGTGGAAATATTTCCACGGCAATCCAAATGATCATGGTCCAGGATACCCTGCAACCTGATCTGACTCCTCCGGCAGATATTACGATTAGCTGTGAATTGAATCCGATGGATACTTCGATCACAGGAAGTATGGTGAACGTGAATGATAATTGTAGTATGAACTTCATGATCAGCTTTACCGATGACGTTACAGGACTGGATGGTTGTAATGGAACAGGTGTAATTGTAAGGACCTGGTTTGCGGAAGATGATTGTGATAATATCGGTCAAATGAGTCAGAATATCACGATAATAGACACGACCGCGCCAACTGCATTATGCCAGGATGTGACGATCGATTTTGAAAATGCAAATGAAATCACACTTGACGCTGCACTAGTTGATGACGGAAGTTCAGATAATTGTGGAGGTGTAAACTTTATGCTTTCACAATCTGTTTTTGGATGTTTAGAGTTTTCTGATGTCCAAAGTATTGCTGCTGTTCTTACTGTATCAGATGATTGCGGAAATAGCTCCACCTGTGACTTCAATGTTGTTGGATTTGGTGGTGCTGGTGTTTCCATCGAATGTCCAAATGATATTTTAATTCAACTTGGTCCGGGAGAATGTGAGCGAATTGTGAATTATGAAATTACAACTTCACCCATTTGTGGTGGTGGCGATGCAACGGTAGCCCAGACAGATGACTCTGGTTTGACATCCGGAGATGCTTTCCCAATAGGAGTTACATTGCAATCATATATTGCATTTGATGAATTTGGAGATACCGCTTTCTGTGATTTTACAATTACAATACTTGAGTATCCCGGGGAGTTTAACCCAGCATGTAATGATACGCTCAATATCTCCCTTGATCAGAATTGCGAGGCTATCATTACGCCCGAGATTATTTTAGAAGGAGAAGATTTTGGTTGTGGAGCAGATTATATTATCGAAATAGAAGGTATTGGTTCATCAGCAGGAATGCTTATCGTAACTGATCCAGAGAAAGGAATTTACTACACTGTATCTATTACGGATCCAGAAACTGGACTTTCATGCTGGGGAACAATCCTATTTGAAGATAAGATTCCGCCAATTATTGAATGTCCATGTGAAGATTACGAAGCGATTGATCGGGATGCATTTGAAATGCTCGGAACATTCGAAGGACATACATACTATGTATCAACAGGAACATTCAGCTGGCAGGCTGCTGAAGCTGCAGCTGCTGCCACAAGCGGTCATTTGCTCAGTGTAAGTTCTGCAAATGAAAATCAATTCATTGTTGATGCTTTTGAAGGCAACGATTTCAGAGTATGGATCGGATTGACTGATGATGAAGCATATGGTGGAAATGAAGCAGGTACTGATCCATTAAATGGATGGGTATGGACAGATGGTTCACCAGTTGATTTCACAAATTGGTCAGACGGAGAACCCAACAATTCTGGAGGAAATGAGGATTATGCAGAAATGTTTGGAAATGGACTTTGGAATGATATTGCGAATACCACTTTCATACAAAGGTTTATCCTTGAAGTTGACGGTATTTGCGAATTTGATTGTCTTGATCCAATTTTTGTAATGCCAGTTCCTATTGCATATGATGCTTGCAATAACATTGAGGTTGTTTCCCTCGAGGATACGGAAACTGGTGACGAATGTGAGGGACTAATAGTCACGCGCACATGGGTCGTTCAGGATGGAAGTGGTAATTCAGCAAGTTGCTCTCAGAATTTCGTAATCAACCCATTGAGCCTTGATTCATTGGTATTCCCTGAAAATTATATTGGAGAATGTGGAGAAAGCATTGATCCTTCATTTACAGGGTCACCTACCATTCAGGGAGTTGAAATTGGAGCATCCTTATGCAACATTTATGCTACTCACTGGGACAAAGAATTGACCGATTGCGGAGGTGGAATAAAAATCGTTCGTACCTGGACTATCGTTGACTGGTGTACCCAGGAAATAGTAGAAAGGGAGCAAGTCATCAAACTGACTGATAATGAAGGGCCAGTTATGACATGCCCGGATGATATTGTAGTGAACACTGATTTCTGGTATTGCCAGGCTAGTGTAAGCATACCTAAGCCTGAGGTTTTTGACGCTTGTGGAACCGATTTCACTTTGGCGCTTGAATCAGCTGACGGATTGATCACAGCGCTTGGAAATAATTATGTTATCAATGATTTGGAAATTGGTGATCATATTGTCACTTGGATTGCAACTGATGCCTGTGGAAACAGCAGTAGCTGTAGCTTTACAATAACAGTAGAAGATCAAACTCCACCGGTTCCTAACTGTGATCTGCATACGATTGTCAGTTTGACAATTGATGGTCCACAAGGAATCACTTTGGTTGATGCCTCTGTATTTGATGATGGTAGTTATGATAACTGTGGTCCTGTGACTTTCCGTGCACGAAGAATGACGAGTTGCATAGATTTTGATTGGACCACTGCGGGTGCAGGTATTGATGATACGCCGAATGGAATAGTCAATCAATTTGACAGTGGAATGGCTCATGGTCCGAAAGTGCCATTTGCTTGCTGTGATGTGGCACCACTTAGTGGTTCTGTCCGAGCTCCGATCATGGTTGAACTTGAGGTAACAGACGGATCAGGCAATAAAAACTATTGCATGGTCGAGATTGAGGTACAGGATAAAATCGCGCCTCTCGTTGAGTGCCTGCCAAATATTGTTGTGAGTTGTGATTTCTGGTTTGATGATGATATCTTCCTAAACACATACGTCCCAATTCAATCTGATCCTTTGGCAAGTGTATTTGGTACTATGATTGATGCATATGATGTCGATGGCGATGAAGGAGCAAGACAGCCGATCATAATTAATGATCCTGGAAATAATACAATTGGACAACCTTATGAGTGGGGGATTGATGGCTGGGCAGATGATAATTGCAATGTAATCATTGATGTGAGGACGAAAATCATTGACGATTGTAGCGGTGACGATCTGCCATCAACAGCTCCTGACAATGCTGTCAGATATATTGAGCGCATATTCAGAGTCAGAGACAACCGGGGCAATGTGAAAACATGCAAACAAATAATCTGGGTGGTCGATTTCAAACCCTTTTATATCTCTGATCAGACATGTAATAATCCAAATCCGAATGATGGTGTCATTTGGCCATGTGATGAGCTTTATGAAACTTGTCCGGATTCGATTTTAGTCAAAGAGCCAGTCATTTTTGATGATAATTGCTCATTGATCGGAGTCACTTATGAAGATACAAGGTTTGATTTCGTGGATGGTGCATGTTATAAGATTTTGAGGGATTGGAAAGTAATTGACTGGTGTCAATACGATGCGAATACAGGAGCTGGATTGTGGAGTTATACACAGGTCATTAAGGTGATCGATAGCAATGGCCCCGCATTTACTGATTGCCCTGTAGAACCCGTAACACTATGCGCTGCAGATGAGGAGATTTCCTTACCTGATAACAACCAGGTATTCCAGGGTGAAGATGCTGGCACCTCTTGTAGCGTTCATGTCAGGAAGAGCCATTTTGTAGAAGAATTCTGCAGCGGAACTGTCACTTATGACGTGAAGGTATATCCATTTAATGGACCTGATTTTGTCCAGGTTCAGCCTAAGAAAACTGTTTCTGTAGGTGCTGATGGAATTGCAGAGTTGATTCTGGATACAAAATCAGCACCACAGATTTCGATTCGCAATAATGGATTGCCATACAATAGCCCATTCTGTGGTGATTACCATAAGGTACTCTGGACTGTTGAAGATGGTTGTGGGAATACAAGTACTTGTTCATACCTGCTTAGGCTAGAGGATTGTAAACAACCTAGCCCGGTCTGTATCAATGGATTATCAACAGTGGTGATGCCAAGCAATGGCTCAGTCACCTTGTGGGCAAAAGAGTTTGATGCAAGTAGTATTGATGATTGTACCCATTCTGAGAATCTATTGTTTAGCTTCAATGGAAATAGTTACCAACCGAGTATGAACTACACTTGTGATAACGTACCTGCTTTTGATGTTGAGTTTAGCGTTGAGGTATGGGTAGCAGATGAAGGTGTAGATCATAATTGCAATGGACAGATCGAATGGAGTGAACGCAATAAAGACTTCTGCACAACCACTCTTGTAATCACTGATAATGACCAGGTATGCGGAGGAAGTGGCTCTGTGCTTGAAGGTGAAGTGATGACACATGAAGACCTTCAACCAGTGGAGAATGCGATGGTTCGTTTGACAAGCCCGAATGGTTTTGTGAAAGAAATGGTAACGGCCGATGATGGTGTGTTTAGATTCCTGAATTTACCTGAAGGAGAGGCATACAATATTGAGCCTATCCGAAATGATGACCATATCAATGGTGTGAGTACCCTCGATTTAGTTCGTATTCAGAAGCACCTGCTTGGTATTGAGCCGTTTGATACTCCATATCTATACATTGCGGCTGATGCAAACAATAGTCAAAATGTGAGTGCAGTAGATTTAATTGAGATTAGAAAATTGATTCTGGGTGTCTACACAGAATTTCCAAACAATACTTCGTGGAGGTTTGTCAATGAGGACTTCTCATTTGCTGACCAAATGGACCCATGGCCATTCCAGGAATCGATTAGTATTGAGGTGTTGACACAATCTTCTGCCGGAGACTTTATGGCTGTTAAAGTAGGCGACTTGAATCAAACTGTTGTTGCGAACCTGGCTGCCGGCCAGACAGGTACAACGCAGGTTGTTACAAGAGGCGGACATGCGACTGTAAAACTCCAGGCAAAAGCGAATCAGGTGGTCAAAGCCGGAGAAACTGTTGATGTTGAGATTGTGATGCCAGCTGATATGCTCGGGCTCCAGTGGACACTTGACCTGGACGGTCTTATTTATACTCAGATTAAGGGAGACATTCTGGGAGAAGACAACGTAGCGGTTCATGGAGACAAATTGACGATGAGCTATGGACGGGTATCAGTCGGTGAGTCTTTATCATTTACGATGTCTTTTGTGGCGGAGAAAAATGGCAGAATTTCTGATATGATTCAAGTCTCAAGTGATATCACAAATGCAGAAGGGTACCTGGAAGAACCTTCTATTACGGGAGCAACCGAATCGATCATAGAAATTGTGGATATTGATCTTGAGTTTGTACACTCCGGAAAAGTCGAGGCTGAGTATGCATTGTATCAAAATGAACCGAATCCTTTCTCAGAGTATACAATTGTTGGATTTACACTTCCTGAGGATATGGATGCACAGATTACCTTGTTTGATGTCAGCGGAAAAATCGTAAAAGAAATTCCTGGTAAATATCTTCAAGGGTATAATTATGTACGACTGAGTAAAAAAGATTTGCCTGGTAATGGAATATTTTACTATTCATTGAATGCAGAGACATATTCTGCTACCAAAAAGCTGATTCTGACCGAATAAAAGATCATAATTTTTATTGATATGAAAAGGGCTTCCTGAACTGGAAGCCCTTTTTTTTATTCTAGTGAAGAAAGGGGGATTTCAGGTCGTCATATTGCGATTTTTATTATATTAAAAAACGCTATGAACGAGGCTTGCACGGAGAAATATTATATATATTGCGCTTTAATTTGAGGGCTTGAGCGGTGCTTTAGCCCTATGGTTATTTTAAATCCCGGGCAGTATATGTTTAATCCACTTGAGAAAAAAAGAGCTTTACTTGCAATTAGGATCCTCTTTCTTACCTGTTTAAGTTTTTTTACATCGACCTTGCTATTTGCTGAAGGTTCCAAACAACTTTCTCCAAATATCACTGACACCGTATTATTGGTTACGAATTCCGATTTTTTTGGAGATTTTGCCACCTACGGTAGTAACGATTTTCAGCGATTAAATATTAAAATATTTGACCATACGAGTGAGGATATATACCTGGGTTTTTCTCCTGAGGTCAATGGAAGTGCTGCAATCAGTGGAGGAGATGGAAATTTCTGGTTTCAGATCAAAGACCCAAACGGCACAATCGTGCATGGTCCTTATGAAGTGTCAGCGCTAAACTCGAATACGCCTGATTACCCTTCCGCGGCAGCTGGTCCGGATGTTTTAAATCCAATGTCTGGTTATTCTACTGTAGATGTATTTGCTTCTTTCGACCCCGCGATGAATGGAGATTT